>MWWI01000297.1_pt1 | contig 10651 bp, 8 predicted proteins | sample 1047321 | NCBI WGS metagenome assembly MWWI01 (sample SAMN06349966, study PRJNA376086) | soil metagenome | isolation source: FI-1 sample Antarctic (ecotone) soil | place: Antarctica | reverse complement strand
CGCTTGATCCGTGTTCGAGCAGTTGCGCCACAGATATTCGCCAAGGCGAGCTTGGATGCCGAATTGACTTTCGATGAGGTTCTGCCAGGGTCGTCCCTTTTCGCAGAAATGCTGATTTATTCCAAGTCCTTCATTAGCTTTGCCAAAAGCCAGAGAGCGAAACTGAGAACCATTATCAGAAACGATTGTCTTCCACAATCCCCATTGCAAAAGAGCCAGATAATAAAGCCTCAGAATCACGCCGACGTGCTGCCGGTCGGTCAACGAACCGGCGAGAATCGTCCTCGAATATCCTTCGAGCAGCAGACAGGAATAAAGCTGCACGCCTCCGGGTTTGGCATCCAGATAGCGAATATCAATGAAGGCGTAGGTAAAAGGCTCTTTACTTCGCGGCGGCGGTTCTTTCGGTTCGGCTTCGACGGTTGGCTTAATGACTTTCGGCACCAGATGAAGCCTTCGATTCATCTTCATGATCTTCTTGATCGTCGTGCTGCCGAGTTCAGTATCATGATCTTTGAGCAAATAGCCGCGCAGCCGAAACCATCCGGCGGTCGGATACTTTTTCTGTAAATTCAGGATCGTGTGAATGGTTCCGAAATAGACTTTGCGGTGCGGATGGTGCGGGGCGTGCGAATAATCGAGTAGCCCGCGATGCACCGGAACTTTCATCTTTTCTTCTTCCTTATTTCGACGAATCCACTTTCTAACGGTTGACCGATGGCATTTGATCAAAGTCGTAATCGATTGCTCAGTCCAGCCGTGGCGGTTGAGTTTGACGATCTCCCGGCGTTTCGATTGGGCATCAGGCAGAAGCGGATAAACGATCAGTTTTTGAAACTCCCGGTATCGCCAAAAGAAATATCTTTCGAGCAGAGCCTTCACCGTTTTGTGATCCAAGCCGCAGCCGGTTTGCGAAGCGATCACGCGAGCCAGTTCTCGATTCGCCGCTTTCGGCACACAGCATTTGAAATAAATCAAAGAAACAATGATTCGTTCAGGTGTATAAGGTTCTCGAGTGTCAGCCGAAGCGGGAAACAAGCCCGGCATCCCTTCTTCCCGGAATTGTTTAAGCCAGCGCGAAACTGTCGAATATGACAGATTAAGCAATTGCGCTTGCTGTCGCGGCGCGACTTGTCCCGCCAGGCACGGCGCGATAGCGTGGTAGCGGGATTGTGTTTCGCAGGTCACGGGAACATCTTCAAAAGGCAGCAGCAGTTGAACCGGCATCGTTTATTCTCCTCACCAAATAAAGTGAAGAAAATAAATGCCTAATGTGTAAAAAACTCAGAAAATCAGTTTTCAAAGAATACTGCATCACTACAATATCTGGTGGTTAAGAATCCCATTTGAAATTCCCCGCTGGTGTCGGTAATCCTTCCGTCCACAGCACTGTTTATCTATCCGGTAAAGTTTTTTGTCGGCGAGGTCGCGCAGGCGGGGCGAAAACTGAAGCCCTAAAAGATCAAACAAACCAAACACCAAATCGGTATATCCGGCAGTATCGGTCGTGTGTTCGAGAATCGTCAGTTCGGTTTCGTTATCGAGAATTTCATCGAGAACATATGTTGCGTCGCGGATCGTCGAAGCGACTACTTTCGTGCCGTATTGCGAATACTGATCCGATGTCCAGGTGTAATAAGTCAACCCGCGCCCGTAGCCGAAGTATCTCGGAATCGCCACGGCGTTTCGGGTTTTGACCGACACGGGAAACCGCTGTCCGTCCGATGACGATAATGTTCCGCCGCCCCACAGAGCGGCGAGCGGCAAGCGGGAGTGAAAATTAACCAGTTCGGAAAAAGCCGATTTCAAAGTTTCTTCCCGCAGATACCAGGTTGCGTGCCATGCCATTTTGCGGTAAGTCAACCCGGACATTCGTTGCATCTGCATAAACCCGAAGTTACAGGCGTTTGCTAAAATGCCGGCATAGCAATGCTGAAGAGCATCGGGTGAGCGCGGCTCGTTTCCCGAAGGATGTTCAAAAAAGCGCGAAAAGTTTGTCCAGCCGTCAACTTCGATTAACAGATCAGTCAGTTCGATTTCGGGCAGGCGACTGGCGACTATCACTTTAAGTGCTTCGCTGCTCGGTGTTATCTCCTCACCGGGCAGTTTGGTAACAACCAGTTTGCCGTTTTCCATCCGAATATTGACCTTCTTATTCAGGTGATCTGCGGGATCGAAATGCGCCGGAAAGTTTGCGGCTTCCATTGATTTCTTTTTATATTTGACGAGAAGTTCATCAAAAAAGCGGTCGAATTGTCCGAACAGTTCCTGCAATTCGGCTTGCCGCAGTTTTATTCTGATCTCGCCGTCTTTGGGCAAAGATAAAAGATCACAAACTGCGGGACGCATCTCAGTCCATTTTTCAGACGAAATCAAATAACTCTCGAGTCTGGCATATCGGCGGCTTCCTTCCACCCAGACATCACCGGAACGCAGTTTTGTGCGTAACTCGAACAAGACGCACAGTTCGTAGTATTTTCGGTTAATCCGCCCTTCGTTATCAAAGACCTGTTTCCACCAATCGGCATCAATAAAATCCAACGGCGCGTCGTCTGGAATCCGCCGTTTGCCGCTCTCGTTCAGATGGCGCAAAATTCCGATGGCTTCTCTCAAACCGACGGTTTCGGCATTTCCGTCCAAAGGCAGAGAGTTCAAAAATGTCGGGATAAATTGCCGCAAGTAGGAATAGCGTTTGCCGAGAAGTTTGAAGAGATTCTCATCGAGCGGTTCGTTGATGCGTTCGCATTCATCGAAAGTGACACGTAGTTCTTTTTCCGGCAGAAATTCATAAATCGTTGTTCGCAGTTTATCGTCCGAAACGCCCGGATCGATTAAAATTCTGACCAATTCCTGTAAAAGCTTGATCTTATCACCGGCAAGCAAAGCAATTTCCTGCCGGATTTCAATGAGTTTACGGTCGGCGCGGCTGGTAATTGCCGCGAGCAGTCGGTCGAAAATCTCGACCAATTCGTCCAGAACTTCTTCATAAAGTTGGGCTAAAAATGCTAGCAGAATCGGATAACGACGGGTTTTGTTCATCCGGCTCAAAGACTGCGCGGTCGAACGGAAGCCGATTTGGGCGAGCTGTTTGCGGCGGTTCGGGTTCAATTCCGACAGATTCCAACCGCCGACTTGCCACTTCTGGAGTTTCCCCAATTTTTGAAGTCCCGCCATGATGGTTTTCGGCGAGTTGGAAGTCGCGCTTTGCCGCAGCCACGCGAGTGGAGTCGGGCGATTCGTCTCCGGGGCTTGCAGGAGATCGTCCAAACCTTCCGCTAAACGCGCATCAATAACCGCTTCTACGCGGCGAAAAAGTTCATCTTCAGCGGCATTTCTTGCCATGGCGACCATTCTTTCGACAACAGAAAAACCGGGACGCACCAGTTTTTTAGCTAAAAAGCGTTCACATAAAAGTTGCAAAAGCAGAGTCGGACGGTCGTGTTCCAAGGCTCTTTCCAAAAGCCATTTGCTGAGATGCCGGTAATCTTCTTCGGTCGGATGGCGGAAATCAAGATATTTCTCAACAAATCTCTGGTGGTCGGTTCGGGTTTGGTCGCGCTCACCATAAAAATCAATTTGTCCGGCTTCGACTCCAATTTGCTGTGCGACATAACTGACGACTGTTTCAGGAAGCGATTTCAGATCAATTAAATGAAATCCGAGAAACCGTAATAACACAAGTTGCAAAACGACTCCCAAACGATTGGCGGCGGAAGCGGTCTTCGGCATTTCCAGCAAGTCCGTGTCGCTCAACGTAAAATAGGCGATCAAATCCTCGTTTGATAAATCGACGGGAAAAGAATTCAAACGCAATCGCTCCGCTTCCGACAAGAAACTAACCGGCATAAAGTTTCACTCTCCTAAAAATTATTTCGTTAAGAATGCACAGAAAATGTTAATATCATATTTCGCAGAAGTGCGGAAAGACGAAATAATTTTAGTTAAAAGAGATGAAACACATCCGAAAACTATCTCCAAACAAATCCAATTTCGTCGCGTCAGATCAAAAAGCGAAATCAGGCGGAGTAAAAAAGTCGCCGAAAATGAAAGCTTTTGTAAAAACTGAAAGTTCGGGAAAAATTGAGATCGTTGAAAAAATTGTTCGTCTGGCGAGAAAAGAACGGCTCTCTTATGATGATTTTATTTATGTCTGCCAGCAGGCGCGGAAAAAGCTCGGACTCAAAAAACTACGAAAGGAAAAACGCCTGCCGCAGATTCTTTCGGAAACAGAACTCAGAAAATTCTTTCAGGTTACTTCCGACTGCGGGAATCTTCAGCACGAAATCATGCTCAAACTGCTTTTCTTTACAGCAGTCCGTGTCGGCGAGCTTGTAAAAATCAAAGTTTTGAATATTGATTTCAATCAATCCAAGATTTTTATCGAGGAAGGCAAAGGCAAAAAAGACCGTTATATCTTATTCCCGAATAACTTTAGATTGGTTCTTCAGAGCCATCTGCGGGCAAATCCGAAAAATAAGTTTCTGTTTGAAACGACGCGCTATACTTCTTTTACGCCCAGAAGAATTCAGCAGATCGTCAAGCAATACCGCGAAATTGCCGAGATCGAACAAAAAGTTCATCCACATCTTTTCCGCCATCAGATGATTACTTATCTGACTTCACAAGGACTTTCAGACAGCCAGATTCAGTTAATTTCCGGTCACGAAAGCAAAAAGAGTCTGGAAATTTACCAGCATCTTTCGCTGAAAAATGTCGAGCATGAGTATCAGGAAGCCGTCAAAACTTTAAGTATTCAATAACGCAATTAAGTTAAGATCGTTGGTTTCTGTTCCATTGCTATCGCTTCCCCAGACAGAATTCATATTTAATGCTCGGTGCTGTTTCCTATTTCAAATAAAAATAAAAGCGTGGTTTCAACTTTAGTAATTAAGGCTTGTAACTGCCTTTCGGTCATATTGCTTTTAACTTTGTGTGTTCCGGCATTGAAAAGGGCAATTGCCGCTAAAGTAGCCGCTAAGTCTTTCTCTACAAAATCCGTAAATTCTCCGTGATTGATATATCGAGCGATAAACCGCAGTCTTGCCCTACGGGTCGGGCGACCATTGGCAAAATCATCTTTAGATTGACTCCAAGTTTTAATTTCAGTATCAGGCGAAAGATAGTGCATAACTTGTGTAACCAACTCTCTCAAAGACGTGATGCAATGCCGAATTTTATCAGGGTTATTTGAGCTAAACGCCTCTTTCGCTCCGACTCTAAGAATATGCAAATCAGGATTAACGCTTGCTAGATAAGTCTCAAGCGAATCGGTAACAACGATTTGAATACTCTCTCTTTCAATTTCGCGCTCTTCTTGAAATTCAATTTCCTCATCGTATTCAGAGGTCGTTTCCGCAAGGTCAACGCCGGTAAAAAATTCAAAAGTCGGAAGTTCCGTAAGACTCGGCGGCAATGTAAAGATGCTCGTTTGCGGAATTTCGTAAGATTTGAAAAGGTCTTTATAGGAATTTGAAAAATCCAAAAAACTACTTCCATAAATATTGCGAATTTCTTTTTCTACATTCAAACCTAGTCCTATTCTGTCAAAATCCATATTAACTAAGGCACTTTGAGCGAGAAGTGATTTTTCTGTAATCCCAAGCAAATGCGAGCCTAGAAATTTTTCCATTTCTAATTTTGGGGCAAATTTTTCTTGGAAGTTTAACCAATCTTTTGCCCTCACACCTGCTAAGGCTTCAAAGTTATCAACCCCCGAAATTGCTCTGGATAAATCCTTAACTACAGAATCTTGAACCATATTCAAAGCTCTGTGATTAGCCTCATTCACTAAATCAAAAATCGGGGATGCTATCGTATTTACCTTTGCATACTGCGCTAATTCCTTTCCAATCTCTGAAACGCGATCATTAATGAAATCTTTGTATGTAATCGCTCCTAAACCTGCGGCTTTATCAAGTAACGCTTGCTCTCTGGCAAATTGGTCTAGTCTATAAGAATCTATACCGTTAGTTCTTTTTAGACTTCTCTCCGCTTGGTCAATTAACGCCTGATGTTTTGAAATTTGGTCATAAGCGTCTAACCCGCCTAGCCTTCTTCTATGTCTCTCTGCTTCGTCTGAAATTCTTATAAGTTCGTTGATGTCCATAAATATCGAACCTCTCTAAATAACCTTGTATTTATCTGTATTGACAAATTAAGTTACCAACAACTCTTTTCTTTGCGCCCTTTGCGCCTTTGCGTGAAATCGCCTTCTCACGCAAAGGCGCAAAGGGCGCAAAGGAAAACAAAAGTTGCGACAAGTTAGTTTGTCAATACATTTATCAACTAGAATTTAGGCATTTTTTGAAAATGCTCTCTGGCTTTTTGCTCTCTACTGCCTACTGATATTTGAGCATAAATAACTGTATTTTGTATATTTGCGTGTCCTAACCAGTCCTGCACAAACCTTATATCCGCGCCTGTGTCGAGCAAGTGCGTTGCAATCGAGTGTTTCAAAACGTGAAAGTGTCGCTTATCGTCCGGCAGCTTCGCTTTCTCGCCATAATCCTTTATCAAAACATCTAACATTGCTCGGCTAATCGGTGCGCCTTTTCTACTTGGGAAAAGATACGGTAAAGAATCTTCCCGCGTCCGCAGATAACCTTTTAGAATTCTTACTTCGTCCGCTTGCAATGGGTGAACGCCGGAAAGGCTGCCTTTTAATCTATGAATGTTTAACCTTAGCTGTTTGTCATCAAAATCATTTCGCTGTAGAAGTCCAACCTCACTAGCTCGTAATCCGTGCCGATAAGTCAAAAGAAAAATAGCCTTATCTCGTTTGCTTGAGATAACACCAATAAGTTTTTTGGTTTCATCTTCAGTTAAAAACTTAATCGTTTCGGCTTTAGTCGCTCGGCTCGGTTTCATTAAAAGAAGTATTAGACACTTCAAGTGTTTTGTCTAATTCAATGTGATAAAATACAATGAATTCTAGGACAACCGCAAAAAGACGGATAGGAGATTTATGGCAAAAATAAATTTCGCTTTGGGAACTTACGAGAGTGCGATTTTATGGCGATTCTTTGACTGCATTTCATCTGCTGTATCAGGGCGGATGTTGCGCGGCTCACCTCCCGGCGAAGAAAACCTAACCTTCCTTTTGTGTGAATTGCTTGATGAAAGTGCAACGGCTTTGCATATTCTTGACTACCCACTTTCAAAAGCGAAAGAAGATCTCGCTAAATCCGACGCGGGCATTACTGTTGATATTGAATTTGAAACTCATGAACATACAAAACATTTCGAGTCAAAATACTCAGGTGCTGACTTAGGAATTGTTTTGTCAATTAACCATCCTCAGCTTGGTCAATCACGAAGAGCAGTTCTCATTCAAGCAAAGAGATTATTTGCAAAGTTAAAATCAAAAGAGTTTTCCTTGTATTCTCAATACACCAGCTATAACAAAGAACAAGCTAATTTCCTAAAGGAACTTGCAGATCGCTTTGGTGCTTATAACTCTGTATTTTATCTTTTGTATAACCCTCCATCTTTAGGATTTTCAGACAATGAAGCAGCACATATCAAGGCTTTTGAGGCAAATCGCGCCTCTTTTTCTCCATACTATGGGAAAATTCATCCTTTTCTTGATGACTTAATTGAAGAAGGCTTTCTTCCTTTTTTCTATGGAAACAGACAAATGAATCCAATTAATAGCGATGAAGAAAATAAAGCAAGAGAATGGCGGACGCATCAACCTGCCTTGAGAGTTAGTGATCTTGATACCGTCCTGTCAATTTCTACAAACAATAGTCCACCTCAATTGAAGCCCTTCTACGATATTATAGGAAAGAGGAGAAGTAATATTTGCTTTGCCCCGCTTGCCGACTTCTTTTTAATGGCTCTGGCAAGTTCTCGATATGGCAGTTCAAACGAAGAATGGGTGAAACTAGCAGAAGGCAAAACAGTTTCATTGCCACCTCTGACTAGCACCGATAAATACCCAACTTCGGATATTGGTAATATGCAAAATCCTCCACTGCCACGCCATACAATAAAAGTTACAGTCCGTAGCACTTTACCGAACGTGGGATAACATCCATTACAACGGGGACGGCGTGTATTAGACACTATAACTGTTTTGTCTAACGACCCTTTGTGAGGCAGGTTTGCGGTATTTTGCCCCTATTAGAGTTTTATGCCGCAGTTTAGCGGTATAATAACTAGTTAACCTGCCGAACTTTTTATTTGAAAAAGCTTTAAGCTTCAGGAGTTTGTATTATGAGCGCGGATGAAAAACAACAAACGCAATCAGAGAATAAAATGTCGGATGAAAAACAACAAACGCATTTAGAGAATAAAATTAAAGAAATGCACAGCAACATTCGGCATATTACTCAGCTGGCAATGAATTGGTTTGTATTCTTCGTAACGATAAATTATGCAACCATGGGCTGGCTTGCGGCAGGCACCGTTAATCTTAATCCATTTTTAATGTTGCCGATTGCTGTTGTTTTTATCATACAGAATTGGTTGGGAATAGTTTCTCTAAATGTGACTGAATGCGTGATTACGGAAATGGGTAACAAGGTAGACCGTTTCGAGCAATCTCTCATTAAAGAAGGTCAAGACTTGTGTATAAAATGCGAAGCTAAAAGTATCCCGATTGAACTATATGCGAATCTAAAGAAATCTATGTTATGGGTACTGCGCTCCTTAGTTTGTGCATGGGTGTTTTATGTCGGTATACGTTTAATTTATGATTTGTGTCCAAGGATTTTTAATTGGTGTAAAAGTATTTAGTATAGTAAATCGCAGGCTAACAAGTTATTGGACGCGAGCGCGAAACAGCTACTTTTTCATCAAGTTGTCTTTTAACCCTTAGCTTGTGTGTAGCCGGTTTCGCGCCGCGTCAAAATGAGTAAATGTGTATTAGACAAAATAGCTGTTTTGTCTAATAAGGAATTAGTTTTGCTAGAAAAGTTGGTGGTTTTCGGTTTTTAAGGAAGGAACAAATCTAACTGTAATGTCTAATTGATTTTTTGTTCTTGGAATTGAATAACAATATTGTTGCTGATCTACTCTTTATTTGTGCTTATTGAGTAAGACTTCGACAATCTGTTTTGGTTCTCGAAACGGAGTTTTTCGTAGTCTGTCAATGGCTTCGGCGAATGAAATTAAACCTGTTTCGGCTGCCCGGTCGAGAACACTCAAAGTGCCGATAGTGATAAATCCGAGTTTAGCAGCTTCGCGCCGTCCGTCTTTTTCGTCTATTAAAATTGCATCCGCGCCGAGTTCCTCCGCCAAAAAAATTGCTTCGCGTTCTCCATAATCTAAATTTTCAAGTCTATGAATCGGACTTACACGCACGTTTCGGACTTCAAGCCAGGCGGGTTTCACAGCAATCCAATGCTTAATTTTCTCCGGGGTCTTCGTGTGCTGTAATTCGTTTAAAACTGCTTGTGGTATGATAATTTGACCGAACAAAGTCGGCAAAACGTCTTGATAATCAATCAGGATTAGATAATTGAGCGGAGATGTATCGGAGACAACAATCATTTTTTGAGTAGAAAGTCCAAATCTGCGTGTTCGCGTTCTAAATCTTCAAAGCTATACTCCAAATCAATGCGGTGCGCCTTCAGAAAGGCATCTAATTCAAGCCTAGTTTCCAAACCTAGCATCTCCATCACTTGAAAGCCGGTTAAGCGGTCTGAGCGATAGCCTTCAAGCGCGATGGCTTCTAAAGCAGTGCGCGACAAATCTATTTTATTATTACCAAGTCTTTCGGCAACTGATTCCGGTAACTCGACTGTAATTGCGATACTCATAAATTTTTCCTCTTGGAATTCTTAAATTTTATTACAATTTTACCATTTTCTCAGTTCAAAAATTCATCTATCTTTTAATCTTTTAATCGCGTCCGATAACACAAGGGTTAAGAATAAGATTAAATACAGGTTAAAATACAGGTTAAGAAGGATAAGCGCGGTTTTGAGGAAATATCTCCTTTATTTTCAAGTAGTTATCGGACGCTATGTGTATGTCAAAACTAGATAGTGCCTCTTAATTTCTGTTAAAAACTCCCAAAAACTTGCCCAAAAATCTTACTTTTTGCCTAAGTGTATGTCAGAACTATATATTGTGTAGGTCAGAACTAGATACTTTTTGCCTAAGTGTATGTCAGAACTATATATTGTGTAGGTCAGAACTAGATACTTTCTCTGCTCTCCCTGTGGAAAACTTCACCAAAAACTATGAAAAAACTGCTAGTATAGGTCAGAACTAGATAAAGTGTAGGTCAGAACTAGGTAAAAGTGTAGGTCAGAACTAGATAAAGTGTAGGTCAGAACTAGATACCTTTTAAGTCAGCCCGCGCACTTTTTTTGCTCTTGCGTTCGCTCTTTTTACGTCAGTGATAAAATCAAAATGCGGCTGAAATTTGAATTTTGCATCAATCAATTTCGTTCTTGGTTTGGTATCGAATATCTTTTGTACTTTACAGTTTAGAACGACATCGTTCTGCTTCATCTCCTCTATAGCGTTTTCAACTTCAACTAAGTTCTGCTGTATCCGCTTCTGCGGTGTTAATCCAAAATCTCTAACTATGGTTGTCAAAAGAATCTCGTAGGATTCCGTAAAGCTCGCCTGCGTGAAATGGTGCGACATTCTTTTGTGAAGCTGCCGGGCAATAACGCTCCGGTAACTCATAACTTTG
>MWWI01000296.1_pt1 | contig 10684 bp, 9 predicted proteins | sample 1047321 | NCBI WGS metagenome assembly MWWI01 (sample SAMN06349966, study PRJNA376086) | soil metagenome | isolation source: FI-1 sample Antarctic (ecotone) soil | place: Antarctica | reverse complement strand
GGATCAATACATGAACATAATTAAATGTGGTATCCCTGCATCCGAATGCATCCTTTGCAATCAACATTACCGTGTAAAAGCCGGGGCTATTATAAACATGATAAACAGTAGAGGTATCCCATATCCTATAAAATGTATCCAATAAGGCTATATTCACCAAAAGGTTACCAAAATCCCAAAACATACAATCAACCCTTTGAATACCATATGTATCATACAAATTATCTACTAATGTATCAGGCCTAAAATCAAAAGCGATTGTGTCTCCAGGGCAGGCAATGTTCCTGGATTGGCTTGTGGAAATCCCAAAACCAGAAATCTGAATATACATTATTGATGAATCAATACAAGAAAAACCATTGTCATTATTGGTTACTATTAATTTCACTTCATAATTATCTGGAATTGTATAGGTAATTGGCGGAGGGTTTGGAAGGATGGAGGTGGTTCCTTCGCCAAAATCCCAAAAAGTGGTTGAGGCTAATATGGATGAATCATTAAATGTAACTTCAAGAGGTGCAGTGCAGGAGTGAAAATCAGAGGCATAAATTTTGGGCACTGCCGGAAGAATATATAAAATTGAATCTTTGGTGACCACATGTTGGCAAGCACCATGTACCGCAATTAAGGTTATAGGAAAATAACCAGTATCCAGGGGTGAGATTTTAGTGCAAAATGAATCCGGGGCAAGAATAGTTTTATTCCCAATTATCCAAAAAAGGCTATCTGCGTTAATTGATAAACTTTTAAAACACGCTTCAGCCCCATGGCAAATCACAAATCGATCGACAATAAAATCAGCCACCGGGATTAGAGGGAAAAATACTTTTGAAATTGCTGTATCTTTGCACCCATAGCCATTGGTTATTATTAAAGAAACCCAAAAAGTGTCTTTCTGGGCATATAGATGTTGAGGGTTTTGAACATTCGTCAAATTATTGCCATCCCCAAAGTCCCATTTCCAATTTACAATTCCGGAGTAACTATATGATGTGTCAAAAAAACTGACTTCCAGTGTCGTACATGGAACAACAGCATAAAATCCAGCTATTGGTTTTCCGATTTTTATGTAGTTTGGTTTATTCTCCATTACCCCACATCCATTTGCGTCACTTGCGGTCAAAAACACCGTAAATTCCCCTTCCACTGAATAAGTGTGCGTGGGATTTGGGCTTAAACTGGTATTCCCATCCCCAAAGTCCCAGAAAAAATCACTTGCTGTGCCCGATCCTGTGTTATGGGTAAATGTTACAGTGTGAGGTGTGTCGCATCCAATTATTGCATTAGCAGTGAATCCTATTGTGGATGGTGGATGCACGGTTATTGTTTTTATTGTGTCCCTGAAACAACCTCCTAACGTCTGGACAGTTAATTTGATATTATAATTCCCGCCTGTAAGAAAACTATTGTACACTGGATTCCCAGTCATAAACATACCGTTTCCAAAGTCCCATGTTGCTGAAACCAAATTAGGGGTATTTGTTGAAAACAACGAAGGAGTGCCAATGCAAACAGAACTTGGATTAATTGAAATGTCGATTGGAGGAACTCCAGTTTGTATATGATTAAGCTTAACTATTGAGTCCCTACAGCCATTGGCATGCCCAACGATTAACTTTACAGTGTAGCTTCCTATGGAGGTGTATGTATGTGTAGGGTTTGCAAGCGTACTGGAACTGCCATTGCCAAAATCCCACTGATACGTGGTTACTCCTGTCGTGGTATTGTTAAAATTAACAGTAAAAGGAGCTGTACACGAAATTGAATCTGAAACTGTGAAAGATGGAATTGGTTTGGTGCTTACTGAAATAAGTGAATTCTTTATGATGGTATTCGTACAATTATTACCGTCTTTTACCTCGAGTGTAACATTATAGTTCCCATTCGAGCTATATGTGTGCGTGGGGTTTTGTTGATTGCTCGAATTACCATTGCCAAAATCCCAAATCCAAGAATTTATTGGAGCGCTGGGTACCGGACCAACCGTTGATTGGTTTGTGAACTGTACGGTTAAAGGATTGCATCCGCCATTTGGGCTACTGTTGAATTGAGCCACCGGAAGCCCAAATACATGTATATAGGCCGTTTTTACCTTTACTCCGCTTCCAGAAGTATTTGTTGAAGTTAGTGTTACGGAGTAGATCCCCGGGATGGTATAGGCATAAACTATGTTCTGCTTATTCGTCCCTTGAATAATTGTGCCATTTCCTAATTCCCATTTCCAATGATGAGGGTTATTGGTGGATAAGTCGGTAAATTCAACAACCAAAGAACCACAGCCTGAAGTTACATTGGCTGAAAATTCGGCAACAGGATTCTGCCCAACCCCTGATTTTGCAAAGGAAAGCATAAAAATACCCCAAAAGAATATAAATCTTATTATACCCAACCTGTGATTGTTTTGACAAATATATCCAAATAACCGATAAATATATGATTTTTCCTATTTCTGTTACAATACAAATGACGAAGGAATACGAAAGGGTTGCCTCAGCAATAAAGATATATTTATTAAGGCGTGGAAAACCTATATTAAAGCTTTACATGGACTACTTTTTTTGTCTCAAAAAAGGCTTCAGAAAAAAAATTGGAAAGTTCGAAAACTTTCGACTTTTGATTTAAGGATGATAATTCTTCTGCCAAATCGCCTCCTTTTAAACAAAGCAAGCCATTTGGAAGCTCATTGAAATTGGTCTTTAATAGTTTTCCGTTAAGCCATTCGATAAATTCAGGCAGTTTTGTAACAGCCCTGGATACCACAAAGTCAAATTTGTCCTTAACATCCTCTGCCCTGCTCTGTTCAACAAATACATTCTCTAGTCCAATTGCCTCTGAAACAGCTCTGACCACCCTGATTTTTTTCCCTATTGAATCAACCATGTGGAATTCACATTCTGGGTAAAGTATAGATAAGGGTATGCCTGGAAAACCGCCACCTGTGCCAACATCCAATATTTTTGTGCCTGGTTTAAAGGAGATAACCTTGGAAATCCCCAAAGAATGCAATACATGCCGCTCGTAGAGATGTTCAATGTCCTTTCTGGAAATTACGTTGATCTGGCTGTTCCAGTCCTCGTAAAGAGAATGGAGCTCCTCAAATTGGGTTTGTTGCTTGGCATTTATTGAAGGGAAATATTTTAGAATAATAGATATGTCTGCAGCCATTCTGCTTTTAGGGGGTTTTGTGATTGGTTTCTTATTTTATTGGAACCCAAGCTTGAATTATATGCTTCCTTCTGAATTTTTCATGATATTATAAAGAAATTCTCTCGCCCTGAACAATTGAGCTTTAACAGAACCTAACGGAATGCCTAACTGTATGGAAATTTCATCATAAGAATATTCCTTGAAATACCTTAGCTCAATAAGTTCCCGGTAACGTGGCTTCAGCTTTTCAACTACTTCCCTCATCAGTTTTATCTTTTGCTTTTTAATTATCCTTTCCTCTGGATTTAAATTCGAAGACTTTAAATCGATAGAAAATTCACCACCTTCACTGTTTTCAAAAGGTTTGTCAATTGAAAAAAGATTGTTGTTTTTTTTCTTTCTAAGAAAATCTATGCAATTATTGGTTGCAATTTTAAACAACCAGGTACTAAAGGCATAATTGGGCGTGTAATAGGTTAACCTTTTAAAGGCTTTTCCGAACGCTTCAAGTGTAAGGTCATCAGCATCATCCTTATTATTGACCATTTTTAAAAGCATGTAATATATCGACTCTTGATATCTGGCCATCAATTCAGCATAAGCCTTTTGGTCACCATTGTTAATGGCCCGTAAAACCAAATGATAATCATACTGGGCTTTTTCCGAAAGGTTGGAGTTTATTTCCATCTATTCTCCTTATGAAACCTGTTTGTTAAATATAAATATGGATGATAAACCATTAAAAAGAGTTCCAGGAAAGGGGCATAAAGTGTTAAATCACTTTCACCCAACTTGTCCATAGATTTTTTAAAGATAAACATTTGGACTGCAAACTTTACAAAAAATATCACAAATAATATTTCCAAGTTATAATTGAGGATAAGTAAGGAGATGAAAGTTCCTAAAAACAAAAAATTGGACAAATTTAAAAAGCCCAAATATAGTTTAGTTTTTAACTTATAATAAGGCCCAGTTGTGAAATGTCTTCTCTTTTGCCTTGCCCAATCCCTAAACCTCCTTTTGGCTTTTGAAACTGTATGTGATTCCACAGAAAACTCAACAACTGTATTATTTGAAGTGGCAACTTTGTTTATAAACAAATCATCATCGCCTGATGAGATGTGCATGTGGCTCGAAAAGCCTTTGTTTTTAAAAAAAACAGGTGTTTTGTATGACAAGTTCCGCCCAACGCCCATATATGGATTGACTTTTAATGCAAATGACAAATATTGAAGGGCTACATAAAAAGCATCAAAACGAATCAGCTTATTTAATAGCCCTGGCAGTTTTTCATAGGCCCCATATCCTAATACAATTTCTGTCTCTGGCTTGTAATTCCGGACCATGGAAGTGATCCATTTGGTGCTTTTGGGCTTACAATCAGCATCTGTTAAAAGTACTGTTTCAAATTTTGCACCTTTTATCCCTAAAGTCAAGGGGAATTTTTTGCCAGCCTTGTAGCTTCCTTCCTGCTTAATGGTAATAGCCCTAAAATTATTGTACCTCCTTTGAAACTCCTCCAGAACAGCACCTGTGTCATCTGATGAAAAATCATTGATCACAATAACTTCATACTCTGGATAATCTTGGTTAAGGATAGAAGGAAGGTTGCGCTGAAGGTTCTCCTCCTCATTCTTTGCAGCTATTACAATGGTAATTGGAATGTTAGGGGCAGTGTCAGCAGAACCAGACTTCCCAAAAGCCAGCCTGCTGAATATCAACAAATAGTAATACATCAAGGCCAGAAAGAAAAAAGCAAATAAGGCAAATAAAATAAATTCGATTTCTGTTGAAGGTGTTATCATATACTAAAATTGGCAAAATGCTTTGCAAAAGTAATATATAATCAATCAGCAATATATTTATCTTTGCCCGTTTTTTAAACATTATGAAGTTTATAGTTTCAGCAACCGACAAAGCATCTAAAGCCAGGGCAGGTGAATTAACCACCGATCACGGAACAATCCAAACCCCTATTTTCATGCCTGTTGGCACAGCAGGCACTGTTAAAGCAGTTCACCAACGGGAACTTAAAGCCGATATCAAGGCACAAATTATTTTGGGAAACACCTATCACCTGTTCCTTCGCCCGGGGCTCAACGTTATAGAAAAAGCAGGTGGATTACATAAATTTATAGGATGGGACAGGCCTATGCTTACTGACAGTGGCGGTTATCAGGTATATTCGTTGGCTGAAACAAGAAAAATTGTGGAAGAAGGCGTGAAGTTCAATTCGCATATTGATGGTTCCAAACATTTTTTCACTCCTGAAAATGTAATGGATATCCAACGCACTATTGGAGCGGACATTATTATGGCTTTTGATGAATGTACCCCATACCCATGTGAGTATAGTTATGCAAAAAATTCTATGGACATGACTCATCGCTGGCTAAAACGATGCTGCGACAGGTTTGACACCACTGAACCCAAATATGGCTATAGCCAATCTTTTTTCCCAATTGTTCAAGGGAGCGTTTATAAAGACTTAAGGATCCAGTAACTACTGATTTAATAGGGGCTTCGCCCATACCAAGGATTTGAACCTCTTCTCCAGAGTTAATTACTCCTGTTTCAATTCTTCCTGTTGCAACAGTTCCACGACCGGTTATAGAGAAAACATCTTCAACTGGCATTAAGAAAGGCTTGTCAACTTCACGTGGAGGGATTGGGATGAAATTATCAACAGCATCCATTAAATCCATGATTTTATCAACCCAAGCAGGATCACCATTTAATCCACCAAGGGCAGAACCCCTAATGATTGGAGTGTTATCCCCGTCAAAATCATAGAAAGACAAAAGCTCTCTGATTTCCATTTCAACAAGTTCCAATAGCTCCTCATCATCAACTAAGTCAACCTTGTTCATGAAAACAACTATTTTAGGAACACCAACCTGGCGTGCAAGTAGGATATGCTCCCTTGTTTGTGGCATTGGGCCGTCAGTGGCAGCAACAACTAATATTGCACCGTCCATCTGAGCAGCTCCAGTAATCATATTTTTAACGTAATCAGCGTGACCAGGGCAATCAACATGTGCATAATGCCTGCTAGCTGTTTGATATTCAACGTGAGAAGTGTTGATGGTAATACCTCTTTCTTTTTCCTCAGGAGCATTATCAATTGAATCAAATGATCTCAATTCTGATAGGCCTTTAGATGCAAGTACGGTAGTAATTGCAGCTGTAAGGGTAGTTTTACCGTGGTCAACGTGACCAATAGTTCCAATATTTAAGTGGGGCTTGGAACGGTCGAATTTTTCTTTAGCCATTTTAGTTGTTTGTTTTAAAGTTGATTAAATGTATAACTATGTAGTTTATTAAACTAATTTTTTATAACAGCTAAGAGCCAATGACGGGACTTGAACCCGTGACCTCGTCCTTACCAAGGACGCACTCTACCACTGAGCTACATCGGCTTTTAAAAAATGTGTGCTTTTGAAGCCTTTTCAAAAGCACACTTTTTTCGCAAAAGAGCGGAAGACCGGGCTCGAACCGGCCACCCTCAGCTTGGAAGGCTGATGCTCTACCAAATGAGCTACTTCCGCGGATGTTTATGGTTCCTAAAAAATGTCTCCACTTTTCAGAAGGCCACAAAATTAATAATAATTTCTATAAAACGACTTTTTAATTTAATTCGTTTTAAACGTCCTTTGAATAATTTTCTCACCTATTCAACTACCCATGTTGTGGGGAGAGAAGGATTCGAACCTTCGAAGCTTGCGCAACGGATTTACAGTCCGTCCCATTTGGCCACTCTGGAATCTCCCCTACATTCATATTTAAAGAACAGAGCCGATGGAGGGATTCGAACCCCCGACCAGCTGATTACAAATCAGCTGCTCTGGCCAACTGAGCTACATCGGCAAAACTTTTATAAAACAACTGCTATTTTTGTTTATTGTCCCAAACTTTAGCAGCCCATTTTAAAAAGGACTGCAAAGCTACAAAAGTTTTGTGTTCCACCAAAAAATCAGTGGATTATTTTTGCATTATTTCATTCATCAGGCTGATTTATAAGCCTTTTATTTTTTCTTTGTGCTTTTGAACTTGTCTTTTGAGGGATTCCATTACTTGATCAATGGCTTCCTCAAACGATTTCCCATGTTTTTTTACAAATAGATCACTGCCTGGGATAAAGACCCTGATCTCGGCCAATTTATCATCGTCTTCCCTGATATTATCATGTTTCATATAAACCTCAACAGCTATGATTCCGTCAAAAAACTGTTGGAGTTTATTGACCTTGTCATTTACAAAATCTAACAATTTCTGATCAGCTGTGAAATTTACTGTTTGAATGTCTCTAGTCATTGTTTTTCCTCCTTTTAAATTATGCCCTTGGATGGGCTTGTTTATGTATTGATTTTAATCTTTCAATAGAATTATGTGTGTAAATTTGAGTTGCCTGCAAATTGGCATGCCCCAAAATTTCTTTTATTGCATTTAAATCTGCCCCATTGTTTAACATGTGCGTAGCAAATGTATGCCTTAAAACGTGTGGGCTTTTTTTGTCAGATGTTGTTGCGCGACTAAGGTAAGCATTAACGATCTTGTAAACCAATCTTGGAGAAATTTTCCCGCTTTTGGCATTTGTAAATAGGTAATTGGAGGCAATTGGGTTTAAGTGCCATTCAGCCAAGAAGGATTTGATCAAGGCAATCAAATGTGCCAGCATGGGAATTATTCTTTCCTTGTTTCTTTTCCCAAGCACCTTTACGTTTTCCCTTGAAAAATCCACATCGGGGATCTTTATGTTTATTAATTCGTTCAACCTCATCCCTGTGCAATAGAACATTTCCAAAATCAACCTGTCCCGGTTTCCTTCAAAATTTTGTTCAAATTCCTGTCCATCCAAGAGGTTATCCATTCCTTGCTTTTCAATAAAGACTGGCAATTTTTGAATTTGTTTGGGCGAAACAACTTTCCCCATTGGGCTTTTGGGGATGAAATAATTTTTAACCAAGAAATTAAAATATGATTTCAAGCAGGAAATTTTCCTGTTTATGCTTTTTTCATCATAATTGTTCTCTAATAGAGAGACAATCCATGAACGGATTTGTTGATAATTAATTTCCTGAAGGTTTTCCAGCTCGTAAATTTCTTTAAGAAATAAAGAAAATGCCTGAAGATCACTTGTATATGCTGTTATTGTATGGGACGAACAGCGTTTTTCGAATTGAAGGTAATTTAGAAATTGATCTAAATGCATAAGAAAAGGAGAAAATTTGCTTAAATTTAATGGATTTTTTTGAATCCAAAGCAAATTTTCTCCCTTAAAATAATCATTGTATAAAATTCTATTCTTCTTCCCTTTGAAGGTTTTGTTTATATTTTGCCTTGATGATTGTTTCGCGTTTGACAATAGAAGGCTTTGTGAATTTCTGCCTTTCTCTTAATTCTTTAACAACACCTGTTTTTTCAAATTTCTTTTTGAATTTCTTAAGAGCCTTATCAATAGATTCTCCCTCTTTTACTGGAATAATGATCATATTTATCCGTTTATGTTTTTTTGTTTCTGTTTTAAATTGGGTGGCAAATTTAATCACTAGGATTCACTTTTCCAAATGATTGTGCTTTTTTATCTGATAACGGAAACCTGCCCAATAAATTTTTGCCATTCTTCCCCTTTGCTGAAAATATGCTTAATCCCTATGGAATAAAAATAAACCCCTTGTTGTGCCATTTTCCCATTGATTGTCCCGTCCCATGATGCGCTTAGGCCAGAGCCATTATAAACCGCTTGTCCCCATCTGTTATAAATTGTCATTTCCAAATCGGTCAAACCATATCCTATTGGTGAAAACCTTTCGTTAAGTCCATCTTCGTTTGGCGTAAAAGCATTTGGTATGTAAATACTAAAGCCTCCATTTATGAAGACGTCCTCATAAGCTATAGCCACACAGCCGAACTGATTTATTGTTGTCAATGAAACCAAATATGATCCTGAATCAGTAAAGGAATACACTGGATTCAAAATTTGTGAGCTGTCCTGCCCAAAGCCGAAATTCCAATGGTTGTAAAGATTGCCAGAGGAATAATTGTAAAAATTTACCTCTGGGTTAAATGCTGTTGCATCTTTTGGGGAAAAATCAAATTCAGGTATAGGTTTTGGGTATATTTTTATAGCATCAATCATTGATTTTTCTTTGAAACATCCTTTATTTGAAATCGCTTTAAGTCCTACTGAATAATTTACAATATCCTGAAATGAATTATTTGGAAAACATTTATTAAAATGTTTTCCAAAGACCGTGTCTCCATCGCTAAATACCCATTGCCAATTTATAATGCTTCCGGAAGAAATGGTGCTTAAGTCATTAAATTCTATACAAAACACAGTGCATCCAGAGGTATCCGAAATTGCAAAATCAGGAAGTGGGTCTGGGTACACCTCTATAGGCAAACCCACTTTTGTTACTACACAACCTGCTGGGTCTGTCAACTGAATAGCCGGAGTATATTGCCCTTCAGGATAGAAATAAGAAGTAGCCATGCCGTAACCATCGCTTCCATCACCAAAAACCCATCTGACAGAAGCTAAATTTGCAGTATCGAAAACCGCAAAATTAACCTTTAGCAATGGGCATCCATGTTTAGGGCTATAATTAAAATCGCCTTTGGGACCAAAAATTTCTATAAAATCCGGTTTTAAAACATTGCCTTTACAGCTAAAGGTATCCTCAATTTGAAGCAAAACATCATATTTACCAGGTAAAGCATAAGTATGAACAGGGTTTTCCAGCGTAGATTCATTATTGAACAATCCGCCTCCTGGATCCCCAAAATCCCACGAATAGGTCAATCCTGCTCCTAATGACAAATTCTCAAAAGACACGATCAATGGTGGACAAGAAGCCATCAGATTATCGGCAGTAAATTCTGCTTGAGGCCTGATGATCAAAATTTCTTTTGTTATGGATATTTCGCAACCATTCGCACTTTTGGAGGTCAAAATAACCTGAATCAAAGAATCTTTGTTGAAATTATATAAATGAATAGGGTTTGCCGCGGTGGAGCCTGTTCCATCACCAAGGTCCCAATTATAACTGATGGCATTTAGGGATGAATTATTAAAAAACACAGAATCGTAACCACAATGTGCAAAAGGGGTTGGGGTTGACAATTGGGTAAGGAAATCTGGAACAGGCAAGGAAAGGTCAATATAATCACTGACCAAATATTCGCTTTTACAACCCTCTGAGTCAATAGCGATAAGCTTTACCGTGAATTTCCCAGTGTCGGAATAAAGATGAACCGGATGTTCAATTAAAGAATTTGGGCTCCCATCACCAAAGCACCATACCCAGGATTGCCCTGTTGCAGGGGGGTGATAAGTTGTAAGGTTGTTAAATTGAATCGCGACTGGTGCACAGCCATAATTATCAACACTAAAATCTACGGATGGCGGGATCAATACATGAACATAATTAAATGTGGTATCCCTGCATCCGAATGCATCCTTTGCAATCAACATTACCGTGTAAAAGCCGGGGCTATTATAAACATGATAAACAGTAGAGGTATCCCATATCCT
>MWWI01000295.1_pt1 | contig 10686 bp, 15 predicted proteins | sample 1047321 | NCBI WGS metagenome assembly MWWI01 (sample SAMN06349966, study PRJNA376086) | soil metagenome | isolation source: FI-1 sample Antarctic (ecotone) soil | place: Antarctica | reverse complement strand
AAAAGAAAGTAGAACGGGATGAAATGAAAGTATAACGAAAGGTTATCCGCGCTGCTCACAATCCACCTTGCATTAATCCTCTCTGCTGGCTACTCCCCTTTTTTTTATGTCCCATCTGTCCAGGACACCCACACACCCGCGCCCGCGTGGCGCATACTAATGGTAGTAATCACAACGATTTTCCTCTTTATCCACACACCCGCGCACGCGTGGAGCATATCGTTTGAACTTGTAGGAACTGGTTCCTGAATGTCACACACCCGCGCACGCGTGGAGCATCTGTTATTCTTCTGTTCCGGAACCAAAGCAACATTTTCTGCATTACCTAACCGAAGTCTCCCGATTGTCTGCTTCTTTTGTCAGCCCAGCATCTTCGAGTTCGTTGACAAGTTCCTTGACCGTCAGCATGTCGCTAACTGTGCGACCAGACACGCCAAGTAAAGCGCCTACTTCGTCACGTGCGCGCCCCATTTCCGAACCTTCGGGAACCAGTTCCCGAAGGTCTGTACGTTCACCTTGTCGTTCCTTTGCTCGTTCGCTGGCAATGGCCATCAGCGCATCGGCTTCATTCGTCATCTGCCAGTTGCTTTTGATGCGTGCGTTATTGTCGGCAACCAGTGCCGCCAACATATCAATCGGCGTGGCGTAGCTGTAAACCGCAACGGGCAATTCTTCGATGTCCAACTCGAGCGCGGCATAGTAGCGCCGATGCCCGCCGTTGCCATTCACTTGGTCAACTGGTTGACTAAGTGTTTTGCCTGGAGCAGTACCGCCATGAACTTGCTGTCTCTGCTTTGCTCGTTCGCTGGCAATACCCGCGCCCGCGTGGAGCACATCACTGGTAACACCGTGTTACCAGTGATTCCAACCACACACCCGCGCCCGCGTGGAGCACATCACTCCTGACACCGTGTCAGGAGTGATTCCAACCACACACCCGCGCCCGCGTGGAGCAACCTGTTACTGTTTGAGTTTTAACATTTGTTAAAACCACACACCCGCGAGCGCGTGGAGCATACACCCACTCATCCTTTGTTAAACAAAAGATAGTTCACACACCCGCGCACGCGTGCCGTTAAGCCCCTCTTATCAGTAGCTATTATCACTTTAGACAGCTTTAGCTTGACAATAAGCTGCAACTTCTGTTGCATAGGGTATTTGCCAGGGGTCGTGGCTAGGTGTGGCAAGGTGCTCTGCAACTTCTGTTGCAGCGCTACTTCTATCAATAGCGTGAATCGCCGTTGATGATGATGTCGCCCACGGCGATGCTGCGGCTACTATTGCCCCCCACACCTGCCCACCGTCCCCAGGCGGTGGGCAGGCATGTCACAGGAAAGGAGACAACAAAGCTTCCAGGTTAAAACATCAAAGATGATGGTGCAGCACCCGCCCTCAGGGGCGATTAGCGTCCGTCTGCACGGTTTGGCGCTGTGGTGCGCATGGACTCACGCATCCGTTCTGATAGCTGCCGGGTTCGGTCAGCTCCCACCACAGCCCGCCGCAATGAGTGTTTATACTCAAACTCGAGCAGTTCATTCACAGCCGCATTGTCTGGTGGTAGAAGACTCAGCATGTCGCGGTCCCATGCTACTTGCGTCACAGCTGCAGCCAACAGCGAATCCTTTGTGTTGGCTGCCTGTTGGCGTAGCCGTGCCAGTTCAGACGCTCCCACGCCAGCAGCAGCGTTAGCCTGCGTGTAAAGCGTTCTGTAGGCGTCCGTGTTCCAAATGCCACGCTGAAAAGCCGATGCATACAGGCGTCCGTGTACTTCACCCACGGCGAGTTTGCGTTCGCTTAACAAGCGCTCGTGAATGGCGTCACCTGCGTTCTGGATTTCACGCAGCTTTGCAGCCTTGAAGTCGGGGTGCAAACTTTTGTCCGCTTGCGCCTCTGCCAGTTTGGTAGCCGTTGCTGTGCGATTGGCACGCAATTTGTTGTCAGAATTTTCAATTTCGTTAAATCCGTAAGACATTTCATTCTCCTTTGGCCGTAGCCGTTAACAGTGCCTCCAACGTACTTAAGCGGACCATGCACAGCACGTCGTCCGGCTTGCTGCCTTTGACGTTCAGCGCGAACACATCTACCCCAGCCAACGCCCCCGACAGCCATTGTGCCGGGTTGCCGCGATACTCAGATTTTACAGTTAGCCCAGCCGCCTGCAATGCAGCCAGGCGAGGCGCTAAGTCAAACTGGCTTGCCACTGCTCACCATCCCCCCCGCACCGGTTTACCCGTCAAGCCGTCATACTGCCGGATGGCGCGTAGCTTGACGCGCCGCGCCCACCAACAAGCCAGCATCGTTGCGAAGATGAGATCGTCGTTTTCTCCTTCACGCCACGCCCCGTAAGTGTCATGCGCTGCCGCCGTAATCTTTATTTTGAAGTTGAGCATTTCTTGTACCAACGTAGACACCAGCGGCATCCCCGCGGCAAACTTTAGCCGCCCATCCTGCAGCGGCACTTGCACAGCCGCGACCAGGTCGCGTTTGGGCACGCGCCAGTAGCCGCCTTCGTGGTTCACCACATCGCCGCCTGTCACCAGCACGCCGACGGGTTTCAGGCTGGCCGCGCCAAACATGTCGAAGACCGCGCGGCCCACCCCCGTGGCGTCGACCACCAGTTGGGCGCCACGCAGCTGGGGCGTGTGCATCAACTCCGTGACGTTGCTCACCACGGCCGGGTAGAGCGTACCCAGCGGATAGCGTGCCAGATGCACAACGTGCATGATGAGCGGGTCCGAGGCCGCCTTCTTGAGCACACACACGGCCGTGTAGTCGTGGCTTTGGCCAATGTCGACGCCCACCACGGCGTAATCAGTACTCTTAGACGAATAAGGGTTTAACATCGGCGCTGATTGCCTCCTGCACTAACTCATAGCCAAACACTTGATCCTCGGTCTCCATGAACTGACACATATATTCTTGCGAGAACCACCATTCGCCCAGCGCCCGCCGTTCCTCTTCCAGAAACTCGGCACTAATACGCGGCACGTCAAGAGCTGTGATCTTCGTGCGCTGCCAATCGTCGCCCGGGTGCCCCCTGGGCGCTGTCCATTCCTGGTGGAAGAAGCCGCGCTTGCCAAATGGCGTGGTCAAGGCAATCAACCGGCCCCCACTCACAGCCAACATGGGACGCACAGAATAGTAGAGTGCATCGTCCACGCGGCTGGCTTCATCAATGACTAACAGATCCACGCCTGCATAGCCGCGGATGGTGGCTTCCTTGCCCGGTAATGCAATGATGCGGCTGCCGTTGGCGAGCTCCAGTTGTAAGGCGCTTTCCTGCTTCACTGGCACGGCATTAGGAATGGCGTAGTAAAAGTTCTTCACGGTCTTGAATAGCTCGCCACTCTGCCGCTGTGCTGCGCTCAGGAGCAATGTAAGGCTCCCTGGCTGATACAGTGCCGTGTGCAGTGCCAACGCTCCTGTAACCGTACTCTTGCCTGCCTGACGGCTACACAATAACAAGGCACGCCGCCAGTCGTTTTGCAGCAAGTCGGCTTGCCATGCGTCCGGTTCCATTCCCGCCACGACCATCAACTGCGTTGGATCAGTGGCTATCGGGTCAACCGGTGCCGATAAACTATCGGCTAGATTCTGTAACAGTGAGCGCTCTAAACTCTGCGCTAATTGCGGCCAATGCAGTTGGGTCTGAAACATATTTTCTCACCGTGTCCGTTATCACTGCCAGCAGGATCATCGCCTGCTCCGAAGTTATCATTTGCTGCATCGCCACGAGACGCTTATGCTCTGACTCAACCAACTTGCGCCGCGCCTCGGTCAGCTCCACAATTTCACGCCAGGTTGCGTAGTCGTCCATCCCAGCTTCGACGGCTGCCGCAAGCGCAGATAGGCCAGCACGCAGCAATGCCAAATCACTCGTGCGTATGGCGGCTGCAATGTCACTGTGCGCCGTCTGTACGGCTTGCCAGTGGCGCAATGATTCGCCGCTGCCTAAGTGCTCCACCAGCTCCCCCAGTCGCGTGCCAATCAATGCTACCTCGTCGCGCAGTTCAAGTAGCTGCGGATCACGCAAGGCTTCACCGTAGCGCCCCGCCAGGCGCAGTGGCAAATGCTTGCTGTAACGGCCATGTTTGAACGTAGGTGAAGCAATGCCTGACAAGGTGGCGCCGCCGTGCATATTGCACTTGGTGCCCCCAACAACGGCGTGGCGTTTACATTGCTGACCCGATTGCTTGCTCTTGGCATTACACTGCATAAGGTCTCAATCCATCCATGGGGTGATTATCCATCCATGAGTTCATCCACTGTTCTCTGTCTCTGCCTATGCGAATGGTGACGAAGTGCTTCCAACCTACTTCCAACCTTTTGCCAACCTTGCCGGGCAGGTTGGAAGCGCTTCTTCCAGTGTATTTCACTTAAATCTTCCAACCTTCCAACCTTTTGCGCCTATTTCCTAATGGCATCTTTTACATACTGCTCTTTTTCATTCATTAAAAGATACCCCTTTTAGGTTGGAAGGTTGGAAGAATGACCATTTTACTCGTGTAAATCTCCTTCCAACCTCACTCTTTTAGGTTGGAAGAAGGTTGGAAGGAGGTTGGAATCAGCCTCTTTGACACGCCAAAATACCCGTTAATGTTGTTCCGCTTAACTTTCGTTACGTTCAACCGCTTCATTGCGCGAGACACATCCATCTGCAACGATTTTGTGCTGACATACTTGATTTGTGTGCCCACCTGATAAACCAAGTCAGCGCTGCTAGTAAAGGGGCATCCCCCATCTGTCGCCGCGTGGGGGATGACATCGTAAAGGGCTAAGATTGCATCACGTACAGGATCATCGACGTTAAATTCGCCATTGATTGCGTCCCGAATTGCGGTCTCGGATTCATCCAATTTCCAGGCATCTGGGTTCTGCTGATAAATCGCATAAGCCTGTGCCCAAACTTGGCGCACATCAATGTCGGTCGTGTATCCCTTCCAGTTGATTGCCGTTACCTCAACAGTTAGGAATCGACGATTACCAGTAGGGTCAGTGAGAAAGCCAGCATTATCAGGGTTAACGGTACCCAGAAAACTCACCCGCGCAGCACGGTGCACTTCATTCTTGGCATATGGCACGCGGAAGCTATGTTCATGTCGCGTGATAAACGCTTTGAGAGCCTCCACGTCGGCTTTCCGCGTGGTAGCACCCAGCTCGCCCACTTCCCAAATGAAGTTGCCAGCAGCCCAACGCTGGTGATCTACGCTCTCCGGGTTGATGGCACTCTCCACAAAGTAGTCTGCCAATGGTGAGCAAAGCCAACGCGGGAATTCGCTTTTCCCCATCCCCTGATCGCCTGCAATGACCAACATCGGATTCTGTACCCGTGCTCGCATTTTGCCTGCGGCCCCAATTAGCCAACGGCGCAGCCATGCAGCAAACACGGTCCGCTTTTCTCCATTGGGGTATTCAATCAGCGGGTGAGCATCCTCAAAGTAATATGACAACTTGCGAATATGATCCTCGCCATCCCAAACCAAACCGTTGAAAAAGTCTAGCAAGGGATCGTAGCTATTCACCCATGCTTGCGCGAGAATGATGTCATTCATCAACGACTTGTTGCTCAATCCGTGGTCAAAGAGGCTGGCGATAATGCTTGCCACCTCGCCGTCATGCAGCACGCTACCGTTGTCGCGTTCAATACGCTCACGGACTAAATTCAACTTGAAGTCGTAGCCCATTTCTTTGAGGGCGTTTCTAATTTCGGTTGAGGCACCAACCTTTGCACTCTTCTTGGGCGCATTGGTCTTTTTAGAATTCGCCCGCGCCATCTCGCTTTGCAGTTCCTTGATGACGCCTTCATGTAGGCCCAATTCCCCCAAACGTGCGATCAACTTCATTCTGTCGCCAGCGGGCAGGGCGGCGAGTTGCGAAATGTCATTGGCGACAACATTGATGAGATTGCCATTCAGCGAGCCCAGCCCAGCCAGATATTCGTCAAAGGTGGAAGGGATTTCGCTCATTGTGTGCTCCAGACGTAATTGACTATCTTATCCATTTCACCGGCGTCAATTTGCCGGGTGCCTGCGGCGCTGACCTGCCGAGCGAATTCCTTGAGTACACTACTAGCCACCCACTGTGCCAAACCTTCAGCCTTGAGACGCCCAGCCAACCACAGAGCCATGCTATGGCGGCTGCCCGTGTGAGCATTCCTCACAGCCCAATCCAGCAGCGTTTCCGCCGCGCCACTGGCGACTTCGTTGGATCGGGCACGCTCCAACTCAATGCGCTGGCGTTCAGCCGCTTCGTCTTCGGCAATGCGGTCGTCAACCAACGCTTGAATTCGGGAGAAGGAGAAGAGGCGGCGTGGGTTCAGTTCCATGATTTTGACAGTGGGAAAGTCTGGACCGCGTTCGGGTTTGCGGTTCTGCCAACCGGGAAGGCGAAGCACCCGCGCCAGATCCTTAGCGCCATCATCGCCCCCGGTCAGATCCACCCATGCGGCCTGGCAGCGCTTCATATACGCTCTGTTTTCATTGGTGATGGCTACAGGATGCTCAAGCCACCAATAAGCGTGCAGACCACCGCCTGAATCGATTATGCACGTTGGGAAGACCGGCAGTGTTTCGAGGTGGTTCCAGATGGCAAATTTACTCCCGTAATCTTCCACGTCAAATTCAGCGAAGACGCTGTTGACAGACGCTACAGTGTCAATCCTGGCGCGATGCCAATGTTGGCCGTAGCTGATCGTGGGATGCACGCCAAAGTAAACTTGTTTGGCGTGCCATGCCGCTGGGACTGCAGGCCAACGTTGATTCAGTGGAAACCATAGCGATACCTTCGCTATGCGCCATTCCTGATATTTCTTCGAGAAATATTCTGGTCCGTCTGGCGTCCACCAATACGCGTAATTGCCACCACGCCACAGGCACGACAGTAGCGCAACGGTCTGCTCTTCTGAGGAGGCAATATTGGATTGTGCATAGGGCATGGTAAAATGAGGCTGCATCAGAAAATATCCTTTCTGGTGTCGAGCCGAGAGCTGTTGATCGCAGCGTCTCGGCTTTCATTTGCGGTTGGATTTCTCGAGTGATTATACCACGAAACCACTGCTTGCTTGCTGTCAGTGCGCGGTCTCATAATCGCGCTCCCGGCTCAATAAAGCCCATTCCCCACAACCCGAAAACGTCCGTTTCCTCTGGCGTGTCCAGCGTTTCCCCGTTGCGCCATACCCGTGTATCTTTCACTTTGTAGCCAACGGGCATAAAGCCGCCTTGCCAGTTTGGGGTCACCATTTTGTGAGCGAATTCCTTTGAGCCGGTGCGAAGCATGTAGACGCAGCCCCACGTTTCGACTGTTGGCAAGAATAAATCTACCTTGTACGTTTGTCCTTTGCTCCCCACAAAGTCAAAGGCTTTTTGCTTGGGTCCGTTCTTAATCAGCGTTACAGGCCAGCTTGCTAACAGCGTGTCAACCTCACTGCGCTCTGTCGGCTCGCCAAACAAGTTGGTATGCAGAATAGGAATAGCCACAATCTCAATATCGCCAATCAACTTCTCTTTGCGCCGCAAGCTGCCAGCTATTTCTATCCTGTGGCACGCACCCTGTAGACGTTCAACTAACCCACACGCTATTTTGTGCATTTGCTCGTACGGACGCTTTGGTTGGTCGCTCATCACCACCACCGTCCATTCGTTGAGGGTCGCGCACCCGGTGTCGCATCGTCTAAACGGCGCAACCAGGCTTGAGCTTCTTTGTCGTGGGGTAGTTGCTCACGGACGTAGATCCGCAAGTGCCAAGGCGGCATGATGTGCATAAGCGCCGAGTACAAACTGCCGCAGCCGACGCGCTTGAGTGGACAATCAGCCAACTCGCGGCCTAGCTTGCAGCCTTCAGGTACTTGGGAAATTTCAGATTGGTTGTTGCTAACTTCGGTTTTTGCTGCTAAACTTTGCATATCGTCACTCCTGTTCAGTGATGGTGCCCGCCCTGCCCACCTTGCCCGGTGGGCTTTTTTTTTGGGCTAGGCCAAAGACATTTCTTTGACGTTCACAGATTCAGTCTCGATTTCCACGACCGCAGGCCTCACAACTACCCGCGCATCCTTAATCAGCGTACGAATCAGGTCACTGACATTGCCACCCGTCAGCTCGGCGAGTTGCTGCGCTCGCGCCTGCTCCGTGGGGCTAATCCGCACCCGCAACACAAAGTCTTTGCGCTCCATTTTCCCCTCCGTATAAAAGAAACTCGCACGTAGGCACAGTGTACTACTTTCTCTCTGGTATTGCAATACTATGTACAATGTGCATTATGCAATGTGCATTATATGTGGTAGACTAGAACCAGGAGACAACTCGACACTAAATAGAGAGGGGCAAACCATGAAAGAGCACCTAAGTTCTTCGGTAGAAGCAGGGACTATCAAAAAGTTTCGCACGTTGGCAGGCGGGCCGCGCAAAGTTGGCGAGTTCCTGAGCGAATTAGCAAACCTGCTGTGGAAACATCGGGCCATTGTCGAGAATACAAAGGTACAAAACCTCGTCATCGCTGCTCAGCCCACACACCCAGACCTGGAAGCCATCGTGCGCGACCAGGACGAAATGATTGATGACCTGGCAAAGCGCATGGACCGCCAGGAGATCGAGTTACGCTATTTTCGGGCCGTCGTCGAGAACGCAGTGAGAATCAGCGAAGAAAGCGACGGAAAACAAAACTGATGCGCCTCGTTCTGAAATGCGTTTCGCCAATCCACTTTGCGCGTAGCCCAACGCAGTATCTACTCTTCCCATTCCACATGCCCCAGTACAATGCTCTACTCCTGTAAATGCTACTGCCTGCCACGCTAAGAGGCTACATGGCAAACCACGTTGGAAGCTACCAAGAGTACCCACTAGCCCACGGCCTTTGCATAGGCTAGGCGGAACTCTTCCACGCTGATCGGGAATGACTTCAGGTAAGCCAGCGCTGTCCGTCGATTGTGGAAATCTTCAAGGTTGACGAGCCAAGCGCGACGGCTACGGTCGTATACAAACAACGCCACACCCGCCGCTTGACGCTCGCGCAGGATAATGCCCAGGGTTATGCCCTCGCTTGGATATAAGCCCCACTGCGCCCTTCCAGCGCGCCCCATTGGCGCTGGAATGAGCAGCCGCCCTGTCACGCCGCAGATGTTGACGAAGCCAGCACGGTCGTGCTCATAGCAAAGCGCAACTAGCTTGTGCAATGCCTCCATTAGCAGTTCGATGGTGGCACCGTGAATGAGGCGCCGTGATAAATCCTGCGTCACACCCCGCAGCCCTGAATGACGCCCAGGATCTGCTTCTATAATCGGAGCCTTGCGCCGCATCGCCTTATCTATACCAAAGCTCATGGGTCGTACCTCTTCAGTCTAGCCTTCTGCTCCCTGCGCAAGTATTGCCTGACTTTCTTTCGTGGCCCACGCTGCTGATCGACATACTTGCCATGCTTGTAGTTCGGGTGATCCTCGCCACGTCGCCACAATCTTTGTCCATAGCGACCTTTTCGCATCATGTCATCTACATTGTCTTGGGGGGTGCCAGCAAAGAGATGCGCTGGATTTGCACAGTGCGGGTTGTCGCAACTGTGGCAAACGAACATCCCATCGGGAATGGGGCCATTGAACAGCTCATAGGCAAGGCGATGGGCGGAGTACTGCTTTCCCCGGAAGATAATGCGTCCGTATCCTGGGGCAGTGACGGTGCGCGCATTCCAGCATTTGTCACGCGCTGCAATGGCGACCTGTTGCTCGAAAGCTTCTCGCAGTGATTTGTACTTGTAGTGATGGCGACCGACGTTGACGTGTCCTGACCGAAAACGTTGCGGCTTGCCCTTGACCGTGCCGGTAGACTTACTGCTGTACTTTGCGATGGGCGCATCTTCGCCGCAGCCGCACTGACACTTGCTATACTCGTGGGCTAAGCCATACAACTGCACCCATGGTGCCATCGCGTCAGGTGCGTACTTTTGCGGTCGATGCCCCAGAAAAAAAGGCCGCGGATGTCCTCGCTTATAGCCCTGCCTATTATCATCTTTGCCCGATAGTTGCGTTGCCTGTCCACAGCCACACTGACATTCGCCATAAGGGAAAGCAAGCCCATATTTCTCCACCCACGGCGCGTAAATGTTATCGTTGATCACGGTAGCGCGCCCTCCGTTCCTTCGCTTCAAGGTAGAGGTAGCGCCATGCAAGAAGGGTGTGCAGAAAAAGGCTTCCATCTGGGGAGACGAACACATAGAGGATGTAAGAAACGAGCCAGGTGAAGGCAAATCCTCCCAAAGCCAGCAGGAGCGTCACCAGGCTTGCTACGGGTACAGAGAATCCTACAATTGCCACAAGCGCCACCACAAAGCCCACAGTGCCCGCCAGCGGCAATGTAGCGATGCCATAGCCTCTGGCACGATCGGAGTAGTTGGCCGTGGGCATCAACACCGTTGAAGGTGCTATGGGCAAGTCCTTTGCCACCTCTATTTCCACCACGCGTGCCGGTGGCTCACGCAACGCGGGAACGAACGTCCCGCCATGCCGATCTTGCATATGCTATAATCTCCTATTGAGCAATCACTTGCCCGCCTCGAAAACTGACAGGTGATTGCGGCGAAAGTCCGTTCCATTCGTGGGGCGGGCTTTTCTTTATGCCCCGCCCCTACTCATTTAATTCAGAGCCATCACGAGGGGCGAGGCCACCTCTTTTCCCATTGGTGCAATTTCAACTTTGAAAATCG
>MWWI01000294.1_pt1 | contig 10699 bp, 11 predicted proteins | sample 1047321 | NCBI WGS metagenome assembly MWWI01 (sample SAMN06349966, study PRJNA376086) | soil metagenome | isolation source: FI-1 sample Antarctic (ecotone) soil | place: Antarctica | reverse complement strand
GGTTGAAAGCCCGCGCGAATACAGCGACAGGATAGTTTCGTCAAAACCGTCAAAACGGCGTTGATGCTTCTTGATAATCACCGGCTCAAATTCCGCATTGCGGTCACGCGGAACCGCTAACTCAATTTCACCGTGTTTCGACTTGACCGTTTTGACCGATGTGCCATTGCGCCGATTCGCACTTTCTTTACCTGAACTTTTATCGTTTTTCTCAAAACCGAGTTCGTGTGTCAGTTCCGCCGCCATCGCCCGCTCCAGCAGAGCTTTGGTCAACTGCTTCAAAAGTCCGTTCTCGCCAATCAAATCTTCAGGATTTTGATAATCCCTGATTAGCTCATCTAAAATCTCTTTGCGTATTTCCATAATGTGTAAATCTCCTTTATTTATAAATTTCGATTTACACAAAAATTCTTACAGCCTCTAATCAACAAGAATCTTCCGATGGTACCGCGGTTGTTTGCGCTTGTTCACGAGCTGAAACATCATTACGTCGATCAGGAAAGTATTCGGGGTGGTGAACTGAAGTGCGGCGATTACAATGCCAATCAAATTATTGAAAAAGGAGCAGAAGTGTTCGCCGCAGAGTTTATCTACCCGGAAGCTGAAATGCTTGAGCTAACTAAAGTGCTTAGAGTTGAAAATGGATCTTGTACGGCAGAAAAGGTTGTTGAATTCAAGCGTAGTTGTCCTGCAAAGGTTAGTTATACATTTCTCGCAAAACGATTTGAATGGTTTAAGTTTGTCCCTAAAGGACAATTTAAAGGCGTTCAATTTCAAAAACTTGAAGAATCCATATACGGTTTGCCCGTTTATAAGCAGGAACGTTTTAAGTCTTTACGCGGACAGAAAAAATCAATTTGAACATCCTTTTATCCCCGCTTTTAGCTTGGCAATATCGTACGTCGCTGTAAGGGATGTTCTGTGCGGAATGTTATCCAAGTTATGGTTGTAATTTGATTTTCAGATTACAACCTCGCTATCAAGCCTGCTCTAGATAATTCAAGAAAGTATTGACGCTCTTGTCTCCCAGCATATTAGCAATAAACATATGATCTTCACCTGCTTCAAATGCTCTGAAAGCGAAAGTACATCGACAATCAAACAAATCGAAGTCTACGCCCGACTCTGCAAGCACAAGCCTGTGCTGGTCATGTAGCCGGTTATAAATATATGCAACCGGATTTTTTACTGATTTTGTGTAGAAAACCCACCTTTTCATACTGGACAAATCCAGAAAAAGATAGGGAGTGGTTGATTGTTCTATGCGCGCTTGAAGGATAGCAGCCACACTATCACCCAAGTAAACCTTGCGATATGGCTCCAACGACATTTGGACCGGGATTTTCACAAAACTCTGCGATAACTCGTTACTTGCATTCTGAATAACGACGTCCTCCTTCCGAAGCGCACAAACTTCTTTAGGACGCATTCCCGTCGCGATCATGACCGTTACAATATCGCGTGATGGCTGACGGGCAAAGAGCAAGTAGCGCTCTTCGGTAGCCGTACTTATAACGCGCGATCGTTTTAATACCTTTCGTTTGTAATTTGGCATATTACTTCTCCCCTTTTAGGCTTTAATCATTCAGTAGCTAAAGATTAGCGTATCCCAGAAATCGAAAAAAAAGTTGAAAAGTGCGGTAATTTGAAGAGTATTTTTTCAGGCAGGAGATTTAGCAAAAATAAGCCTTTGGAATAAAACAAGAAATTATTATTTTTGCTGTAAGACACACTTTATTCCTGAAAAGTGTAAAGTCCTTTGTTGAAATGATTCTTTGAAGGCTAATGAATGGGTTTAAAACATTATCAATAGTATTTACTCAAGGTTTGAGCCCCTGTGCAGAGATTGTAAAGCAGATTGTGTAACTGCCTTGAGATTGTAAAGCAGATTGTGTAACTGCCTTTTTACAAATAAGGAGTCAGTTGCTCCTCAAACTCAATGGCGAATCGGTTCATTGCCTGTTTCCAGTTTTGAATCGGCATCGTCCATTTTCGGGCGGCAGCCTGAGTTGCCAAATAGATGACCTTCAAGGCTGATTCATCCGTCGGGAAAACCTTTCTGTTTTTCGTCGCTTTTCTAATCACCGAATTTAATGATTCAATCGCATTGGTCGTATAAATAGCCTTGCGGATTTCTTCGGGGAAGTCAAAAATTGTCCGCAAATTTACCCAATGATTTTCCCACGATTTGCTTATTTTCGGGTATTTCTCATCCCACTTTTCGGCAAATTTCTCCAATTCCAGCAGAGCTTCATCTTCGGTTGCCGAGCGGTAAATGCTTTTCAAATCAGCCGTTACCGCTTTGTAATCTTTCCACGAGACATACCTCAGAGAATTTCTGACTTGATGAATAATGCACAACTGCACTTTGGCGTTTGGATAGACGACCTCGATGGCTTCGGGAAACCCGCTCAAGCCGTCAACACAGGCAATCAGGATTTGTTCCAATCCCCGATTCTTGAGTTCCGTCAGAATCGAAAGCCAGAATTTAGCTCCCTCATTCTCGGAAATCCACATTCCCAACAGCTCTTTGTGTCCTTCTAAACCCACTCCCAATGCCAGATAAATTGATTTCCTGATAACTCGTTTATCCTGGCGAATCTTCAAAACCAAACAATCTAAATAGACAATCGGATAAACTTCATCAAGCGGACGAGCCTGCCATTCTCTGACTTGTTCAAGCACCGCATTGGTCACTTGAGAAACCAATCCGGCTGACACTTCCGCTCCATACATTTCCCGAAAGGCTTCGACAATATCTCTGGTTGAGATCCCTTTGGCATACAAACACAGAATCTGCTCATCCATTCCGGTAACCCGGGTTTGCCCTTTTTTGACAATTTCCGGCTCAAAAGTTCCCAGCCGATCTCGTGGAGTTTCGATGTGAATTTCACCGTGATTGCCTTTCAAAATCTTTGGCGAGGTCCCGTTGCGACTGTTCCCGCTGTGATGTCCTATCGAAGCGTGACGCGGATAACCGAGATGGTTTTCCAGCTCCGCAGAAAGTGCCGCTTCAACGGTCAATTTCACTAATTTGGCGGACAAAGCACTTAAATCTTCGCCGGTTTTTAGGTCCTGAGCCAGTTCCCCGGCTAAGAATTTCAATTTCTCTTCTTGTTCTCTGTTCATTTTTACCTCACTATTTCAGGTTAATTTTTAGTGAACAGTTACACAATTTATTTTACAGGCTCCCTGTGCAGTTTCTTAGCCTTCTCCAATTCCCGCTCTTTCCACGCTCTTAATTCATCTTCAGGAATACGATAGTTTCTTTGTTTTCCAATAGCGATAAGTTCACCGCTTTGAATCATCCGTTGCACGGTTCTTCGGCTTACATTAAGCATTTGCGCAACTTCATCAGTCGTGTACATATTCCCGAGCGGGTTGATAACCACTCTTTGGTTCTTAGTTGATTTTATCATCGCGTCACTTTCCGGTTGGTTATTTTAGTAGAATGCCGGGGATTAGAATAATACAAGTGCCATTAAGTGACATAATGACCTCTTAACAAATTTCAAATTAGTAGCAATTAGTAGCTGTTTTTGACTTTTAATGACGCTGTTGTCACTTAATGGCACTTACGCTTGGTTTTTGGTTTCCAATTAGTAGTAGAGCAGTATGTTTCACCTGCATTGAAGATTATACTCTACTACTAATTGGATTATTTTTGTCGTTTAATGGAACTTAATGTTGTTTTTGTCGTTTAATTGTAGTATAATGTTTTTTGTGTCATACGGTTATCAATAATTAGAATTATGAATAAGCAAACGGTCCAATATCCGGAAAGTCTCGAATCTGTTTTTAATAGTCTTATGGAAAAAGGTCATATACCGCTTTCCAGAAAAGGGACCTGCATGTCTTCCTTGCGAAAATATGCGGGACTTCTGGGAACGGACATCGCCCACTGTGCGCCAGAGTTGTTTGTTAAATCGGATACAAAGCGAAACGAGTTGATAGAATCCGGATTAGTAAGAATTCAAAAGGACCGAAAAACCGGAAACGAACAATTAAGTTTATCAGCCGTCCGTAACGTTAAGAATGATGTTTCATTCGTTATTCGGAAAGCTATCGAAGCTGACTTGATTGAAGACGGTAAAGTCCATCTTGCTTCCTGGAAAGAATCGCGGAAAGTTTTAGGCGTCAATGGCAACTGGAATCTTCCGGCTCTGAGGGAGGGTGTTGTCTTGGAAAAATACATTCTAGACCCTGTACCTGATGCCCTCAGCCAAGAACTTGAACAATACCGTATATGGACTACTGATGATCGTAGTCCTAATCGTCCCCGGCGATTAAAGCGGCGAGCGGTCACTCACAATACAGCGCACTTCGGTCTTTTAAGACTTGCGGGCTTTTTAGTCAATAACAAGCGATATCGGGCCGAATGCATAACACTTACGACCTTAACCGACCCGAATAACGTTTTAGATTACTGCTTCTGGTTTATGAGTGCCCGCGACAATAAGCGAACGGCAACTATAACGTCGGTTCTCTCCTGGGCACAAACCTTGGCGCAATATCTTGCGTTTACAACCAAAGACCCAGCTATGGAGAATCTTTACCTATCAAGGATAAAAGAAATGAAAAAATTAGAAGGAGAGCTTCCGGAAGAAGTACCGGTTTATAACAAAGAACGGCGGTGGCTATCTATGAAACAAATTGAAACTGTCGGACTTATCTTCGACCCTTACAGCGAAGAGCGACTAGCTCAGCTGGCTCCGGCAACAGCAGCTCGGGTGCGAAGTGAGCTCAAGCGCTTAGAAAAGGGGGAGGGACCAGGAACCCGCGCGCACACTTATAAACTTTACGCGTTATATGCTGCTTACTCGCTGTTGCTTCGGCTAATCGTCCGAATACCCTTGCGGCAACGAAATCTGCGGGAAATGTCGTGGAATCCGGACAAACCGGAATTAGGTGAAAACCTTTACAAAGTAAAGGGACAGTGGCGCTTGAGATTTACTGGTGAACAACTAAAAGTTAGTCGCCGGGGAGGTAAAATCAATGCTATTGAATACAAGTTCCCTCTGGATTTAACTGAAGCGCTTGAACGCTATCTTTACACATGGCGACCGCTTGTAGTGGCTGCCGGCACAAATAGGCACCTCGCTCCGGCAGAACATAATCAATTCTCAAAAAATACCGACCAAGAGATTGTTTTTCTCACAACGGTAGGTAAGCCATTTATTAAAGACCAAATATGCATGTTGATTCAAAAGATGACTTTAAAATATGCCGGCGTCCCTGTTAATCCGCACATGCTACGGACGATTTGGGCGACGGAATATATTATGGACAATAAAGACCCGGTTGTTGCCGCCTACATGCTCAACGACTCGGTTAAAACTGTTATGGACAAGTACGCCATGCTTTTGCGACCATCTTCGGCGGACGCTGCGAGTGAATGGGTAACAAAAAATCTGGCTGATTGAATGTTGCTGGCGGGTGAAGGTCAGAACGGCGGAATTTATAATTGAATAGTCGCCGCTTTTTAGTTTTTTTAGAGAAAGCGCTGAGCCAAAAGCGAAGCCTTTCTCCTTCAGATATTCTCAAAGAATATCAAAGAATATCACACTTTTCAGTCTCCTTGCTAAATGTTGCAACAAAAAGAGATAATACTTGCTTACTCTGTTTACTTTTGCACCCAAGTCCATAATCTCTGCACTCAAGTCCATAATCTCTGCACTCAAGTCCATAATCTCTGCACTCAAGTCCATAGTTAATGGAATTATTCCCAACCCTTGTTTAACTTGAATTTTACCTTTGTTATTCCTGTTTTGCCGACACTGAATTCATGGCTTTCGAGGAGTCCAAGAGCTTTAACAGTAGCAATAGCTTTATCAGCGAATTCTTTTACTTTCTTTTTCCTGCCCTCCCTCATCCATTTCTCGTTTAATAAATAATAGAACCGGTCTAAGCCTATTTCAGGCTCCAAGCGTTTATGGTTAATTTCCCGAATTAAATAATCCCTTAACCTTAAAACGGTTTCAGACAGATTGTGGGAACCATAGGCTATGATTGTTCTCCGGTTGATATCGGTAGGGTAGAGAATATATTTGCTATCGATCTGCTGCTTGAAAATAGGATTAAGAAGTATGACGGTCTCTTCTTTTTTGCTTATTTCTATATCGCTTTTACTATATTCCGTTTCGCTGATTTGCAGAATTCTAAGAAGACTTTGGAAATCTTCAATTTTACGCTCTACGCGTCCTCCATCCTCTTTATAATATTTTTCAATATAGCTAAGCAGGAACTTTTTATTTTCCAGCTCTCGGATAATTGATTTCACATTTTCAACATCTTTACCCCCGATAGCATGCCCGCCTTTGTATTCTTTAGTGAGCTCGTAAAGCGTAAAAGCTAGTTTTGGAGCGTGTGAATCACTTCGCCGCGCGATTTCTTTTCCTTTTATGTCATGTTTATTTGTAAACTGCTTGGCTGTTTTGACCGAATAAGACACAAGTTCAGAGCCAAGATTCCCTGCGTAATAATCTTCCTTTCCCGAATCTTTTGTCTGGCTTTTTTCGTGAAGTAACTTCGTCAAACAATCTATAACCTTTTGCTCTGAAGGTGTGAGCTTAATTCCTTCAACCACGGTGCTGTACTCTGTTTTGTGGGAAAGTATTTTATCACGGGTGCTTTGTTCAAGAAGATCGAAAAGCGATGGCTGCTCAGCTCTATCGCCCGGATAGTCATATTTCAGCATCTGATCTTGGAGATGACCCGCGCGACGAAAGGTCGCTCTTTGTATAGGTTTTTCCTCAAAGATAACAGTTGGAGTCAGTAGTCCTTGGCTTTTTTCTTCAGGAAGAGGGGGAATGGGAATACTGTTTTTGAATTTTTCATTACTCATTTGGTTTAGTGGCGGATTTTAGTAAATCCCAAAAAATCTTGTATTCTTTTTCGTTAATCTCAATTTCTTCTGGATTTGGGTAAACAAAATATTTGCTGTACATTTCTTGTTTCTTATCCCAGTCGAAGATGTCCGCCTTTAACATTTGCCTTTTACTGTACTTCGGCAATATAGCTCTGTCTGCATCAACTGTCTCTAAAAGATCATTGATTTTTTCTTTGAAGGCTTTAGGGTGATAGTCGATTTCTTTCATATAATCCATCATTGCTTTGGCTCCGGTTTTAATATGTTGAATGTGATCTATCGCTCTTTCTTTCCAAATTTGCAAAAGGTTTTCCACTGAGTAAGCGTCGCCGTCTTTTTTCTCACCGGATTTTTGGCTTTTAGTTTTATCTGTATAGAAATGGATGAAGCCTTCTTTATCAGCTTCTACGCTGGTATAAAGGTACCTGCGCTTAGATACAGCCTCTTTTACTAATTTCGCTCTGGTGGGTTTATCTTCAATAGTGACAAGTACACTATTGAGCATTTCTTCATTTCTTTGGTAGGTGTCCCAAAGCATAGTGAAGCCCGTGATGTAAGCAATAGCTTCTCTATACTTAGATTCCGCTCCGTCCAGACCTGTAAATAAGTCACGATAAACTCTGAAAGCGGCAAGGTGTAGATTGTATAGCTCAATTTCCCTGCTGGTTTTAAAGCTGCCTATAATCTCATCCATTTCCTGTTCTGAAAGGGAAAGTTCCTGCTGGTAGAATCCGGCAGCCCGCTCATCGTCAAGTATTTTGAGCCGCTGTTTTACGGAGCCGTTCATTAAAGTTTTAGATGCGTTCTTTTTTACCATTTCAATGTCTCGTTTCAATAAACTGTTTGCCGCTAAAAATCTTAACTGTTCTTAAATAAATTTACTTCTTGAAATTGCTTGAACTAACTAAAATAACTTTGCACCTTAAAGTTTATATTCTCCTTTTTGTCATATCCGGTTTGTCAGACTATATTGATGCTTTGTCCTTTTAGCGTCGGTTGTTCTCTTAATGGTTCAAAAAAGCTTGGTCAATTCCGGTATCAGTCGAAATTTCATAATTTTATTGATCATGCCGGGTGTGAACTTATTCCAATTTTTCCGAAAACTAAAGACCCATTTCTCTCCAAGCTTCAAAGACAACGGAGTAGGGAGCATCCAGTTCTTCAGCGACGGTATTAACATCGGGACGGATAGTAAAACCATTTATTAGATCGTAATAAACACAGATTGCCCTTTTAATTGTTTTTTCTTTATAGCTCTCCGGCAGGTTAAAAAAAGAAGGCTGTATACTAACAATATCCTTATACTTGCTTCCGTTTCTAAGCGCGCTATCCAAGACGTTGTAATATCGATGCTCCATAGCTAAAAGGAATGTTTCTTTCATCAGGCTAACCGCATCAGCTTGAGCCTGCTCCTTGGTTAAAGGCTCTTTCATCTGGCAAAGTTTTCCCGTTTCTGAATTTACATGATGGTAGACCTCGTATATCCCGGTAATTTGTTGGAGTTGTTTTGCAGAAGTAACAAGCTTTCCGGTTTTTTCTTCCACCAATCTGACAAAGATTTCGCTGAAAGATGTTTCCCCGGATAAAACGTATGGAAATAGTTTCTGCCAAGCTGCGTCTTTCCGAAGTAGTTCTGAGAACTCTTTGTACACCTCTTGGTAAAATTTATCTTTAAAGTAAGCGGTTTTGGTGAGCGCCTCGGCAACAGCACTATATTGCTGGCTAAACTCCTCGCGATGGAATTTGTGAAATTCTTTTTCAGACATTTGCCCTGCTTCCATGAACGTCCTGAGCTTTTCATCACTCCCCATTCTGTTTACTACCAAATCGCGAATGTAGAGCGGTGAATCCTCCGTTAGAAAGCCGGATTTTTCAATCGCAGCATCTAGGATTTTGTCGTAAAAAGGTGTTTCTGGTTCTTCTGGGTCCATAATAAAAACTTCCTAAAAGTGTTAAGTCTCAGGGCTGATTTACTGTTTTGCCGGAGCGAGTCCGATAAAGTTTCTCAACGCGGTTTCCGTTATTAAAATTGGTCTGCCTATTCTTTGTCCTTTTAATTTCCCCCTCTTGATATATGCTCTTACTGTCTGAGGCGTAATCTTTAGCAGTTCAGCGGCTTCTGTTACCGTGAAGAATTTAATATTTTCTATTGTTGTGGGCATAACTTTATTTGGCTGGAGCAGCTTTAATAGCTCCATTTTTCTTTTCGTACTTATTTAGGTATTCCTCAAAGGCAGCAGCTACCACGTCTTTGATAAGAATCCTATCCCAGTAAGCTATGGATTTTAATTTATCTAAATGTTCTTCATTTACGATAAAAGTTGCTCTGGTTTCATTGTCCTTTGTTCCTTCTTTAGAAGTTTTAGTATCTCCTCTGACTGGATTTTTGGGTTTCTCAGTTAATTTGTCTGAAGAGCTGGTTTCTCCCAATAAAGAATCCAATCCTCCTTTAAAGTCTTTCTTACTCATATTACTATGTTTACTTAAGTTACTTGGTAATTTAAGTTTATCTCCTCTTAATAATTTCTTCGCATAAAGCTAAATAATCTTCTGCCCCATAGCTTTTGGGTTGATAACGGAAGATGTCCAATCCTCTTGCAGGTGCTTCGGCTAAAGCTATGTTGTCTCTTATTTTCGTTTCAAAAATTCTACTCTTGAAATGCTCTGTAATAGTTTCCACGACGTTTCTGTTTAAAACTTTTCGGTTGTCGTATTGTGTAATAAATACGCCGCCGACTTCGAGATTCTTGTTTAAACGTTTCTGAATTTTCTCAATTACTTCGAGTAATTTGCTTAAACCCTGCAAAGCGAGAAATTGAGCCTGAAGTGGAATGTATACTTTATCCGACGCAGTTAAAGCATTGATGGTTAAAAGTCCTAGAGATGGCGGGCAATCAATCAGGATATAATCGTAATTATCCCGAATCGGGTCTAAAAGTTCACGAAGGATATATTCTCTGCCGGTTTCACTACTCAGCTCGATTTCAGCGCCGGACAGATCTAATGTCGAGGGAATTAAATTCAGGTTCTTATCCACTGATAATGGTTGTAGTGCGTATTCGCTACGAATTGCCCCGTAAATCGTTGATTCGGGTTCCGTAATGCCTAAACTTTGAGAAAGATTTGCCTGCGGGTCTAAATCTATCAACAACACCTTCTTTTTTAGCCGGGAAAGCCCTGCACCAATGTTAAGAGTGGAAGTAGTTTTACCTACTCCTCCTTTGTGGTTACTAATGCTGATAATATTACTCATATTATTATATTTACTATGTTTACTAAAAAGCTGATTTTCGGGATTTGTCCTTAATAACTCCGGTATATTTATCAAACAGTAATGAAGTGGATTTATTCACTTCGCCTTCCCTGTTCTTCAGCGCTTTTATTTCCAGTGCGACTTCCTGCTGCGAGTTAAAATCGTCACTTTCGCGGCTTTCGTTGTAGACCGAAAGAACCGTATTTGCATCTTCTTCCAGATTGCCGGCTTCCTTTAAGTCTTCCAGCTTGGGCTTTCCCTTCGCGCTGTCGCGTTTAATTTGAGCGCCAAGGATCAAAGGGAGATCCGTAACTTTGGCTATTTGCAGAACGGAGTCGGAAATGTGGGCGATTTCGGTTCTTTTGTCTTGAGTTCGCCGTTCGGTGCGCATTCTTTGAATATAATCAATAAATATCGCTCCGATATTTTCACGGTCGTTTAAATAAGGGATTACGGAGGCTAACTCTTCGACAGAGTAATTGCGGTCTATTATCGTAATAAGCCCGGAATCAACATAATGTTTAAATAGCCGTTTTCCTTCTTCAACTTCGGCAATGTCAGAACGCTTGGCTTTAATA
>MWWI01000293.1_pt1 | contig 10704 bp, 9 predicted proteins | sample 1047321 | NCBI WGS metagenome assembly MWWI01 (sample SAMN06349966, study PRJNA376086) | soil metagenome | isolation source: FI-1 sample Antarctic (ecotone) soil | place: Antarctica | reverse complement strand
GAAGTTTTGAACTTATCTACGGCTGTAAACGTATGCAAAAAAGCTATGATATGCTGGATGCCATAATTGCCATTGGCAGTGTAATTCAAGGAGAAACCAAACATTTTGATTTTGTATGTCAAGGAGTTACCCAGGGTATTAAAGATTTAAATGTAGAAGGAGAAATTCCTGTTGTTTTTTGTGTCCTCACAGACGAAACCATGCAACAAGCCATCGACAGAAGTGGTGGTAAACACGGCAATAAAGGTACAGAAGCAGCAATTACTGCAATAAAAATGGCACAGTTGCGCAAGGAATCTAAGTTTTAAAGTACGAATTTAGTAGTTAGAGGTTTAAAGTATACGTGTTTACTTTAAAGTTTTATAAATTTTATTCTTTCCAGTCACCCGGATTAGTTTTCCCTCAAGCATCAAAAGCGTTAACAATTTTTAGCGAAAGACATTCGGCATTCTTTTTGTTTTTGAGTACCTTTGAAGAATCGGGATTATGGGAATATTTAAAACAAAACAGAACAAGCGATTTGGTTATGAACCTCGTTATTACAAAAGTGATAAGGAGGGAAGCCCCTTTGAAATTGAGCGTAAATTTGATAAATTCAGAAAAACCACAGGGGAAAATCCGGGTTTAAAAGGTAAGTTTCAAAATGCCTGGGAGGATTTCAAAAGTTCGGAAAAAAATACCAATAAAACTATTCTCATAATTGTATTTATATGTATTCTTATATTTTTGTTTATCATTGATTTTGACCTATCTATCTTTAATCAAGGTCTGTTTTAAATGGATATCATTCAACTTTTACCAGATCACGTTGCCAATCAAATAGCGGCCGGAGAGGTTGTTCAACGACCAGCTTCGGTAGTGAAAGAACTATTGGAAAATGCCATTGATGCAGGAGCTTCCCAAATTAAACTGATTATCAAAGATGCCGGTAAAACGCTGGTTCAGGTTATTGATGATGGCGCCGGAATGAGCGTCACAGATGCCAGATTGTGTTTTGAACGTCACGCCACTTCCAAAATCAAATCTGCAGAAGATCTTTTTCAATTACATACCAAAGGTTTCCGAGGGGAAGCCTTAGCGTCCATCGCAGCAATCGCCCATGTGGAATTGCGCACCAAAACCGAAAATGCTGAAGTAGGCACTTCCATTAAAATGGAAGGCAGCGAGGTCATTTCGCAAGAAGTAGTTGCTACCCCAAAAGGAACTTCCATTGCGGTAAAAAACCTTTTCTACAATATTCCGGCAAGGCGCAATTTTTTAAAATCTAATCCTGTGGAAACACGGCACATTATTGATGAATTTCATCGGGTTGCTTTGGCACATCCTTCCGTTGGATTTGTGATGTTGAATAATGGAGCTGAAGTTTTTCATTTGCCAATAAGTAGTTTACGTCAGCGCATCGTGCACGTTTTTGGTGCCAAAACTAATGAGAAACTGGTTCCGGTTCAGGAAACTACAGAAATAGTAAGTATTTCCGGATTTGTACTAAAACCAGAATTTGCAAAAAAGAGTAGAGGCGAACAGTATTTTTTTGTAAATGACCGTTTTATTAAAAGCGGATATTTGCATCATTCGGTACTTTCTGCATTTGAAGGCCTTTTACGGGACAGTGCGCAGCCGGGTTATTTCTTGTTTTTAAAAGTAGACCCCAAAACCATTGATATCAATATTCATCCCACTAAGACAGAGGTAAAATTTGAAGATGAACATGCATTGTATGCGATGTTACGATCTTCGGTAAAGCATAGTTTGGGCCAATTTAGTGTAGCTCCGGTTTTAGATTTTGAGCGGGATAAAAACTTAGATACTCCTTATGAGCATCAAAAAAAATCGCCAAATATGCCAAATATTGAAGTCGATAGAAATTTTAATCCATTTCAAGAAGAAGGCCGGCAGCAAAAAAATATACATTTTCCGTTTCAACGGGAAAAAACACCTTCGTGGGAAAGTTTGTATTCCGGATTGGAAAAAGAACATAAAGTTACTTTTTCTGACAGTGAAACACAGTTAGATACTATGGAGTTTGAAAGCGAAGAACTCACCGGATTTCTATTTAATGAGGAAGACTCCAAAGCCATCACTTTTCAATTGCATACTAAATATATTTTAACACCTATAAAAAATGCATTTCTGGTAATTCATCAGCAATTAGCTCATGAACGCATTTTGTATGAAGAATTATTGCGCAATATTACCGTTAAAGAAGCGGTAAGCCAGCAGTTATTGTTTCCGCTCGAACTTGGCTTTTCTAAAAAAGAAGTGGTACTACTGGAAGAATACAAAGAACAATTGCAGGATACCGGTTTTGTTTTTGAAAGCTTTAGTAAGGAATTGATCACCATTTCGGGAATTCCGGTAAATGTAAACGATAGTGAAATAAAAGCAATCCTGGACCAGCTTATTTCAGATTTGCAAAACGAATTGCCAGACGCCGGATATAGTCAGAATGACTTGATGGTAAAGTCGATGGCAAAAAGTCTGGCAATAAAAACGGGAACCCCTTTAACCAAAGACCAACAGGAACATCTGGTAAACAGTCTTTTTGCGTGTAAGGAACCATCGGTGTCGCCCACAAATAGAGCTACTTTTGTAACCATACCTTTGGGGGATTTAGACAGGAAATTTGTGTAAATTTAGTCTTAGGGCTTTTGAATATAGAATAAAGAGTAAAGAAAAAAGAGTAGAGAAAATTATAATATATATTACATGGGAAGAATTTCAGATACAGTAAAAGTACTTTTAATAATTAATGTGCTATTTTTTATAGGGACAATGAGTTTGGGACAACAAGCTTATGAATTATTTGCATTATTTTATCCTGAAAACCCAAATTTTCAATATTGGCAAATTGTTACCCATATGTTCATGCATGGCGGAACAGGGCATATTATTCTTAATATGTTTATGCTTTATATGTTTGGAAGTCATTTAGAATATAGTATTGGGCAACAAAAGTTTCTTTTCTTGTATTTCTCAGCCGGTTTTGGCGCTGCCGCTTTACAACTTTTATTTGTACATATAGGCTATACTAATGCTTATCAAGCGATGATAGATGCCGGAGCATCGCCGACTCAGATTCAGGAGACTGTTACAATGATAGCAGAACAAGGTCGGTATATTTTAATTCCTGGAGTATCTGAAGAACTTATCACGAATTTATATACCAATTACTATTCGAGTATGGTAGGTGCTTCAGGTGCTGTTTTTGGTGTTTTGGCTGCATTTGCTGTTCTTTATCCTAATTTGCCATTATATTTATTTTTTATACCGGTACCAATCAAAGCTAAATATTTAATTGGTGTTTATTTTGCTTATAATGTATATTCTGCTGTTTCCGGTACTTCAATGATTGGTCCTTCAAATACTGCTTATTGGGCCCATATTGGAGGAGCTATATTTGGCTTCATTATGATGTGGTACTGGAAAAAGAACAGTTTTAATAAAAACAGATGGGATTAAAGTCTATTTTTGAAGTCTGCAATATTAAATCAAACATCTAATATCTCAAATCTAAAAAATGACATTTCTCGAAAAAGCAAAATATAAATTTCAAACCGCAAATGTGGTCGAGAAACTCATTGCTGTTAACCTTGTGGTTTTTATTTTGATGTATGTTTTTCAGGCGGTTGCTTTTTTATTTCAATTTCAGGAAAACTTTATTTTAGACTGGTTTTCTTTTTCCAAAGATCCTGATGATTTGCTTTTCAAACCCTGGAGCATTGTAACCTATGCCTTTTTACACGCAGGATTATGGCATATTTTAGGGAATATGCTGATTTTATATTACGCGGGAACCTATTTTATCTCCTATTTTACGCCAAAAAATCTACTCACTTTTTATTTTTTAGGAGCTATAGTTGGTGCCTTGGTTTATATGTTGAGTTATAATTTTTTTCCTGCATTTGCCGGTACAGGAAGATCCTATCTTATTGGTGCATCTGCCGGGGTAATGGCGATTTTGGTTGGTATTGCCACTAAAGTTCCTCATTTGGGTGTAAGATTATTAATTATTGGAACAATTAAATTATGGCACATTGCGGCATTTTTTGTGATTTTAGATATTATTAGAATTCCCACAGGTAACGCAGGTGGATTTCTTGCGCATTTGGGTGGTGCTTTTCTGGGCTATTTTTATGTGAAACAATTGGATAAAGGCAATGATATTGGTAAATGGTGGGAGAATTTTATGGACTGGTTTGCAAACTTATTCATTACACAAAAGAAAAAACCTTTCAAAACCGTGCACCGCAACAATAAACAAACATCCCGTACAGTTTCTTCTGTTAGTGACAAAACAGCTAAACAGAAAAAGATTGATGGTATTTTAGACAAAATCAGTAAGAGTGGTTATGACAGTCTAAGCAAAGAAGAAAAAGATTTCTTATTTAAATCAGGTAAAGAAAATTGATATGAAGGGTTTGGGGCTCATCGATAAGTTTATTTTTTTTATAAATTCGCTTTTTGCATTGTGCCTGCTTTTGTCCCTTTTGGTTTTATATATTCCACCTCAGAGATTTCCTTTGTTGTCTGTACTTAGCTTAGTGGTATCTCCCTTACTGCTGGTCAATGTAATATTTCTTTTGTTTTGGTTGCTTCGTGTAAAACGCCAACTCTTTCTTTCCTTATTTGTATTACTGGTTTGTTTTACACAATTCAATTCTTTTTACCAATTTGACTTTTCAAAAAAAACTGAAGAAAAAGAAAACCAATTAAAAGTGATGAGCTACAACGTTCGCATTTTTAATATTTACAATTGGATTAAAGACGATAACCTGCATACTAAAATAGAAACACTTATAAAAACGGATAATCCTGATGTGATTAGCTTTCAGGAATATCATTCTACTAATAAAATATCATTGTCCCAATTTCCATATAAATACATAAAATTACAGAGTGAAGAACCTTCCTTTGGTCAAGCTATTTATTCCAAATATAAAATCATAGACCAAGGTTCTCTAGATTTTAAGGATACCGGAAATAATGCCATTTTTGTGGATATCTTAAAAGGAAAAGACACTTTAAGGGTTTATAATATCCATTTGGAATCTTTACAAATTAGTCCTGAGGATGTCGATTTTAAACAGGAAGCTTCCCAGCGCCTGTTGAAACGTATTTCTAATTCGTTTACAACTCAACAGGAACAGATAAATGTGGTATTGTCTCATCTGGAGCATATAAAGCACAAAACAATCATAACCGCAGATTTAAATAACACTGCATTTTCTTATGTATACAGAAAATTAAAAGGGGATAAAAAAGACGCATTTTCCAGAGCCGGAAAAGGGATAGGTAAAACATTTACATTTAAAAGAATTCCATTACGTATTGACTTTATTTTGGTTGATAAAGCATTTACGGTTACTGATTTTAAAACCGGAACAGAAATGTATTCAGATCATTTTCCTATCAGTACCACCTTGTATTGGGATTAAGGTCATTATACGAGTGTATTTAACTTTTATTCAAAAGAAAATTACCACAGACAATCCACACCATCTGTAACAATATGCCAAAGCAAAGCTAATCCCGCGATGCGTGTTTTCCTGAAAAGCGATAAAACCACATACATACCAATAGCGATATATGAATGCAATGGATGAAACCCTATACTACATCTTCCGGCTTCAAAAATGGGGGTTGCTAGCAAATGATCAACATCTAATTGGTGTTTATTTTGCTTATAATGTATATTCTGCTGTTTCCGGTACTTCAATGATTGGTCCTTCAAATACTGCTTATTGGGCCCATATTGGAGGAGCTATATTTGGCTTCATTATGATGTGGTACTGGAAAAAGAACAGTTTTAATAAAAACAGATGGGATTAAAGTCTATTTTTGAAGTCTGCAATATTAAATCAAACATCTAATATCTCAAATCTAAAAAATGACATTTCTCGAAAAAGCAAAATATAAATTTCAAACCGCAAATGTGGTCGAGAAACTCATTGCTGTTAACCTTGTGGTTTTTATTTTGATGTATGTTTTTCAGGCGGTTGCTTTTTTATTTCAATTTCAGGAAAACTTTATTTTAGACTGGTTTTCTTTTTCCAAAGATCCTGATGATTTGCTTTTCAAACCCTGGAGCATTGTAACCTATGCCTTTTTACACGCAGGATTATGGCATATTTTAGGGAATATGCTGATTTTATATTACGCGGGAACCTATTTTATCTCCTATTTTACGCCAAAAAATCTACTCACTTTTTATTTTTTAGGAGCTATAGTTGGTGCCTTGGTTTATATGTTGAGTTATAATTTTTTTCCTGCATTTGCCGGTACAGGAAGATCCTATCTTATTGGTGCATCTGCCGGGGTAATGGCGATTTTGGTTGGTATTGCCACTAAAGTTCCTCATTTGGGTGTAAGATTATTAATTATTGGAACAATTAAATTATGGCACATTGCGGCATTTTTTGTGATTTTAGATATTATTAGAATTCCCACAGGTAACGCAGGTGGATTTCTTGCGCATTTGGGTGGTGCTTTTCTGGGCTATTTTTATGTGAAACAATTGGATAAAGGCAATGATATTGGTAAATGGTGGGAGAATTTTATGGACTGGTTTGCAAACTTATTCATTACACAAAAGAAAAAACCTTTCAAAACCGTGCACCGCAACAATAAACAAACATCCCGTACAGTTTCTTCTGTTAGTGACAAAACAGCTAAACAGAAAAAGATTGATGGTATTTTAGACAAAATCAGTAAGAGTGGTTATGACAGTCTAAGCAAAGAAGAAAAAGATTTCTTATTTAAATCAGGTAAAGAAAATTGATATGAAGGGTTTGGGGCTCATCGATAAGTTTATTTTTTTTATAAATTCGCTTTTTGCATTGTGCCTGCTTTTGTCCCTTTTGGTTTTATATATTCCACCTCAGAGATTTCCTTTGTTGTCTGTACTTAGCTTAGTGGTATCTCCCTTACTGCTGGTCAATGTAATATTTCTTTTGTTTTGGTTGCTTCGTGTAAAACGCCAACTCTTTCTTTCCTTATTTGTATTACTGGTTTGTTTTACACAATTCAATTCTTTTTACCAATTTGACTTTTCAAAAAAAACTGAAGAAAAAGAAAACCAATTAAAAGTGATGAGCTACAACGTTCGCATTTTTAATATTTACAATTGGATTAAAGACGATAACCTGCATACTAAAATAGAAACACTTATAAAAACGGATAATCCTGATGTGATTAGCTTTCAGGAATATCATTCTACTAATAAAATATCATTGTCCCAATTTCCATATAAATACATAAAATTACAGAGTGAAGAACCTTCCTTTGGTCAAGCTATTTATTCCAAATATAAAATCATAGACCAAGGTTCTCTAGATTTTAAGGATACCGGAAATAATGCCATTTTTGTGGATATCTTAAAAGGAAAAGACACTTTAAGGGTTTATAATATCCATTTGGAATCTTTACAAATTAGTCCTGAGGATGTCGATTTTAAACAGGAAGCTTCCCAGCGCCTGTTGAAACGTATTTCTAATTCGTTTACAACTCAACAGGAACAGATAAATGTGGTATTGTCTCATCTGGAGCATATAAAGCACAAAACAATCATAACCGCAGATTTAAATAACACTGCATTTTCTTATGTATACAGAAAATTAAAAGGGGATAAAAAAGACGCATTTTCCAGAGCCGGAAAAGGGATAGGTAAAACATTTACATTTAAAAGAATTCCATTACGTATTGACTTTATTTTGGTTGATAAAGCATTTACGGTTACTGATTTTAAAACCGGAACAGAAATGTATTCAGATCATTTTCCTATCAGTACCACCTTGTATTGGGATTAAGGTCATTATACGAGTGTATTTAACTTTTATTCAAAAGAAAATTACCACAGACAATCCACACCATCTGTAACAATATGCCAAAGCAAAGCTAATCCCGCGATGCGTGTTTTCCTGAAAAGCGATAAAACCACATACATACCAATAGCGATATATGAATGCAATGGATGAAACCCTATACTACATCTTCCGGCTTCAAAAATGGGGGTTGCTAGCAAATGATCAACATCAATGAGCATAGCCAGTAGAAATATTGCATACACCTTCCAGTATTTTTCCCTGTAAAATAGAAATGCAATACCTAAAGGCACTATAAAATGCATACCATAATGCACTACAAATTGCAAACTCATAATTTTTGTTTTTCCAGATAAGTCAATGCCCGTGTGCCTTCATTAAATAAAAGGTCTAGAATAGTAAGGTTAGATAAAAACGCATCGTCTTTTTGTAAAACCTGAATATAGGTTGCAAAGTCGAATTCTTGTTTTTCTTTCGGATTTACCAAAGATCGGAAATCTATTTTATCCGATATTTCCTTTTGATAAATACTTGTTTTTTCGGCAATGAAGTCTAAGTAGAGTGCATCAGAAACCACTTCAAAACATTTCAAGTTGAAATCCATCAAGAACTCCTGTTTTGTTTCAAAAAGTGGTGCGAAATCATCTTCATAATATTCAAAAAAAGGGGAGGAGCGATAGGCAATTTGTATAGATTTCCAGTGCTCTTTTTGCCATGGAAAATCATTCTCAATACGCACTTCCTTGTATTTTTGATGTGTCTTGTCCCGAATGCCCCGAGTTCCTTTGGAAATATGTTTTATAGGAATATTTAAAAGTAGCATACCATTTGCTGTGGCAATATAAGTGCGGTTTCGGAACGTTTGTTTCTGGTAATTGTCTTCCGTTTCAAATGTAACAGATTCCGCTTGCGCCATTGCAACATAATGGGCAATATTACCAAAATAAACGGGATGAATTAGGATGGGTTTCAGGTTTCTTGTTTCTTGTTTTCTTGTTTCTTGTTTTCTTGTTTCTTGTTTCTTGTTTCTTGTTTCTTGTTTCTTGTTTTATTTAGGAATCATACATATTATACTTTTTTCCTTCTCTTTCTGAAGAAGTCAAAAATAAACCATCCAGCTAATAGAATCAGAAAATATCTGAAATAAGATACTGGCTCGCCATCACCACCCACGGTAGTAAACATGCGTTCCCAGCGTATTTTGTTTCCAATTCCTTGCCCATTAGTGTCCCAACTCATCCAGATGAATACAGGTTTTCCCACCACATGATTAAATGGTACATAGCCCCAGTTTCTGGCGTCCTCAGAGTTGTTTCTGTTGTCTCCCATCATCCAGTAATAATCCTGTAAAAAGGTATAACTTGTTATAGGAGTTCCGTTTAAAGTCACTTGGGTTCCTGCCTGCGAAATTTTGTTTTCTATTCCTAATTCGCTTCCTTCATACACTTCAATAATACGTTTATATAATGGAATGGTTTCCACATTAATTGCTATAGTAGCTCCTTTTTGAGGAATGTATATAGGTCCAAATTGACTGGAATTCCAAGGAAAATTTGCATTATGAGGAAAAATACTGGTATCCCTTTCGCCTTTCTCCCTTTCTATAGGAAGTATCTGATCGATATTTGGGTGATTTCTTAATCCTTCCACCGCAACATCTGTCATATTTGCCTGAAAGGCTTTTCCAGTATTGTTTAGTGGGTAAATTTCAGTAATATCATAACGGTTCATTAAAAACCTAAAATTCTGTAAGGGTTCTTTTGTGGTAAATGCATAGGCAAATTGAACCCTTGCTCTATCTGGTAAGTGGCTTTTCGTTCCGTTGATGAAAACGTGACCATCCCTCACTTCTAAAGAATCCCCGGGAATTCCCACCGCACGTTTTACATAGTTTGATTTTTTATCAATGGGTTTGATAAAAGTTTCTGGACCACGATATCTAAAATAAGGTACAGTATCAGTAGGCCAGTTAAATACCACAATATCATTGCGTTCAATAGTTTCAAAAGCCGGAAATCTGAAATAAGGTATTTGCGGCTTGTTGAAATAAGATTTTTTGCTCACAACCGGAATAGTATCATGCACCATAGGAAAGGCAACGGCTGTCATAGGAGTGCGGGCGCCATAATGAAATTTACTGACAAAAAGAAAATCACCTACCAATAAAGATTTTTCCAAAGAAGAAGTAGGGATGGTGAAAGGCTGAATAAAATAGGTATGAACTATTGTCGCTACTACTACAGCAAAAAGAATAGAACTTACCCATTCCCCCGAAGAACTTTTTGTGCGTAAACTCCTTTCCGGAATATGGGTGACATCTTGTGTATAATTTACATAATAGATATAAAAGCCTAGTGTTATAATACCTAAAAATGTGTCTATCCCTGAATTTTTTCCGAAACTGCGCAAGGTTTCTACCCATATTACCGGAAACATAATCAGATTTATAATTGGGATAAATAATAAAATCGTGTACCACCACGGGCGGTTTATGATTTTCATCAATACAATAGCATTGTAGACAGGAACTGCGGCTTCCCAGGGTTTTCTCCCGGCTTTTTGATATAGTTTCCAAGTGCCTGCAAAATGAACTACTTGCACGATGAGGAAAAAAATAAACCATTCTGTTAGTGTCATGATAGATACAGGTTATATGTTAATCAAATTTATAAATCTAATACTTCTTTCATTGTAAAAACTCCTTTTTTCCCAAGTAGCCACTCTGCGGCAAGAATGGCTCCTAAAGCAAACCCATCTCTGGCTCGCCATCACCACCCACGGTAGTAAACATGCGTTCCCAGCGTATTTTGTTTCCAATTCCTTGCCCATTAGTGTCCCAACTCATCCAGATGAATACAGGTTTTCCCACCACATGATTAAATGG
>MWWI01000292.1_pt1 | contig 10757 bp, 14 predicted proteins | sample 1047321 | NCBI WGS metagenome assembly MWWI01 (sample SAMN06349966, study PRJNA376086) | soil metagenome | isolation source: FI-1 sample Antarctic (ecotone) soil | place: Antarctica | reverse complement strand
GCCCTCTGTTTGTTTACTGGTACATTTAACCTCAACTTTATAGGAGTGATACGCTGTGCTACTGTGATAACGGGATTCGCTCTGATATTGGAGACACGCAAAGAATATACTAAGAAGCCGAGCAGCTCCGCAGACTGAAAAGCCAGCGTAGCGACAGGCATGGTGGGCTAGGTTCTTTGGTGGCAGGCAAGACACTAACAAATAGCAATAAAACAAAGGTGGCGCTATGAAACTTCCGTCTCTTTCCCCATCCAGAGGAAGGGTTGCAGTTTAGCTGGGGCGTTGATGATGCCACGCTCAGCCGCTTGCGCCAGCAAGGCGTCGAAATCAAAGACGCCGATGTTGTCCGGCTCTCACCCCTTTTGCACAAGCACATCAACATGCTTGGCCACTATTCTTTCACCCTTGCTGAATTCATACGGGCTGGCGTATTGCGACCCCTAAACGCATCGCAACTCGAACATGAACGCGCTTAGCGCAACTTTTCGTTCCGTTGGGCTTCAAACCCCTTTACCTGCTCAGTGCATTTATCCAGAACCACTAGCATGGCCGATTCCGCTTCCCTTATAGTCACGTTGGTTTGAACGAGCTCTTCTGTACCCGCCAAGTACATATCGTAGTCCTCGGCCTTAAGTCCTTCTACTATCTTCTCTAGTGCAGCCACCCTCTGCTTATTTCCTAGTAGTTCTTTACGCCAAAATTCATTTGCCCCAGGAAAACTACCCAGTTGTTGCCACTTTTCTATAAATTCCCGTCCATAGGGAAGAAATTCTTCTAATGCCTCGACCAGTTCGTTACGAATAGATGGTTCATCAAATACAAAATCAAGCTCTGCACTCCCATACTTTTGGAGAAAGGATACAAATTTTTTCATACTAGAAAATCTTGTGGCTTTAAGTAAGTGGGTCTCGGAAAACCAGGCACATAGAGCTGATTCTCCGTTCGGTATGTCCTCTATGGTAGGTGTGTCCTCTATGGTTAGTACACCTAGGTCTCTCAACTTTGCGTTAATGCGACCCAAGGCCTCTTCTCCAGCGACCATTGCGTCAGTCGATATCTTTAACTTATCATGGTCCATGTTATCTATTGCCTCAATGAGCCATACCATTGAGAACTCATTGAGGCTAGCAAAAGAAAGCACGTCTTCATGCAGGGAGGTAAGCCTTGGTGGGGGAACTATGTCCCGTAAACGAGCACTTACTTCTTGGAGATTAAAAATGGCAACAGCAGTAATTTGTACCCACTCAGCATCGTACAAAAGTGTGTTGTCTTCGCCAACAGTAATCCCATTTCTCATAGTGTTTAGTTGTCTATACAGGGTCTCGTTTGCCTCGGAACCTGTTTCGATTAAAGAAAAAAACACCTCAAGATAAGCATCTTCCTCAGCGGTAAACATGCCAGTAGGAAACACTGGTGTAGGCGTGCCAATGAGCGGTGCAAGTGCTGCCTGAGGTGTAGCAAGTTGAAGTTGAGCTATCGCATTTGCTATGGGACCACGCTGGTTGACAGGGACAGCGGGCGCAACTGAGGAAGAAGTGGTGCAACTGGATATCGCCACAACTGCCACAAACAGGAAAATTGTGAACATGTGCTTCATAGGCTGTACTCTAAGCACAGAGACTCCTTTGGCTTCAGGTAGGGAGGGCGATTCGTTGGGTATGCTAATTGTCAATGGTATCTAACAAATCTGCCAAACGGCGTAATCCAACAGCAATCTCTTCATTCGTGGGCTCGCGTGTCAGCCTAGCGTGATAGTCCATAACGAACTGGCTAAGAAACTCGCCAATGCCTCTTGCGCCTACCTTTATCATGTCTACCGTATTACTCTAAAGCCACCAGGCAAGCCCTCACACACTATGCCTGATATGCATTCCTGCGCTATTCACCTGCTGAGCCTGGTTCCTCGCTGATGACAGTCACACCCACCATATCAGATGGTGCATCTATCACATTGGCTAGTGGCATCGGTTCGATTGCCATGGGGTTGGCTTCATCCAGGTCGGCTTCCTCTAACATGTCGGCCAGCTGCCGCAGCTCAGCAGCAATCTCATGCTTGGTGAGTGGGCGTGTCTGCTTGGCGTGATACTCCATTATCAACTGACTAATGAATTCACCCATGCCCCGAATACCGCAATAGCCATTGTCGAGCATGGTGTCCTGGGCTTCTTTGGTTAGGTGAAGTGTGGTTGCAACTTTCTTTTGTTTGCTCAATTGTGTATTCATATACCCATAATACATTATCCATGATAAATACCTAGTATTGCATGATAACATGGATAACTACCGATATATTTTATTTATCGGTATATATGTGCGTTATTGTGGGCTTTGCACAAGCATACGAGCATGAGTGCCAGCGCCCATACGCCCTATAAAAACAGCCCAGGGCTTTCACTCTAGCATGTGACTAATCTGCCTGAAAACGAACTGCGGTCAACCACATGGTGCCTGTGCCGACGGGGCCGCAAAAACTGCGCGCAAACGCACATACGCTGGGTCTGCACCAGTCGTGAACATATAGGATTTTGTCACCAGAAGCAATACTCAAGATTTGCACTCCTTGAACTTTCTTCACCTCGGACTTCCCTTAGCGAGACTTCATCCAACAAAATATATCCTGTACCAGTTGCCTCAAACTGTAGACTGATTTCATTGTCTTCACCATCTTGAAACGGAGGAGCAAAAGTATGTACAAACTCAGAAAGCTCTTGATCATTATCATCCACGATACATGATAGACCTATCTCCTTTCCACCAACCACTTTTATAAGTTTTACACGGAAAATCACATCGCCCTGGGTCTTGTAAAAGAATCCTAGCTGCACTAATGCCCCTGGCGTCAGGGGCTGCATTATTATTTGGTGCAGGTAGGCTGTCTCATCCCTCCCTGGAGCTTCAATACGACTCGAGATCTGACCAGCATATACATTCTCTTTGGTCTCTTCCGGATAAAAGTAACTTTCCCAAAAAACACCAGTAGCATTTGCAATACCATAAGCAGTCCAGTAATCCGTCCTCCATCCCCCGTCCTCTTGTCTCCAAGACAATGTTTCAAAACCAGGTTCTAGTATTAAATTAGGTGTTGACGACAATATTGTCGTCAATATTGGCGTGGATGTGGGCGTGGATATGGGCGTGGATATGGGCGTGGATGTGGGCGTGGATGTGGGCGTGGATATGGGCATGGATGTGGGGGTGGATATGGGCGTGGATATGGGCACCATGATACTACTAGGCACCGTGATACTACTCTGTACTCCCACGACTAAAAAGATTCCTGTCAGTATAACTACGATAAACCCACCAGCTCCACTCCATCTCAAGGGTGCCGTTTTCGGAGTTATCAAAAAATAGATGATGGTGGTAGCCAGACCTATTGAGAAAATCCCAATTGCAAAAGCTGGCTCAATAGCCAAAACAGCTAGGATAGATAGACTGACCAATGTGGCAATCGAGAACCACAAAAGATCCAGTCCTAGCCTGAGTCTCTGGCTTGCATCCTCAAACTTTGGAAAGCGGACGGTGGATATTAAAATGTTCGTCGCATTTAGTGCAGCTACAGTGAGAGCACTAAATGTTTCACTGTAGTCGAGTACTCTCAAACAAGCATAAATAAGCGCATGAATCCCAATCAGCACGGCTAAATGTGCCCATACATATCCGACGCCTTCAAATGGACCGGTATATCTAGAAAAGTTGTTATCAGGTGTCATATGTTCACCAATCTTCTTTATCTTCATCATCTTTTCCACCTATCTTACCCTTGGGAATTAGAGTAAGGCCAGAGATGGTGGACATGATGAAGTAGAATCCTATAGCTGTAATGGAGCAGTATTGCACTCCTTCTAATATCAAATTAACAAAAGAGTTATCAACATTATCCGATTTTGATAACAGTGAAAATATTCTGAATATAAGAGAATCAGCGACTAGAAACACTAGTAATACAATAAACTGCTCCATAATAATTCTGATTCGAGGAACTATATTCCTCAATAAAAGTCGAAAATTGCGAGCAAGCATTTTTTTTATAGGGTCTTGCTCGTCATCTGGCATTTCTCACCTCACAAAGCCGTTCTCCCCAAAACTAGCACAACCTCGACCATTACGATTGTAGGCTATCCAGTGCCAATTGCAATAACATTGCTAATTACCATCCAAAATTTCTTGCCCGTCATAACTTCAGGTGTGGCGGTGACTAATTCTACGGATATTTGTTTATCAGAATGTATTGAGTATCTATTATCACTGTTATCGTCAAGCTATGCGCCATTATCAACACGTTGCACAATGGGGGGTTTCCCTTACGTAGAGACAATTGAGTTATCGCAGTGGCTGTGTAGATAGCGTGGGCTGTGTAGATAGCGTGGGCTGTCAGGCAGATAGCATGGGCAGTGCAGATATAGGTAAGGGTGGGTGGTGGCTTGGAGTCTGGTGGTGGTGGGTTCTTCTTTTCTGAAAGGTGTGGTGGTAGTAAAGCAACAGTGCTGCCCAGCTGGTGGGGTGTAAGAGTCGTCATGCAAGAGTCTTGCCACCTACCATTCGGGGATTCACACCTCTATGAATCCTGCCTTTGATTGGGGGTATGTGAATCACATGAAAGTGAAATACATTGGAACCAAGCTTCGAACAGTTTTTAGTTTTCTATACTTGGCGCTATCTGCTGCACTATCTGCCTACCATAAGTCAACCCTGTGTGTTGCCGCACCTATAGGGAGTAGGCTAGCGGGAATAAGGGTACTGCGTACTCATTTGTGTACACAATATGTGGTGCAATAACGTTGACCATGATGCATCCAGGCAGCTGCTACGTGAGGTGCGCAACGTATCGCGGGTTGCTCATTCTGCCTACCTCCAATGCCTTTCAAATGGGCCATCTGTCGCATCTGTCGCATCTGTCGCATCAAATTCCCTATAGTTTTGTGGAGGCTTTTTTGTGCATATACCCGTGCTATATGCCCCCATTATTGGCCTATATCTATATAAGCAAACTATATAGTAATTGTCGCATCAATGATGAGACAACAGCCTTCTACCTCTGGTAAATGGTGTCGCATCAACCCTTATTTTGATGCGACATTGATGCGACAATTGCAGTTGATGCGACAATTGTGCGCCGCTGGGGTGTCGCATCAACTTGCAATCCTGTCGCATCAACTATCCCACCGACTTGGCGTTGGGTGCAATGCCAATCCACCCGCGACCCTTAACGCCATCAATCCGAAATTCGTCACTCTTTAACCCCATTGGTGCTAGCACGTCATTGATTTTGCGCCCTCCTACCTTTGGGTCAGCCGGAAGTCCTACTTTAAAATCCTGTAGCCGTTGAAGGATAGCCGCTGTGTGGCATCGCATCTCTTGGTTGCTAGGCACTACATCGAAATACATATTGATGTAGGTTTCTAGCGGGTTCTCTATCTCGTGCTCTTTATGGACAGCCGCCAGCGCAACGAGCTCAGCCTGATTCAGCTCTGGCGTGGTCTGCCCATTCCGGTACATGCTCACCACTTGCGCCCACACTTGATTCACATCTATGTTGTCTTTGTACCCGTGGTCAAGCGCGTGAATCACCACGGGAAGAAAGCGCCGGTTGCCTGTTGGGTCATCTAGAAAGCCTGTCTCGGGGTTCAGCGTGCCAACAAAATTGCAGAGAGTAGGCTTGGTAATCTGGTGCTTGCCCCAAGGCTTTCTATAGGTGTGCCACTCTTGCGTTATAAACGCCTTCAGTGAATCACGGTCACTGCGTCGCAAACTACTTGCCAGCTCGCTCACTTCCCAAATCCATTTCGTGACCATGCTCCGCACATCTTCAACACCATGAGGATTCACCATAGATTCACGGTGATATTCGTAGCCAATGCCCGAGGCCAGCCAGCGCACCCAGGAAGACTTGCCTATCCCTTGCCCACCGATGAGCACGAGCATCGGCGTCTGGTGCTTGAAAGGGGTGGGGCTGGCTGTCTCTATTGCCCGAGCCGCGGCACCCGTCAACCAGCGCCCTATCAACATCGCGTGTAACGGTTCATCTTTGCCCCCGCACTGAATGGTTTTGCCGTCACCTGTGAAGTAATCCATCAAGTCGCGCAAATGGTTGTGCCCATCCCATTTCAGGCCAAGCAAATAATCTTGAACTGGGTGGTAGGTGCTGCGCCCAGCCAGAACGGTAATGCCATCGGCAATGTTGGGACGGCTAAAGCCCTGGTCAACCAGCTTCAAGTTGATGCCTGCCGCTATCACATCATCCAACCGCTGCCCGTCTACCTCGATGTTGTCCTCGAGTTGGTTGAGCTTGAAGGTCATCCCCATTGCGCCCAGCGCTTCGAGCAGCGACGAGGACATGGATTGCTGGGCGGGGCTCCCACTGGGCGCTTTCCTCTGGGCATTGGTCTTCTTGGCGAGTGCCTGTTTCATGCCAGCCTTTAGCTCTTTGATGGCGTCCTCGTCCACGCCGAGGGCGCGCAGCCTGATAAAGAGCGTGGTCTTGTCTCCGGTGGACAGCGCCGCCAGGTTATGCAGGTTGTTCGTCACCACATCTAAAAGGTTGCCGTTGTGCGCCGACAGGCTCTCCAGATATTCTTTGAAGGTGAAAGGGGTTTCGCTCATTGGGTGCTCCAGACATAGCTCACAACCTTATCCATCTCGACATCATCCAGGGAGCGCGTGCCAGGAAGGGTCACCTGCCGCGCAAACTCTCGCATGACGCTGGAGGCTGCCCACGGGGCCAGCCCCTCAGCCTTGAGCCGTCCGGCCAGCCACAGGGCCAAACTGTGACGGCTGCCTGTGTTGGCGTGGCGCACTGCCCAATCCAGCAGGGATTCAGCCGCACCGCTGGCAACCTCTGCTGTGCGTGCTCTATCTTCAGCGATACGTTGGTGCTCGTGTGCTTCGTCTTCGGCAATGCGTTCGTCAACCAAAGCCTTGATGCGAGAGAAGGGGAAGATTCTCCGCGGGTTCAACTCCATGACTTGTACAGTTGGGAAGTCAGGCCCGCGTTCTGGCTTGCGGTTTTGCCAACCAGGTAGCCGGAGCACCCGCGCCAAATCCTTAGCGCCATCATCACCACCCACCATGTCCACCCAGGCTGCTTGGCAGCGCTTCATATACGCTCTGTTCTCGTCATTGATAATGTATTGTTCATTCAGCCACCAGTAGCAATGCAGACCCCCACCGCTATCAACGATGCAGGTGGGGAAAATGGGTAGGCTTTGCAGATGTTCCCAGATGGCGGCTTTGCTGCCGTAGTCTTCAGCGTCAAATTCAGCAAAGAGGCTGTTAACTGTCGCCACAGTACCTATCCTGGCTCTCTGCCAGTGTTCGCCTGCGCTTGACGTGGGATGCACGCCGAAGTAAACATTGCGTTCATGCCATGCCGCTGGGACTGTGGGCCAGCGCCTTGTCAGTGGGAACCAAAGTGACACCTTGGCAATGCGCTCCTCCTGATACCGCTTGGAGAAATACGGTTCTCCGTCCGGTGTCCAGAAGTAGGCGTATTGCCCACCCTGCCAGCTGTGGGCCAGCAGCGCCATCGTTTGTTCTGAGAGGTTTGGCTGGGTCATGCCTTCACCTCTTTCGCCCATGCCGCCAGCACAACCTCACCTATGGCACTTTCAAGCGTGGGGCTGGAACAGGTGACGATGGGGAACCAACGCCCATCAAGGCTCTGTTGGTCGGGCAGCTTTACCCAGGCTCGTTGCCCGGGCTGCTGAATGACCTTGCATCCACTGATGGCGAAGGCACCCACCTTGATGCGTACATAGGCCCGTATGCTGCCCTGGTTCACAGGATGCAGTTCTAACACCTCGATGCGGCTGTGTGCAGCCAGGGCTAAGGGGTTGTCAATGCTGGTTTGTTGTGACATAATAGTCTCCATAGTAGTAGTAATTTCTATCTAGTACGCGAGCCGCCCTGCCCAGGCGGCTTTTGCTTTGTGTGTCCATCGTCTGACTATGCCTCTGCCGGAACTGTAGGGTTTACAATTACCTGCTGCCGTACTTCAAGTTTGTCTACGGACTCAGCAGCCTCCACTAGTGCGCGGAACACTTCTGACATTGACATGCCGCTTGCCGCTGCAATCCTATCCAGCCGTTGGCGCTGTTCCTCGGTTACACGAAAACCCATCTGATAGTACTTCTCTGTTCGCTTCATGTTCTCGATTCCTTTCTAACACGATAACGTTTCAATCCACGCTGCCCTCACGGGTAGCGACTCACTCGTGTGGATACCACACAGAGCCAAACATAGTATTAAATATAAGATAATGTCAATAGACCCCTTATGAAACTGGTGCTGACATGAGAGATTCAGCCCTGCCCTGCCACTATGGGCTATCGCCTAGCCGCCCTACTTCTATCCTGTATAGTGACGCTTTGCCTAGTGGGGCATCACAGTCTCCGTGACATATACCTGTAACCAAAGCTGTGCCTTATGGTTGTCACTGCCGCATGTGTTTATTCCCTCTACTAAAGAAAGCTTCCGGCGCCGCATTAGCCCCTACTGCTGCATGGTCTAGCTTGGCAGAGATAGTAGGTAAGTCGTGCCAATGCCACCTACCCGCCATGTCAACCACTCGCGCCAGTCTCAGCAGGGCTATGCCATTTTCCCACTGCCGCTGTGCCATTCCATTCTGCATGGCGAATTCCCTACTGCTTGGCAGGTGGGCAATGTGCCATTGCGCCAGCAGCAAGGCACAGTCATAGGCACGCTTGATGCGTCTGGCATGGCGACCGTTCACCCGCAGTGCAGCCCGTAGCTTTCTGTTCTCGTCTTGTAATCGGCGCAGCTCCACCAGCAAATGACTATCGCTCATTGCTATCTATCCCCCACTTGGTAATCAACAGGTGGGCGTGGGTGTCTATGGCGTGCTTGGCAATGCGCTCTCTACTGTCCAGCTCATGGTGTGCGATGCCTGTAGGACTGTGCCATAGGCTTTGCTTACGGTTGCCAAAGAGTGCAGCCAGGATGCACAAGCCCCACACAATCAGGCCTGTGAAGGTGTACATGCCCCATCCTTCACCCAAGCCCCTGAATAGCCAGACAATCAACAGCAGCCCTATCGTTATCATGCCTGCCGCAATGATGTAGGCCAACGCAACCAGCAGCGTAGCCTTGGCATGGGTGATTGCGCTGTCGTCCATCCTGGCGTGGCCACTGTGCGCCGCAGATGGCAATAGGTTGGCAGTCTCGATGGGTACTATGGTCGTGGTGGTGTGCTGCCGCTGTGGTGCAGCAGGAACGAAGGTGCTACTTGAATTGTGGTAAGTCTGAGTCTCATTGCTCATACAGTCTATTTCCCTGTCTGATTGTCGGGGGGCAAACAAAAAGCCCACCGATATAAGCCGATGGGCATAGGGTCATAGATAGGCTGTGGTAGAATCTACCTAGCCATCACAGATGCTATTTCCATCAGTGTTGGTTAGCCCGTTGTCAGTGTCGCAAGCACTGGCGGCGGGCGTTATTTATTTAAAGCTATAGCCTACTTAGCTTCTCTCTCAGGTCTGCGCTAATGTCAGTGTCTAGGTAGGCAATGATTTGCTCTCGCTTAAATCGCCATTGACGCCCCACCTTCTTAGCAGGTAGCTCGCCTCGTGCTGCCATTCTGGATACTGTCTGCCGTCCCATCTTCAAGTAATCGGCTACATCATCCACTGTCCAGACTTCATTGCCGTCTCTCTCTGTTTCACTTATCAGCATTACTCTTGCTCCTTATCTAATCACATGTAATAGCCGACAGTATAGCATAAATACAGATGTTGACAAGTAACTATAAATAACGCTAGATAATGTCTAAATGAAAATAATCCATATTATTATAAGCTGTTATTTGCCCATTGCCATACCAAAATAAGCAATTCATCGTCATATACATAGTGTGTACATACGTATATATATAACTGAACGCTAATGTATAGGAGATGTATAGTGGGTATATCAGCAAAAGAAGCGGCTACACTGGTAGGACTATCCAAAGGTGCTATCATCAATTCCATCAAATCTGGTAGACTCTCTGCTGAAAAAGACCTTAACGGCGAATGGAAGATAGAGCCGGTGGAACTGTTTAGAGTGTACCCGCCAGTGAACAGTGGCTATACACCTGTGGGTATTGGAATTGAACACCATGATACACCCACCAATACACATAATATGCAGCGTGAGATAGATCTATTGCGTGAAATGTTGCTGGCAAAGGATGAAGTTATCAAAGCAAAAGAGGATGCCTTAGAAGATTTGCGCCGCGCATTGCTTGTAATAGAAGCACGTAGCGCTACCCCAACCCCACCGGCACCCGTTGTAGAATCAGTGCCGCAGACTGAACAGTCCAAAGGTTTTTGGGCGCGTCTGTTTGACCGCTGATTGCGAGTTCAATTGTGCACTCATGACTGCACAATAAAATGAAATGGAATCACCATGCAGCTAAAGCGAATCACTATGTTAGTAGGTGGGTGGATACTTATTATTTACGGCATGTTTAATGTAATGGTAGGTATCTTGCTCCAAACGTACCCCTCATTTATGGATGGGCTTATGTTCAATTTACTACTGGTTGGCATTGGGTTTCTGCTCCGCCATAACGCTCCCCGCAAAGCTCCTATCAGTTTGGATTCAATAGACGCAAAAACAGAGTGGCTGCCAGCAAGTAAACCGTCCCGAATATCTGCAATAATTATGGTTACTGTTGGAGCCCTCTGTTTGTTTACTGGTACATTTAACCTCAACTTTATAGGAGTGATACGCTGTGCTACTGTGATAACGGGATTCGC
>MWWI01000291.1_pt1 | contig 10788 bp, 13 predicted proteins | sample 1047321 | NCBI WGS metagenome assembly MWWI01 (sample SAMN06349966, study PRJNA376086) | soil metagenome | isolation source: FI-1 sample Antarctic (ecotone) soil | place: Antarctica | reverse complement strand
CTTGTTCTCCGTCGTCGCCCACTCCAGCATCACGTTGTATTGCTGACGTAGCTGCTCGTTCTGTTCCCACAGCAGTTTGTTCTGCTCGCTCAAGCTGCCGTTGTTCGTCGAGAGCGCGTCCAGTCTCGGAAATTCAAATCGTTTCCGGCGGAGATGCGGAGCTACCGGAGAAAAGGCAGAACCTAAGTCGTCTGTGGTAATCAAGCGGAACGTGGAAAACCTGTAATCGTCCTCGTAGAGGAAAGCAAATCGTGAGATGAGCCGACGCGGTTGCAGGTCTGGGATAATCGAAAAAGCGAATGCTTTGCTGTAATGGCAAGGATACGGATTGAACTAAAAGCCGTGAGAAAGCCAATAGTAACATTATCCGGCGTGAAAACGAGCCAACTTCGGTGTTGGTCTTTCTCAACAAGAACGGTTATTGATTTCGCATCGGAGAAGAATGCAAATGACGGCAGTCTTCGGACTAGCTGGTGCGCTTCTCACTGTGAAAACAGGAACGGACGATAAATCAGTATTGTTGAATCAGTGGTTGTAACTGGTGCGTTCTGTCAAAGAGCGTTTGAAAGGCTTGAGCCGAATGCGTTGAAAGACGCACGTTCGGTTCTGAGGAGGGGGAGTAGCAGCAATGCTACTTTCCTATCCGACTTCGACGGCGCGTTGGTAGAAACGAGTCGCTCAAATTTTCTTTCACAACTTATCATACAGAGTTTCTTCTACGGAAGCGCAGAGCGTATTTGCTTGTGCTTTCAGAAGTTCCAACCAACAAATTTAACCAATCCGATGTGATTTTCTTACACAGATTTGGTCAAGTCAACAGAGAAACTATGATTCGCTTATTTCGCCAAACAGCAACCTTACGATAGGAATTAACCGCACAAGATACGCTGCGATTAAAACCATAATGGTTTCTGCAACCAAGAGCAATATCAAGACTAACGGCGTGGCAACGATTAAACCGAGTCCGGGAAACGCCAAAGAACTTGAGCCTTTCATCCATCCGCCGAGCAGAAAGATGAACAGGACTAAAATAATAATGGAGATAATTACCAAGATAGCGAGCAGAGCCAATAAAATGTAGTTCATTTATATCTCCTAATTCTGTTTCCTTAAACAGCACTTCGACTCACGCGCAAGCCGTCGAACGGTTGAGTTAACGTGGGGCGAAACCAAATACACGCAACTTTGAGTTTAAGAAGTTACGTTAAAACAAAGTCGCTGTTTCGCCCTCACGTCCAATGGTAGGATGAAAGACAGGCTTTCGGCTTGGTTTCATCCGACTCGTTCTTTGACAATTAAGCACTTTGAATGACCTTCTTAATTAAAAGGAGGTTTTTACCATGCAAGAATTATTTTATGTCGGCTTGGATTTGGGTTCAAGCCTTTGTTATCAAAGCGTGATTGATGCTGACGGCACTCTTTGTTGTTCGCGTTCGATTCCGACGAGCGAACAGTATTTGCGCTCGGCTTTTGTCAATCTTAGCGGTGATGTCCGCGTTCATCTCGAAGCTGGAGAGATTTCCGATTGGGTCGCTGGCGTGATTGCGCCGTTAGTTCAATCGGTTATTATTTCCCATCCGCGCTCTTTGGCGTGGATTGGCAAAGATTCACAAAAAGATGACAAAATTGATGCCCGCAAACTCGCCGAACTGCTTCGTTTGAATCGTGTCCATCAAGTCTTTCGGCAAACCGATGATTTACGCCGCACCTTCAAATATCTCGTCACGCATTACGAACAACTTTCCCGTGAGCAGGCGCGTTACAAATCAAAGATCAAAGCCCGCTTGAGAACTTTGGGCATCATTCGCAAAGATTCCCGTTTGTTTTCAGCGAGCGGACAATCCGCTTTGCTTGATGAAATCGAATCCGTTGCCGTCAAACTGATGCTGACTCAATCGTTTGCCGTTTTGAATCAAATGCTCGCTTCACTTGAGCAGGCAAAACGGGCGATGATTGAAGCTGCCAAACAGTTTCGGGAAGTCAAATTACTGCAAACCGCGCCCGGTGTAGGCATTATTACGGCTTGCCGGTTTGTGGCTTACCTGCAAACTCCCAAGAGATTTTCCAACAAACACAAACTTTGGCGTTATTGCCGGCTTGGTGTTACACGCCGCGAATCGAACGGTAAAAGATTGGCTCATCCCAAACTCGATTCCGCCGGAGTCGGTTCATTAAAGGACGTTTCCCGCAAAGTCTTTGAAGCGGCGCGCCGAACTAAAACTGATAATTCCTTCAAACAGTTTTACGAGCAATCTTTGGCAAACACGAAAAATGCCGTTCACGCACGGCTTTCCACGCAGCGGAAAATCTTGGCAGCTTTACGCGCGATGTGGATTGCCAATCAACCTTTTCGAAATGATTTAGGTTGAGTCCAAGTTTTCAAAAAGCGTTCCGTTTGTGCGTTGTGTTCTTTGACAAAAACTTGAGAAATCAATCACTTATTGCCAACCAAAGATGAATGCTTTCGGCACGGGTGGCGGCAAGTCTCGAAACTTAATTCATGAACCGTTTGGTTTTTTCAAACGAGTTCCGTCCATTGGTTAGTCTGCCGCCGCTTTATTCGCCATTTACCCGATCCGACCATAGACCGCTTTTTAATCGAGCGAAGTCTCCAATAGCTGACTGGGACAGAAAAACTAGTTCAAACTTTGAATGAGGTCTTCTGCAAACACGGCATCATCCGCAAGATTGGTGATTTCCAAGTTCTTTGTCAATCAACATCGCACGCCATCCGGCGATGATTAACATTATCCTGCCGCAGATCAAACCAATTCGGCGGCGCGGTCATTCTCCGTGCTTGACTGCTTCTTTCATAGCTGATTTGTTGGGCGGCGCGTGGCATCGGACGGGCTGATTGTTAACGTGTTCTAGCCACCACTTCAGTTGTTTCTTTCGATGGCACAACCGGAATTACCTCAAACTCAACAAGGTCTTGCCACTGCAATATCCATTCTTGAAATAAACGCGGGTCGTCGCACTCCATAAGTTGGAAGCAACGCTCGAAGCTGGCTTCAATCCAGCTATCTATGTATTTCAAGCCTTCCGGCATCATCCGCCCTTTTTCCTGATTGCGGCGATACACTTCTTTAGCATTACAATTCTTAAATCTCTCAATTACCATAAAAAGCATATTGTCTTTCCTTTAATCTTAAACTTCTTCAACCAATATCAGCTTCACAACCAAACCGATAACTTTTGCCTTATGATGCTCACTCTCGCCACCAGCGATTATAATCCCGTCGCCTGCCGAAAATCTTTCCGTCCTACCGGAAAAGGTTATTTCCAACTCACCGTCCAAAACATATCCGATATGACCTTTGATGCACCAATCATACTCTACAAACTCACTTGTGAATTCAACAAGACGCAGCTTCCTACCATTTCGCACAATAGCTTTAGAGCGAGTGCCGACATTCGACTCGTCCCAAGAAAGTTCGGTAAAGTTGATTTTTGCTTCGTCCATATTCGTTTTATGTCCACACAAGAGAAGCCGCCCAACAAGTTATTATACCGCTAAACTGCGGCATAAAACTCAAATACGAACAAAATACCGCAAACCTGTCTCATCTATGAAGACGGAGCAAATGTCAAGTGAAAATCTCACACACCTCTGCTCGGCACTTATTTTCAAAGCGGGACTCGGGTAGCAAAGATTTTTTCGTTAATTGCTTCTTTTGCTTGTTCCGGCGCACCAGTCATCAGCACTTATTCGAGTGCCTGGACTCATTCATCTATGCGGGCATAAAGACCGATCTTTTTAACCAGCCGTGAACCCATGATGTCTTTATTCGTTCGGCGGCGTTTGTTTAGAACACCGCCGGTTAGTAGCCCAATCAAAAAACGGTCATGTTAAGACCATGAGACCGCAGCGGGCATCCCAACTGCCTAAGCACATTCTCCCTGAAATCTCGATAAGTCACCTCACCCAGATTTCAGTTGTCAGAGAAATGATAAAAAGCAACTCACTTCAAATATCTTATCGCACGAGTCAACCCCGTCTTCATAACATCAAAAAGGGTGGTTTATGACACAAATAATGCTAGTTTTGACGGTTTTATAAACGGGCATAATTTTAAGGAATTTTAGGCAAAAATAACGAATAATTTACATATTGCCTATTATTGGACGCTTTCAAAATTTCTGCATTCTTTGAAAATGCTCTCTCGCTTTTTGCACTCTGCTTCCCACTGAGATTTGAGCGTAAATAACCGTGTTTTGTATATTTGCGTGTCCCAACCAGTCTTGCACAAAGCGAATATCCGCGCCGGTGTCGAGCAAATGCGTGGCAATCGAATGTTTCAAAACGTGAAAATGTCTTTTATCGTCCGGGAGCTTCGCCTTTTCTCCGTAACCTTTAATCAAAACATCTAACATCGCCCGGCTGATCGGTGCGCCTTTTCTGCTTGGGAAAAGATACGGTAAAGAATCTTCCCTCGTCCGCAAATAACTTTTCAAAATTCTTACTTCGTCCGCCTGTAACGGATGAACGCCGGAAAGACTGCCCTTTAACCTATGGATATTTAATCTCAGTTGTTTATCGTCAAAATCATTTCGCTGTAAAAGTCCGATCTCACTAGCTCGTAATCCGTGCCGGTATGCAATCAGAAAAATAGCTTTATCTCTTTTGCTGGAAATTGCGCCGATTAACTTTTGTATTTCCGTTTCAGTGAGAAATTTTATCGTTTCGGCTTTGGTAGTTCGGCTCGGTTTCATCAAAAAGAATTATTAGACAAAACAAATCTTTTGTCTAATAAACCTCTCCAACCGCACTTTTCTGGCGGGCGGTAACGCCGCCACTGGCGGTAAAGAAAACCCTCGTTTTTGTTACAGCATTACCTTGAAAAATTTAACCAGATTCCCACTGCTTTCAATTTCACGATCTTACATCTTTGTTAAATATGGCGTTTCATAGCTGAAACAATTTTATCCTTTCTGATAAGATTTATAGTGTTCTACAAGAATTCTAAAAAGGAGTTTTCAATATGCCGGGTAAAAAAATTGTAGGTGCTAAAGCTGATCCCAAAGGAAATATCACTTCTGTTAAAATTAAAGGCAATCAGACTTTTACACCTTTGAAAACAGCTATCAAAATGACCAAACAAGGCAAAATAGACGCTGTTGTTGTCAAACCTAAGAATGCTAAAGAGCATTTGCGGACACGACCTGATAGTAGGGAAACCAATAATCTCGACAATATGGCTGGTGATAAATAATCATTTTGCTCACAGGTAATTTTTAATAAGTAGTCGCTCACAATTAGTTTAGACTATTTTGAAGTTTGAAAACTTTATTCTCAAACTCTTTCCAAATGCCCATAATGTCTGCTTGACGGCATATTTCAGATGCTCTTTGGAAGTATAATCTTCCGCGCCAAGCCATTCGTATTTCAACTTTCGCCACACGGTTTCGGCAATGTTCAAATGCGGCGAATAAGTCGGCAAATAAAAAATATACAAGCCTCTGCTCTGCCATGCTTTGATTCTTTCCCGCATCCGGCTGCCTTGATGAATTCGCGCGTTGTCCAAAACGAGAATCGTCAATTTCTTGAGCGAAAACGAGAATCTGTCGAGTTGTTCCACCACGAAAGCACCGTTGATTGTCGCCTCGCTCACCGCCACCCAACTCCGATTATCTCTGGTAAATAATCCGAAACAGTTGATGCCTTTGCCTTTTTCCGACGGCATCGAAACTTCTTCATCCGCAAATTGCCAACCATATGGCACATTCGGCTCTAAATTGACTCCTGCTTCATCGCCGTAATATAAATCCAGCCAGCCTTCGCTGCTCAACTGTTCAAACCTGCCTAAAACTTCCTTCTTTAACCGATAAACCTCTTCATTTGGCTTGCCCTTCAATCGTTTTCTAATTCGTTTGTAGCGGCAACCGTTTTTTTCAGAAATCTTTTCAGCGTCGTCAGCGAAAACCCTTTCGCTAAACTCGCTTCCAGTTCGGTTCGCGCCACTGAAATCCTTTGCCGCGAAACTTTGACTTGCGCCTTCACCCGCTCGAAATCCTCAGCCTGCAAAATGCTCTTGCGTCCGCGCCCGGGGCGCATCTGCAAACCTTTGAAACCTTCCGCCTGATAACGCCTCAGCCAATTATTGACCGTCATCTCACAACTGCCAACCAGTTTGCTGATTTCTAAAGACGTGCGTTGCTCGCTTTTCAATAAAACCATCTGGCAGCGTTGCCGAAAAGCGTGGCTCGTCCCATTTCGCCAACCGTTTTCCAGTTCCTGACGCTTCTCTTCGGTTAATTCAATAATCTTTGTTTTACCCATCTCACTTCATAGTCTAAACTATTTGTGAGTGATTACTTAGTTCGGTAGCTTTTAGCCTTTTGGTTTGGGCTTCCGTTACCGTTTTGTTGCTGTGTGTAAAACGAACATTTTTGTTACTTACCAACCAAATTCTGCTTTAAGCTCTTTCTCACGTTTGGAAAACGATTCACGCCCTAAAGCATTTAGTTTTCTTAATTTCGCAATGTCGGATTCGAGCATATCCGTTGCAAATTCCTGTTGTGAAAAAGGGTCATTTATAAGAATGCAGGAAACATCAGGAAATAAAATAAGCCTTATCTGTTCAATAGTATTTGTATTAGCTTCAAGCATTTTGGGGACAAGGCGGGCGGTATCAAACAAAAATATAGCTCTGTGCAAAAAACTTGGCTTTGGCTCTTTATAAATGCCTACGCCCAAGCTCAAGACCTTTAGCTGTTCTTTTGGAATGTTATAGGCTTTCACGCCGTCAGCAATGGCGAGCAAAGTAGGGTTGTTTGCTACAAAACCGCCGTCTATAAGTTCCGGCTCGCCCTGATTTTCGGTTACAACTTTAACACGCTCAAAAAAAGGGAACGCCGCGCTAGATGCTCTTAATGCTTCGGCGATGGTGCAACCGAAGCCGGGCTTAAAAGTAGATTTCATACCGTGAGCTTGACTCACCGATGATTTGAAAATCATTGGTCTAGTCAGTTCATAATGGGTTGTTACAATGCCGACATCGGTAACAAATGCATCAAATTTTGTATCGCCAAGCAATTTATTTGCGTGTTCTCTTAATGCTGCACTCCGCCCGACTCTTGTGTTTTTTCCCATCACATCGGGAACAATATCAAAATAGTTTTGCGTGACTTCTTCAACGCTTTTGCCAAGTCCAAGCAACGCGGCAATTATCGCGCCAGTGCTAGTTCCATAAATAAGCACCCCAACAGAAATAGATTAGACCGTCATTTGGCTGAATGCGATTTTGTATTCTGCTCCGATGCCGGTAAAAATATCTTTGATCTTCTTTTTGAACTTGGCAAACGAGCCGTAATCACTCGGTCGCAGCCACTCATATTTAGCTTTCCGCCAGAAGGTTTCCGCTAAGTTCAAATGCGGTGAATACTTTGGCAGAAAGAAGACGTATAAACCCTGCTCCATCCACTTTTCCATCTGCTCGATAAATTTCCGTGACCGGTGCGTCGGGGCATTATCCAAAACCAGCACGGTCGGTTTGTTAAGATAACCACAAAAATCATTGATTGACTGAATCAGGAAATCCGCGTTGATGTTCCCCGCACTTTCATAAGTGAAACAGAAATTATCGGGGCGAAAGATGCCGAATAAATTCACCTTTTTATCTCTTTGCGGAAGTATCTGAATGCGTTCGCCTTTGGGCGACCAGCCATATGGCAGTTTCGGGTTCATCGAAAACGCCGACTCATCGCCGAAATACAAATCAACCCGTCCGCCCAAGTATAACCACCATAAAATCTTCAACTGCTTTTCCTTGGCTTCTCTTTCTTCAACCACTTGCCGACTCTTGAGCCAGGTGCGGGCGCGACAGAACCGATACTCGTTTTTTTTAGAAATCGCTTCAAGGTTTCCGGGTGCATCATCAAATCCAAATCTTCTTCCAAAATGGCAACCACCGTTTTGACCGAGTTCGGATGTTTCTTTATTTCCGCCTCGACTTTTTGAAGATGCTGAGGATTCTGCTGACTCAAAATCGGAGGTCGTCCGCGCCCCGCTCGTGTTGCCAAACCTTTGATGCCTTCTTTTTCATAGCGTACGAGCCAATTGTTAACGACCATCTCGCAGCATCCTAAGATCTCGGCGACTTCGACTGAAATCCGCTTTTCGCTTTTCAATAAAACCATCTGGCAGCGAAGACGGAAAGCATGGCTTTTGCCCGTTCGGTAGCCTTTTTTCAACTCCGCCCGTTGTTCGGCGGTTAATTTGATTACTTTTGTTTTACCCATTTCAACAAATAGTCTAACCTATTTCTGTTGGGGTGCTTAAAGTTCTTAAGATTAAATAATGAAACAGTATGAACACGGCTGAAAAAATTGCATATACATATTTACGATTAAACGGATTTTTACTTCTCCCTCAATTCACAGTTTTTGATGGGAGAAGCCATAATCATATTGACCTTATCGGACTGCGTTCTGCTAATAGTCGTGAAGAGGTGAATGGATATACGTTTCCTTTAGATGGGAATTTTTTTTCACTTGCGGAAAAAATTGTAAAAAGTCCTTTGGAAACGCAATTAGGAGTAATTGCAGAGGTCAAGACAAACGATGATAGGGATGAAATTAGCGGCGGTCATCAGCAATACGCTAAAAGCTTTCTTGGTGAAATCGAAGCAATAGTTAAACTCAGATTTCGTTTATCAAGTTCAATTCAGATTGATGAAGATGGGGTTATTCAAGTTCCTGTTGAATATGCTTTTAATTGGATTATTACCAGAATCGAATCTATGAAAGATAATACTGGAAGTTTGACAAAAATGGGAAGTTGGACTTGGAGTGATGAGTTTTTAGCAGATGTTCTCGTCTTGACTAAATATGGTTTCTTGAAATCAAAATAATTAGCCTAAAATGAAAATGTTGAATTAGACAAAATAACTGAAATGTCCAATAACGCCGGGGGGTGCAAAAAGATTAGTGATACTGTTGCCGAATTCATTTGAACGGGTTCGCTCTGTGCTAAACGAACCCGCGAATTTGAACTTTTGAACTTACTGCCATTTAGCGTTTGGGCGTGATTTTCCATAACTCTCCGTTGGTTTCATCCGTCACCACGTAAAGCGCGCCGTCGGGACCTTGACGCACGTCGCGGATTCGCTGCCCACGGTCAGTCAAGAGATGTTCTTCCCCGATTACGCGATTGTCACGAATCGCCAGCCGCACAAGTCGCTGTGATGCCAAACCGCCGATGAACAAATTGCCGCGCCAGGCGGGAAAAGCGTTGCCCGTATAGAATTGCGCGCCTGAAGGAGCGATCACCGGGTCCCAGTAATAAACCGGGTCTTCGTAACCTTCGCGGCGCGTGACCGCGCCCGCAAGCGGTTCGCCCGAATACTCTTCGCCGTAACTGACGACCGCCCAACCGTAATTTTTACCTTTTTCGATCAGATTCAGTTCGTCGCCGCCGCGCGCTCCGTGTTCGACCGTCCACAGCCGCCCTTGCTCGTCAAACGCCGCCGATTGGAGATTTCGGTGTCCGAGCGTCCATATTTCCGGCATCGCGCCCTGTTGTTTGGCAAACGGATTGTCTTCCGGGGCAGAGCCGTCCGGGTTGATGCGGATGATTTTGCCGAGATGATTATCCAGCTGCTGCACTTTCGGGCGATTCGGGCGGTCAAAACGGTCGCCGAGCGTGATATATAATTTACCGTCCGGTCCGAAGGCGAGCCTTGAGCCGAAGTGCAAGCCGTTGTTGTAAGTCGGCATGGCTCGGAAAATAACCAGAACCTGTTCGAGGTTTCTGCGGTCTTCGGTTAATCTGCCGCGCGCGACGCTCGTTCCGCTGCCGCCCGTCCGCTGTTCCGAAAAGCTCCAGAAAATTGTGCGATCTCGTTCAAAATTCGGGCTTAAAGCAACATCGAGAAGTCCGCCTTGCCCGCGCGCCGTAATCGGCGGCAAACCTCCCTGCCCGCTGGCAGCCGACACGCCGCCCTGTCCGACCGGCAGCAGTCCGCCAATCGGCTCGCCGACTTCGCCTTTAGCTGAAATAATGCGGAGTCGCCCCGGTTTTTCAGTAATCAAAAAATCGCCGTTTGGCAAAGGCTCCACCGCCCAAGGTCTGTCCAAGCCTTTCGCCAATACGGTAACGTCAAAAGCCACGTTGGAATTTACCGCGCAAGCGCGCGTCTGTCCGGGAAAAGCAGGTTTTTGTTCCGGCGCGTTCGCCGGTCTGGTTTCGAGCGGCGCGCACGACTGAGTTGAAGTTGGCGAAGCTGCCGTTGAAGCGGAAGTTTTAGTCGTTTCCCGCGTATTTTGCCCGCAAGCCGCGCCGACAGTCATCAATAAAATGGTTAAAACAAATCCAATATGATTTTTTTTCATGAATTTATCCCCCTTAAAAATATCTCTTGAAATTTAAAGTTTCAGCTCGTTTGATGTTATTGCCAAAGTAATGATGCTAGGATTTTATGATTTTTCGAGAAAAATAAATTGAAAACCCTATTTGGTTTAAAGAGAGCTTCATCTCTCAGAGCTGTTAAAAAACTCTAGTGATGCTGTTGCCAATTCAAAAATACCCTTTAAAACGGAAAACAAATCTTTAAATTTCTGTGCTTTTAATTTACCAAAATGAATTCGGCAACAGTATCCGGTCGTTTGTTTTACTTCTTTGAATTAGACAAAATGATTGTTTTGTCTAATAAGGAATTAGCTTTGCTAGAAAAATTGGTGGTTTTCGGTTTTCAAGGAAAGAACAAATCTAACTGTAATGTCTAATTGATTTTTTGTTCTTGGAATTGGATAACAATATTGTTGCTGATCTACTCTTTATTTGTGCTT
>MWWI01000290.1_pt1 | contig 10831 bp, 8 predicted proteins | sample 1047321 | NCBI WGS metagenome assembly MWWI01 (sample SAMN06349966, study PRJNA376086) | soil metagenome | isolation source: FI-1 sample Antarctic (ecotone) soil | place: Antarctica | reverse complement strand
TCAATTGCAGCTGTGGTCATGGTTGTTACAAAAATACTCCCATTAAAAGAGGTTTATACCAGTATTGACTGGCCGGTAATTATCTTACTTGCAGCAATGATTCCTGTGGGAACAGCTTTTGAAACCAGTGGCGGTGCAGAATCAATTACCAATCTAATCCTAACCTACGGAAGTGATCAACCGGTTTGGTTACTTGCCGGCATATTGATGGTAACCACCATATTGTTGTCAGATATTATTAATAACTCTGCTACAGTGGTGCTTATGGCCCCTATTGCTGTACAAATTGCAAATAATCTGGATCTCTCACCTGATCCGTTTCTTATGATTGTTGCTGTAGCAGGATCGTGTGCTTTTCTTACACCCATTGGGCATCACTCCAGCACGCTCGTTATGGGTCCTGGAGGATATAAATATAGTGATTACTGGAAAATGGGATTACCGCTTACTTTGGCAATTATATTTATTGGTGTACCTTTAATATTATTTTTCTGGCCTGTTTAATTAATAAAGAGTAGCATGAAAAAAATTCGTTTCATTCCGGTTTCCAAAAAGTTTGAGAATAAAGAGAAAATTATATTAAGGGATTTTCTTGCAATGGAACGCACGTCATTAGCTAATGAACGCACCCTTTTTTCTTACATAAGGGCTTCATTATATATGGGCATCGGGGGTGTAGCTATTCTGGAATATAAAGGCTTTGCTGACTTTAACTGGCTAAGTTATATCGTTTTTGGATTAAGTCTGATTTTGATTTTCATAGGGGTTTTTAGATACCGCCGTTTGAAGAAAAAGTTGGATACTTACTACAAATCCATCCATATCGATCCTAAGTAAACAGATGAAAAAAGAATAACCTTTCTATTTCTTACTTCTCAAAATTAATTGTTCTGTTGAGGGATGCAGTTTTTCTGCTGAGGTGTTTTGCAATGCGCTGAGTGCCCCTTTTACCAGTTTTTTTCCTAATTCCACACCCCACTGGTCATAACTATATATATTCCAAATGACACCTTGTACAAAGAGTTTATGCTCATACATAGCAATAAGAGCCCCAAGATTTTCAGGAGTGAGTTGTTTAATTAGTATGGTATTGGAAGGCCTATTTCCTGAAAAGGTTTTAAAATTATTTTCCGGGTTTTCGCCATAGGTGCCCTGCAATAAAGCTTCGGTTTGTGCAAAGCAATTTGCCAGTAAGATGTCGTGGTGCAATTCTTTACCGTGTAACGCTTTCGCGAAAGCGATAAAATCCACCGGAACCAGTTTTGTGCCTTGATGCAACAACTGGAAAAAAGCATGCTGGCTATTAGTGCCGGTACTTCCCCAAATAATTGTGCCTGTTTGATAATCTATAGCATTGCCATTCATGTCTGTACTTTTTCCATTACTTTCCATCACGGCTTGTTGCAAATAGGGAACCAGCTTTGTTAAGTATTGCGAATATGGCACAATGGCTTCAGTCTCTGCTTTGTAGAAATTAGTGTACCAGATAGAAATAAGTGCCAAAACCACCGGAATATTTTCTTTAAAAGGGGTGTTTTTGAAATGTATATCCATTTGATGGGCACCACGCAAAAGTTTTTCAAAATTAGAATAGCCCACTGCACAACAAACGGATAATCCAACAGCGCTCCAGAGGGAAAAACGCCCACCTACCCAATCCCACATAGGGAATATGTTTTCAGAGGCGATGCCAAAATTTTCTACTTCCCTGATATTGGTGGAAACGGCAACAAAATGGGATTCAATATCTAGAATTGTAGCTTTTTGCAAAAACCAGTTCCTAACGGTGGATGCATTTGTTATGGTTTCCTGAGTGGTAAATGTTTTAGAAACTATAATAAAAATAGTGGTTTCCGGGTTCAGTTTTTTTAAAGTTTCCGCTACGTGATCGCCGTCTACATTGGAGATATAATGTGTGTTGAGGAGATTTTTATAGTAGGTGAGTGCTTCGGAAATCATATCGGGACCTAAATCGCTTCCGCCGATACCTATGTTGACAACATCGGTGATGGGTTTCCCTGTGTAGCCTTTCCAGGATTTATCGATAACACGTTTAGAAAAAACACGCATTTTTTTGAGTGTTTGCTTTACTTCTTTCGGCATTTTCTCAAAATTGCGCAAGGCAGTGTGCAAAACAGCACGATCTTCCGTCCGGTTGATGTTTTCTCCTGAAAACTGTTCGTCAATTGCATTTTTCAGATTCACCTCTTCTGCAAGTTGGATTAGTAAATCTAAAGTTTCCCCGGTTATTCTATTTTTAGAGTAATCGAGATAAAAATCTTCCCAACTCACGGAAAATTTTTCTGCACGTGCGCTGTCTTCTGCAAATAATTTTTGCATTTTCATGTTTTTGATTTCAGAAAAATGCTTTTGCAAAAGTGCCCACGCTTTGGTTGTAGTGGGATTTACCGATGGAAAACTCATTCTTTATTCAATTTGTGATTTTTGTAGTACTCAATTAATCCGTCAATGGGCCTTCTAACAACCTTGCCCAATTCCAGATGGTACCTGTTCAAACAATCCCTTATGATATCTTTAGAGAAATGCGCGATGGAGCCAATAAAATGAATGGGAACCTGCTGTGCTTCTTTGTAACATAATATGCGGTGTTCAATAAATTTGAGAACACCCTCACTTATGAGATTATAAAAATAACCATTTACTTCTTCCCGTGTGAAAATAAATTCAGCAAAGGAGGCTAAGTAGGTATTTGGGTTAGGTCTTTTGTATAAATTAGTTTTTATCACATCAGGATTCAAGTCAAATCTTTCTTCAAAATCCAGAGCGATCTGCGCAGGCATTTTTTTATAAAAAAAATCCCTTATAAGACGTTTGCCATAATAATTGCCACTTGCTTCATCCATAAGGATAAACCCTAGGGAATCTACATTTGTTTTCGCGGTTTTTCCGTCGAAATAGCAACTGTTTGACCCTGTTCCAAAAATACAAACGATGCCGGGTTCATTAGTGACGGCAAGTGCAGCTGCCACCATGTCTTCATCGATGGTGACTTTAGCTTTTGTAAAAAGTGCACTAAGAATATTTTGTAAAATTTCTCTTGGTGTTACGGTACCGCATCCGGCGCCGTAAAAATCCAGTATTTCGACCTGTTCAAAAACCTGTTGAAGATCGTGATTTTCTTTGATGCGAACAATAAGCTCTCCTTCAGGCACTACAGCCGGATTTAATCCTAGAGTGCGGGTTTTAAAAATTATATTGCCAAAAGGATCTAATAAAACCCAATCACATTTTGTAGAGCCGCCGTCTGCTATTAAGGTCATATTTATGGTTAAAATACTTTATAAAATATTAAAAAAATTATATTTACTGCCACAAAGACAAAAAGGCTCTAAGTGTCACAAAGAGTTATTTTATCATTCTTTTTATTCCGTTCTTAATTAATGGAACGTTGAAATTGATTAAATACCCTAAACGTTATTTGTAAGTTTCAAATGACTTAAAAGTTATGCTTCCCATACCGGATTAACTGTTTCTAGGGCTTTTAATTCACAAATTACCAGATTATTTATAATAACGTCTAGCCTAAGTCCTTCATTAAAAACAATTCCATCAAAAACTACAGGTACATCAATCTGTCTTTTTACAAAAAAGCCTTTTTCTGTTAGAACATGACAGAAACAAATTTCATATACCCTTTCAAGCAATCCGGATCCAAGTTCCTTATGAACTATATAAGCGGCATCAACAACTGCTTTACCAATTGCTTCTTCTTCTGTAGAAAGGGATTCAAATTTATTCATAAGCCGAATTTCTTTGTGCACCTTTGTGACTTTGAGTCTTAGTGGCTAAAGCAAGATAGATAAATGCAGATACATATGAAATTGAATTTTTATAATTTTGCTACATATTCTGCCAGATCTACCAGTTTTGACGAATAGCCATACTCGTTGTCATACCACGCTACTAACTTAAAGAAATTATCATTAAGTGCAATACTTGCTTCTGCATCAAAAGTGCAAATATGTTCATCAGAAACGAAATCTTGGGAAACCACGGGTTCGTCTGTGTATGCAACCAAGCCTTTATATGCTCCATTAGCTGCTTTTTGTATCACTTTTTTCACCTCGTCAAAAGAGGCTCCTTTTTCGGTGCGCACCGTTAAGTCCACTACAGAAACATTAGCTGTGGGTACTCTAAAAGCCATGCCCGTAAGTTTTCCTTTCAGTTCAGGGATGACTTTGGTTACTGCTTTTGCGGCTCCGGTAGATGCAGGGATAATGTTTAATAATGCGCTTCTTCCAGCTCTGAAATCTTTTTTTGAAGGACCATCGACAGTGAGTTGACTTGCTGTAGTAGCGTGAACTGTTGTCATTAGCCCTTCGACAATTCCAAAATTGTCATTAATAATTTTTGCGAGAGGCGCCAGACAATTTGTTGTACACGAAGCATTGGAAACAATGGAATCTTCTGCCTCTGCATCTTTGTGATTTACGCCCATCACAAACATAGGGGCATCTTTAGAAGGCGCAGAAATGACCACTTTTTTAGCTCCGGCATCCAAATGTTTTTGTGCAGTTGCCAGTTCCGTAAAAAACCCTGTACACTCTATAATAGTGTGTGCTTTTACTTCGCCCCATTTTAAATTTTCAGGCTCGCGTTCTGCTGTGACACGCACGGTTTTTCCATTTACAACAAGGTGGCCGTCTTTCGTGGAAATCTCTCCATCAAACTTTCCGTGAACGGAATCATATTTTAATAAATATGCCAACTGTTCCACATCCAGCAAATCATTCACCGCTACTACTTCCACATCTTCACGAAGTGCAGCTATTCTAAAAACCAATCTACCAATTCGGCCAAAGCCGTTAATTCCAATTTTAATCATAAATATTATTTTATATCGAAGTTATGTCTGCTACCCGGAGCAGTTCTAAATCTATTTTTTGTTTTTCTTTTGTTGCTTCTTCAAAAGGTACTGCTACCATTTTATTGTTTTGCGTGCCTATCATGATATCCCGTTTTCCTTCCAGCAAAGCATCTACCGCTGCAACTCCCATTCTGCTGGCAAGCACCCGGTCATAACAACTGGGAGAACCACCTCTTTGGATATGGCCCAAAACAGTGACCCGCACATCATATCCTTCTAATTTATCCTGAATGAAGTCTGCAAGGGCAAAGATATTTTTTCCAATCTGGTCTCCTTCAGAAACTACTATGATACTGGAGGTTTTTCCTGATTTTTTGCTCCGTTCCAGGGACTCGATAAGGCGTTCTTTTCCCATATTTTCTTCCGGAATAAGAATTTCTTCTGCTCCGGCTCCTATTCCTGCATTTAATGCAATATGCCCTGCATCCCGACCCATTACTTCCACCAGAAAGAGGCGGTTGTGGGAGTTTGCGGTATCCCTTATTTTATCAATGGCTTCTACTACTGTGTTTAATGCGGTGTCATAACCTATGGTGTTGTCGGTACCGTGAATGTCATTATCAATGGTTCCCGGAAGCCCAACGATGGGAAAATCAAATTCTTTTATAAAAACACTTGCACCGGTAAAAGTGCCGTCCCCTCCTATAACGATTAAAGCGTCAATATCTTCTTCCAAAAGATGTTTGTGGGCTTTTTCACGACCTTCTTTTTCCATGAATTCCTTAGAGCGGGCCGATTTTAAAAAGGTGCCCCCACGGTTAATAATATTCTTAACGGAACGAGCATCTAGGGGTTCAAAATCTCCTTCAATCAGACCTTGAAGTCCTCTAAAAACACCTACACATTCTAAGCTGTGATGTGCGCATGAACGTACAACGGCTCTTATGGCGGCGTTCATCCCCGGTGCATCCCCACCACTGGTGAGGACAGCGATTTTTTGTAGTTTTTTTGTCATGATGGTAAAGCTAAGCCAATTCGCTCATTAAAGCAAAAAGTTATTCAAACTCTAACGTTTTCGGTTAATAAGATTCCTTTGTGGATTGGTCTAATTGTTTACTTAACTAAGATTACATAGTGCCAAGGAGCAAAAGTATAAGGAGTTTCTTTATCCATTACAACTGTTTCCTCATACATATAATCCATAAAAGCCCCTTCAAAATCCATCGTAAATGTGCTTTCTTCTGCACTCATATTTGCTATGTAGATTACTCTTTTGCCGTTTTTGCTTCTTTCAAAAGCAAGGATGTTTTCATCAGAAGAAGTCGGGATACGATTATATGCAGCTGCATTTTTACCCCCGTGCAATGCAGGGTTTTCTGCCTTCAGTTTCCCCAGTCTTTCCAGTATGGGCCAAATATTTCCTTTGGTTTTTGGGATTTCATCTTTTTCAAAGAATTTCAAACGGTGATCCATGTCATATTCTTGTCCGCTATAAATTAATGGCATTCCGGGAATCGTATAGGACAAACCATATTTTCTTCCGGAATAAGAATTTCTTCTGCTCCGGCTCCTATTCCTGCATTTAATGCAATATGCCCTGCATCCCGACCCATTACTTCCACCAGAAAGAGGCGGTTGTGGGAGTTTGCGGTATCCCTTATTTTATCAATGGCTTCTACTACTGTGTTTAATGCGGTGTCATAACCTATGGTGTTGTCGGTACCGTGAATGTCATTATCAATGGTTCCCGGAAGCCCAACGATGGGAAAATCAAATTCTTTTATAAAAACACTTGCACCGGTAAAAGTGCCGTCCCCTCCTATAACGATTAAAGCGTCAATATCTTCTTCCAAAAGATGTTTGTGGGCTTTTTCACGACCTTCTTTTTCCATGAATTCCTTAGAGCGGGCCGATTTTAAAAAGGTGCCCCCACGGTTAATAATATTCTTAACGGAACGAGCATCTAGGGGTTCAAAATCTCCTTCAATCAGACCTTGAAGTCCTCTAAAAACACCTACACATTCTAAGCTGTGATGTGCGCATGAACGTACAACGGCTCTTATGGCGGCGTTCATCCCCGGTGCATCCCCACCACTGGTGAGGACAGCGATTTTTTGTAGTTTTTTTGTCATGATGGTAAAGCTAAGCCAATTCGCTCATTAAAGCAAAAAGTTATTCAAACTCTAACGTTTTCGGTTAATAAGATTCCTTTGTGGATTGGTCTAATTGTTTACTTAACTAAGATTACATAGTGCCAAGGAGCAAAAGTATAAGGAGTTTCTTTATCCATTACAACTGTTTCCTCATACATATAATCCATAAAAGCCCCTTCAAAATCCATCGTAAATGTGCTTTCTTCTGCACTCATATTTGCTATGTAGATTACTCTTTTGCCGTTTTTGCTTCTTTCAAAAGCAAGGATGTTTTCATCAGAAGAAGTCGGGATACGATTATATGCAGCTGCATTTTTACCCCCGTGCAATGCAGGGTTTTCTGCCTTCAGTTTCCCCAGTCTTTCCAGTATGGGCCAAATATTTCCTTTGGTTTTTGGGATTTCATCTTTTTCAAAGAATTTCAAACGGTGATCCATGTCATATTCTTGTCCGCTATAAATTAATGGCATTCCGGGAATCGTATAGGACAAAGCAAGCATAGCTTGACTCGCTTTACCCATTCGCTCTTTCACCGTTCCATTCCACGAGTTTTCATCGTGGTTGGTTACAAAATTCATCAGGAAATCATCCGGTTGATAGGTAGAATCTACTTTTTGCATATAGGCATCCCATTGGGCTACGGTTTGTTTTCCTTGGGCTATTTCATTTTTGATGTGATGGCCTTCCCAATTGTATCCCATATCAAAAGCATTAAAAAACAAGTCTCTTTTTTCGCTTTCAGCAAGCATAAATACAGGTTTTACTTCTTTAAACTGTGGTGTTATAAATTCCCAAAATTCTGTAGGCACTTCACCGGCCACATCACATCTGAAACCGTCAATATTATGTTCTTTGACCCAATAAAGCATATCGTTTTTCATTGCTTCCCAAAGGTCTTTGTTTTCATAATTCAAATGGGCAACATCTGTCCAGCCCCAGCTTTCCCCGGTTTCTGAATTGAGTGGGTCTGTGATTTCACCGTCTTTGTTTTTATTGTAAAAATCAGGATTGGTTTTGATCCACTCATGATCCCAGCCGGTATGGTTTGCTACCCAATCTAAAATCACATACATGCCATTTTCATGGGCAGTGTCCACAAGGTTTTGGAAGTCTTTTTTGGTTCCATGTTCCGGGTTAACCCCGCGGTAATCAGAAATGGAATAATAACTTCCCAAATATTTTTTGCGTTCTTCTTCATTTTCTATGTCGTGCACTGAAAGGTCTCCCGTTGCTTTTCTATTCGTCAAAGAAATGGGATGAATGGGCATCAACCAGATAATTTTCACCCCCAGTTCTTTTAGCTTTGGGATGTCTTTGGTAAAAGCTTCAAAAGTTCCTTCAGGGGAATACTGACGGATGTTGGCCTCATAAATTACCGCATTTTCATAATCTGCATCTGTGATGGGGGTAAATGTGGAGGTTTCTTTTTCCGTGGTCTGTTTTTCGTTTTTACACGCTGTAAAGAGAATCAACAACGCGAAAGTAAATAGTGCATAATTATTCATGATAAAGGATTTTTAAAGGGTTAGAAATCAATAACCACTTTGCTTTGTATAGTATTAAGTTGCAAGTTATTTATTGTTATATTTTGAGTTTCCTTGTCAAATGTAAAGTCATAGTTCTTTCCGTTTGTTTTTACTTTTTTTGGTACTTTCCCACCGTTGTGAATGGTGAAGTTTATCACTTCGAAGGTTGTGGAAAAATCATTTCCGATTTCTTTATTTAATTCAAATTCCAACTTATCGGCGAGGGATTTACTCTTTAAATGGAGCTTTTCATATCTTCCTTTTTCATAAGCATTTGCTGTAAGGCCGTCATCGTGGTAAATTTGTCCTGAACTCTCTGTTACAGATGGGTCGTGATAGTAATGAACATCCAGAATTTTTACATTATAGTCATCTGTCGTTTGGACCAGTGGTGCAAACGGAATAAATGCACCGGCTCTCACATAAGTGGGTATATTTTCCTCTACAAGTTCCACGAAGACTGCCTTCCCGCCTTCCATTTTTTTACCGGAATAAAAGTCAAACCAGTGGGAGGTGCTGGGAAAATATACTTTTTGCGTTTTCAATCCCGAACTAACTACCGGAGATATTAACAGGTCATTTCCCCATAAATAGGTTTCTGAAATATGGTAGTATTGATAGTTGTCTGGTTCTTCAAAAAATAACGGGCGCATTAATGGCATTCCATTTTGGCTGTTTTCAAATGCGATTGTGTAGTTGTAGGGTAATAATTTATAACGTAATTCGATTGCTTTTTTGCTTAGCTTTTTTGCTTTTTCAGCTCTGAAAACAGGTTCTGAGGGAACTTCTTCCTGAGCGTGTGGCCTGAATACGGGTTGAAATACGCCAAATTGTAACCAGCGGACATAGAGTTCATCATCCAGTAGGTCACCAGCAAAACCACCAAGGTCTGAATGCATATACCCTAGCCCTTGAAGTCCCATTTGCAGAGTTATTTCCGTTTGAGGTTTTAAGCCGCCCCAACTTCGGTTTACGTCCCCGCTCCACGGAATCATTCCCAAGCGTTGTGAGCCTGAATATCCTGCACGCATTAAGATAAATGGTCTTTGCTCCGGATAGTTTTTTACATACCCGTCAAAAATTATTTTTGCCCATTGATGGCCGTAAATATTATGCACTTCATTTGCTGTGCCTGTATGGTGCCGAAGGTATTCAGGATGTACTTCGGGTTCACCCAGATCGCCCCACCAGCCGGCTACGCCATAATCTTTTAAATCCTTATATATGTTCCAAAACCAATCGATGGCTTTTGGATTAAACACATCAATCAAGCCCGTATTTCCGAAGTAAAAATCATAGGTTCCCGGGTTACCAAGGGTGTCAAGAGCCAAAATTTCTTCTTCCAGAGCTTCCTCCCATCGATTTGAAGTCGTGAGAATAAAAGGCTCGGTGATTAGAACTGTTTTAATCCCTTTTTCTTTCAAATCTGCCATCATTTTTTTGGGGTTCGGAAAAGAATCTTTAACGAAAGCCAAATTTCCCATGGTTTCCTTGATGGTATGCCCAAACCAGTATAGATCCAGGATTATGGCATCGACCGGAATTTGTTCTTTTTGAAATGCTGCTATGGTTTTTTCCACTTCTTTTTGGGAATGGTATCCAAATCTGCTTGAAAAATTACCTAATACCCATCGGGCGGGAAGCGGTTGCCTTCCGGTAAGATGTGTGTAATTTTTTAAGATACTTTCCCAATTCCCACCCACAATTAGCTGGTATTTTTTTGAACCACTTGTCGCTTCAAAAGCTAGAGTATTGCTTTTATTACTGTCTAAATCCAGATAGCCCACAGTAGGATTGTCAAAATGGAGTGCATATTTTTTGGAAGACAGAACCATAGGGATTGTATAGTTCATCAATTCTGATTTGATTTCATAGCCATAATGCGCTCTATTATAAAGCTGCAACCGATTTCCACGTCGGTTCATGCCCAGTGCCCTTGCGCCACCGCCCATTAAAATCTCAGACTCTTCCAGATTAAAATCCTGTTTTAAACCTTTTTTAATAGAAGTGTACCCTTTTTTTTCTGAAAGAATAACTTCCTCTTTATAAATATAAATTAGTTGAAAAGGGCGTTTTTGAAGGAGAATAGAAATCCCCTCTGATGAGAAGCTAATAGTTTCATTTTCTTCGGCTACTTTAATGTCAATTTTCTGTGGAGTTGCTATTACTGCGTGGGAAGTACCAGTTGCATTTTCACCCAGAGGAAGAAAGGAAACCTCGAGTATCTCAGGGGAATAAAAGAGAAGGGAATAACTTCCATCGTGAGTTTTTATGGTTATTACAGAATCTTCAACGGTATATTCCACAAATTTTCTATCAGCATT
>MWWI01000289.1_pt1 | contig 10833 bp, 12 predicted proteins | sample 1047321 | NCBI WGS metagenome assembly MWWI01 (sample SAMN06349966, study PRJNA376086) | soil metagenome | isolation source: FI-1 sample Antarctic (ecotone) soil | place: Antarctica | reverse complement strand
AGGCGTGAAACGCATACGGTTTCCAAACATGACGTAGTGGAAGCAGCCAGCTCGCGCCGCCGCCCTCACCGTCGCGTTCGTCAAGCCCAAAGCGCGCGCAACGTCGCCGGTGCTGAGTAGTTGTTTTTCAATTGACTTGATTTTGAAAGGCATTAGGAATTCTCCATTTAGTTTTACATGCCAATAGTTGCGCAAGTTGCGCAACTAAGCATGTTTTGAAATTGTATAGGGGGACATTTAGAGCTTTCACACGGACAATTTGAAAATAGGTCGAGTTACGCAACTTGCGCAACTATTGGCAAATACCAGAATCGTTTGCCGCCGGTTCTTTGTTCCTCCTGTAAGCCGCGTCCTTCCTTGCAAGCTCGCGCCCACAGCGAACGATTAAACGGCCTTGCGCCTTCGGTTTCGCACCATGTTTCATAGCGTTTGCGCAGTTCGGTTTTGCTGATTCCGTCTAAAAGTTCGGTTTCTTCGACGGTTTCCCAAAACGGTGTGAGTTGGTCGGTATCCGCCCAAAATTGCGCGGTGGCGGTTTCGACGCATGCGGCGCGGTGGATTTCTTGCGATTGCCATACTCGCGCAAGCCCTTCGATTGCCCAGGCTGCAAAGCCGCGCACGAGTGGGCTTTGTGAGTCTTGCCGCACGGCTTCAATGCGTTTGCCGCCTGTCAATTCCAGCGGCGCGCCGTGATCGAGCGGGTGAACAAATGGCAGAACGATAACGCGGTCTTTCAAAGCGGCGTCGTAAGCGTCCATTTTCGGCGGGTCGTTTGAGATCATCAAAATCACATGGCGCGGCGGCGCGGTGAACGCTTCGCGGAAAAGGAAACGTACGGCCAACTGATCGCCGCCTGAGAGTGTTTTGAGAAGTTCGGCGTTGAGTTTGAGGTTTCCGGCTTCGCCGCAAACGACGAGCTTGCGATTCCAAAAAGTAACGCCGGCACGCTCGCGCGACGCGCTATCTTGCAAATTTTTCGGGTCAATCGTCGCCGCCGATTGACCTAAAACCGCTTGTCCAAGTTCGGCAACGGTACTCTTGCCGGTGCCTTTTGGCCCACACAGCCAAGGGACTTTTCGCAAATGCGAAGCGCCTGAAAAAATGTAGCCAGTCACGTCTTGCGCGGCGCGTGCTAAGTCGAGATCGCCGCCTGTAATGCGGTCTAAAACGGCGTCCCATTCGCGGCGGTCAGCTTCAAAGTCGAGAGTAACCGGCGAAAGATGCAAAAGATAATCATCGCGCCGATGCTCGCGCCAAACGCCTTTATCCCATGTGCCGTTTTGAAAACCGATTAGCCATGGCTTTTGATCGAATTGCTCAGTTTCAACGGCCAAAATTCCAGCGGCCAAATGCAGCGCGCCTTCGATAAACGCTTTGCTTTCGACTTGCTTTGTGTGTCGTAAAAGTGCGGTCGCCGCCTTGCTCATGGCCTTCGCGTCGCTTTCGCGGCCAGCCTGTGCCAGCGTTCCCGCAAAGCCGTAAAGTGTCGCCGCTTCGTTGCGAACGTCTTGCGTGAGCTTTGCGACGCGGGCGCTTGCTTTGGTGGCGTGTTTGTCATCGCGTTGCCAGAATTGGCCGCTGTAAACAAGCCAGCCAAGATTTGGGCTGTAGCATAAATCGCCGCCGATTTGCTCGCGGATGCGTTGCGCGTGCGCGGCGTGAGTTGCCAGATTTTGCACCGGCCAAGACGGATGCAAAAGCGCGATAAGTTGCGCCGGTTCGTACTCAGGGTTGCCTCTTTCGTCTATCAAAGACGGCGACGGAATTTCACGCGCGGCGTTTTTCTTCGTATCTTTTTCAGCTTCCGGCGATGGGTTTTTCTCATTCCAGCGCGCGATAATTTTAGCGGCCAACTCCTCAGCGACGGCCAACGGGTTTTCGATTTTCGCGCCCGCAGCGCGCAGAATCGGAATGAGATCGAGCGCACGCTGATTGATTTCGGGATTGCTCCCGCCCTCAGCGATCCAGTCGGTTAAAACCGTTTCGGGCGTGCGCTTTGTTTTAATGCCAGCGCGATTTGCAAGAAAGATTTGCGCGGCGGCTTTGCTTGAAAAATGGTGGGAATCGAGCCGCTGGAATGTGCCTGCGGCTTTCTTTGCAGCCTTCTCGTAGCTGAGAATGACGCTGTCATATTTTGTTTCGTCAGCGGTCGCGCCGTCGTCGGGTTGTGCGGTTGCAGTCCCGTTTCGGGGTATACTATTTTCTGTCATTGGAAAGTTATCTCCTTTCCCGCGCCCGCGCAAAAAATGACTTGAAACGCTCCTATGCCCATAGGGGCGTTTCGTTTTTTGCTGGGCGGCTTATTAAATTTTCACGTCAAAAAACGAAAAGGGCAATCGGCGTTTTGCCGATTGCCCGAAAATATTTTCTAAATAATGTTGCGCGTTTAGGTTGTCTTCAACTAAACTATATATTAGAAATGAATCGAGCAATCGGTTCTGCGCCCGCCAGCATTTTTCCCCTGGAAAGATTAAAATGCTGAGCGGGTTTTTCTTTGTCTGAAATCTCTTTCAAACAAACGTCTCTATAAAGGAATATAGCACAAAAAAATGAGGGTGCTATCCATTTTTTCAAAAAACTTTGCTTTCGCGCTTTTCACGGTGTTTTGATTCCTAACAGCCGCGTGCCGATTCGTTGCCACGCTGTCAGTTTTCGCACACTCGCGCGACGTGGAACGGGTTGCGTTTGTGCGACGGGTAAAGTATCGGCGGGCGCGGTTTGCGTTCGTTGTGGGGCATCCTCGCCGCCTTGTTTTCATAGCTTTTCAATCCATGAATCGAGATCGCGCCGTTTTACCTTCCAACCGCGCCCGATGCGCTTTGCTTTCAGCTTGCCCGCGTCAATCGCGGCGCGCAAAGTATTTCGACTTAAACCCGTCAGAGCTTGCGCTTCGGCCAAACTTAAAAGCAGCTTCGCGTCAATCGGCACAACTGGCGCGGCTTGTCGCACGCTGTCGCTAATCAGTTGCGCCAATACGACCAAAGCATCAGCGTTAAAAGCGTTTGCAGCGCCGTCAGGCTTCGCCAGTGCGCGGCTTGTCGGTTGTGTCGGAGCTTTGTCGGGCAAGGCGATTGCGCGACTTGTCGGCGCTTCCAATTCGGTTTTGAATCGTTCCAATTCATCAGCATCAAACGCGAGTACTTTGCCGGTTTTGCCGCGCTCATAAAACGATGCGACACGGCCTGCGGCGACGTACCTTTCCAGCGCGCGAGTACTCACATTCAGAAATTCAGCGGCTTCGGTTTTATTCATCGTTTCCCCTAATTCGAGTACTCCCGACAAGGCGCGCCAGCGTTGAGTGTCGCGGCTTCAACGGGGCTTGTCGGGGCTTCGTTCATGCTGTCGGGTTCAGCGTTTCGGTTTCGCCATGCTCGCGCTGAAATTCCTTCCAGGCTTGGCCGCGCTCGGGGAACTTCCCCAGAAAATCAAGCCACACCAAGTACGTCATCGGGTCGCTCAGGTGGAACGTGCCGCGCGCTTTGGCGATTTCCACAAGCGGCTTGAGTTGCGGATTATAGGCGTTGGCGCCGCGCTTTTCTTTGATGTGTCGCGCCAGCCATTCTTGTTCGCAGTCGAACCAAAGTTGCGCGACATGCCTTTCAAAAGCGTGCCACCATGCTCTATTGTTCGGCGGCGCACTCAACCTACAAACCACGCCGCCGTTTTCGGTGGTTTCGCCTGTCGTGTAATGCGTGCCTTCCCAGACTACGTAAAGCCTGCGCCTTTCGTTTTCGTCTATGCTGTCTTTCAGATTCATTTTTGCTCCTTGTAGCAAATTGGATTTAGAAAAGCGTCGGCGCGCAAACGTCGGCGCTTTTCGTTTTGGCTTTCAATAGTTGCCGATGAATTTCACAAACGGCGACGCGCTGGAAACAGCATTGTAAAACCGTTCATCGGCTGTCCACAATTCCACGCCGCGCGCTTCTGCAAGCGCGGCGTAAGTCGAATCGTAAACCCGCACCTGATTAAATTCCTGTGCGATTTCGCGCGCCCGTGAGTCGGTGGCCGCATCGTAAATGATTTCAACTTGCAGCGCATCAATGACGGCCAAAGCCGCCGCCGCCGCTTGCGGGGAAAGTTCGCCCAAGTACTCTTTGCGTCGAAAGATGCTGCTGGTTTCGGCTTCAAAAAGTGGCGGCGCGCAAAATCGCGCTTTGCATCCGGCCATCGCCATTATCAGGGCGCGGGCTTTGGCGTGGTGGTCTTCTATCGGCAAGGCAAACGCCGCCGCCAAACTCGCATCAATCACAATGCGCTCACTCACCGGCCAATTCCTTATCACGCTCTTCCCGCATGGCGTTGATTTCATCGGCGGCGCTGAAAGTTTCGGCGCGCGTGCCACCTTCGATCACGGAGCGCAATTCATCGGCTAAGGCCAAAGCCGCCGCCAAAGGATTGTCTTTCACGCGCGGCGCGGCTTTGGGTTGATTGGTCGCCGCGTGCGCCAGTTCATCTATCGCGCGTTCGGAAATGCGCCAGTCACGACCAAGACGAATACCGCGCACGCGACCGGCGCGAAGCCAACGGCGCATCGTATCAGGTTTAAGCCCTAAAACTTGAGAAGCCGCCGGAACATCATAAAATTTCTCTGCCATTTCGTCACCTCATGGATTGGATAACCGTTATTTTAGCACTTACATACCTATAAACGCAAGCAAAGATACGATATGAGCGCAAAATTCATTAAGTAATATAATTATGTTTATGATATTTCAAAGTGCGCTATGGGGTCAGGGCAATGAAGGGCGCGCACGCCGATTGCCGCGCGCGTTTGCGCCGTGCCATTCAGGGCGCGGCGCTTGTATTGGGCGCGACACTTTACACGTTTCGGGAGTTTGCGGGGCGTGTCGGGCATCCTCACGCAAAGTGTTTCGCCTTGCCGATGTTCGTCGTCTTTTGCGTGTAGGTTTTGCCAGCGCGAGTGACGGTCTTTTCACCTTGTATCTTCGACATTGTCGAAGATGGTTCCTTGTGACATTGTCGTAGTGAGCGGAGTACTCCCAGCGCGCCCCGCGCGGTGGCCGCAAGCGACGGCGCGCAATGGCGCGCTTTGCGGAGGGCGCGCGGGGCGCGTCAGCGACGGGCAACGCCGCGCAAACGCCGTGAAAGTGGAAGCGACGGGAAGCCCATTTGCGACGGGCGAATGTAACACTGCTTTCATAATGCAGCATTATATTCCGCTTGCGGCTTGATTTAGCGTCGGTTCGCAGTGCGTTTCGGGCGCGGCCAAACAGCTAAATAATATAGTGGCTCATTATGAATAGCACAGCCAAGTAACAGCGGACGGTCGGGCGCTTGTGAAGCATTTCACAACACCTACTCACTCGCAGCAAAGGGAGCGCACAACGCGCCTGCTTAGGTTGTCCGCCCCCCATTCGAATAACTGCCTACCCCTATCCACGACGAGCTATCCGTTACCCACAGAGGCCAAGCCCTGTTTTTCAAAAATCGCCTTAGGCAAAAATGCGCCCGTTGTGAGTATTCTCACAACGGGCTGATTCGTCACACAGGAGGAGACAAGTTCAAGTTTGAGTTTACCTGATTTTTGCAACTAAATCGGTTGTACAATCCGTTGGTTTTTCCCCTCTTCAAACGCGATTCCGTTTGCGTGCCGAATCAGGTAGGCCTCAGTTCTACCATTGGTCGGGGCATCCTCAAAAAGAGGGGATGTATCTAAACCGCGCGCTCGAATTTCACTGAGCGCGTCCACGTCAAACCGGCTTTGCTCTTGCAGGTGGGTTTCCAGTTCAGTGCGCGCTGCCCAAACTTCAAGATACATTCCCACGAGGTCGTGCGCGGCCGCATCGAACGCGGCGGCGGATACGGTTTTATGTTCCGTAGATTTCGCCCCCAGCGCCAAAAGCTTGCGCGCCAGAGTTTCGGCGGTGTCGAGATAGGCGGCGGTTTCAACGTCGCGCTGTGCGGCTTGCAGCGCGGTTTGCGCGGCGTTTACAGCGTCCTGCGCGCCCTGCGCCGCATCGGTGAGAGTACTCACTCTCAACGTCGCGGCGGTGAGTTTGTTTTCGCCGGCTTCGCCCGCGATGTAGGCCGTGCGGATTTGGTCGCGCGCGGCGGTCGCTTCGCGCAGTTCGCCCGCAATGCTGTCCTGCCGTGCGGTCGCGTTTTGCAGTTCGGTTTCGTGTTCAGTGATCATGTGCATAATTTCTCCGTTAGTCTGAAAATTTGTTTACTACACTGATTGTGCCCGTCATGCACACGACTTCAATTTCAAGCGTGCCAACATCAAACGCGCCGCTTTGGTTGTCGTCGGTCGAAGCGATTTGCAACGTCGCCGCGCCCAGATTGCCCGGCGGCACGGTCACGGTCACTTCCACGTCGCCGATGTAGGGATGATCATTTCCATCATCGGGCAAACCGCTTTCGGCGAATGGCGCCCAAGAAACGATAACGCCGTCGGCGTTCGCCGCGCCGTTGGCGCTGCTGAACGTCACTCCGTCGAAGTCAATAAGCCATTCGTTCGGGCGCAAAAAGCCGCCGACAACGGGCGAGGGGCTGTGCGAAAGTTGTGTAACGTGCAGGGTTTTTGTTGAGTTTTGTGCGATTTTTGCGGGCATTTTAGTTTTCTCCTTTTTTCTCGCTTCCTATCAAGGCGCGCTGAAAAATAAGCGCGCCTCTTATGAATAGGAGTTAATTTGAATTGCTGCGCCAAACTGGGACGGGCGGTTTTTTCGGTTTTTTGTAACCGCGCGTGCGAATTTGTTCCAGCGTTTCAGGCGTGAAACGCATACGGTTTCCAAACATGACGTAGTGGAAGCAGCCAGCTCGCGCCGCCGCCCTCACCGTCGCGTTCGTCAAGCCCAAAGCGCGCGCAACGTCGCCGGTGCTGAGTAGTTGTTTGTCGGCTTTTTTGAGGCTAAAGATTGTTTTTCGCATTCCGAATTCACCTGTGTTGGTTGTCCTGCTAAATAAACAGCGTATGCAGGCAACGTCGCCCGCGTCGGCGCAATCCACTGGCGCCATTTCCAAACGCCAGGCGTTCCCAAAGTCACGCCGGGCAATTCCGCGAAGATCGGCGGCGCGGAGTACTCGTAATTTCGCAGCAATTCCAGTAATTCGGGTTTGCGGCGCTTCAATTCCGCCAACGTCGGCGGCGTGAGTACTCCCGGCGGCGCACTCAGCTTCAATCGGTCGCCATTGGCCGCAACGGTCACACCGCGCGCCGTGAGGCCGTCCAAAAGCGCGGCGGTGGTCATAATTCCACCTCGTGCAGTTTGGTTTTATGCAGGCTGAGCGGGTTAAGCGGGTCACTGGTAGCCGTGTACGAAACCCCGCTTTTTGTATGTGTGTTGTCGTCTTTAGGCAAAAAGTCGGGTTTTCGCGTGGGGTATAGGTTATCCCGCTCATCCCGCTCAGCCTGCACTTTTTGGGGTGTTTCGGGGCTTTTTTCTGTGTTTTTCGGCTCTACTGGCGAAACGCGCCATTTGGCGACGCGCGATTTTCCGGTCGCGCGCAAGATTTTCAGTCCGCAGAAAACTTTGTCTCGCTTCGCTAAAAGCATATTTCCCAGTCGGGTAGATTGCCCTTCCTTTTCACCGACAAGCGCCGCTAATTCTTCGCATTTCAGTGCAAGCGGCAAGAGTTCTTTCGTTGTGAGATATTCCGTTCCATTTTCGGCGTGCCAGGCGGAAACGAAAACGCGCCATGCGTCAGATTCGGGGTCAAGATTGTTGCGCGCGTCGTGGATATTTCCCAGAAAACCGGCGATGCCGTTCACTTCTAAAATGCCGCCGATAATTTTTTCCCAGCGTGGAAAACGCGAAAGTTGGCGCCCGTTTTTTTCAGGACTTCCAGCAGCTTGCCACGCCCGCACAAGCGTGAGAATCGCGCCGATGACTTGCGCGCGATTGGCCGCAATGTAGCGCAGCGGGTCACCGCGAAACTCGCGGCTTTCGGGGTTTTCGCTGTTGGTGTCGAGCTTAATCACAATGCAACGGCTCGCGGCGTCGGGGTCGAGATTGGCATTATTGGAAGTGGCAAGCCATGTGACGCGCGTCGAAACAGTCACCATTTGTCCGGTGCCGATAAGCCGGTCTTTCATACTTTTAACAGTGATCGCCGCCGCTAAAGTCGGATCGCTTAACCGGCCTTTGATGTTGTCTAAAAACACATGACTACAACCGATAGCGAGCTGTGCGAAAAGTGACTTGCGGTTTTCTTCATCGTTTTTCTTTTCGGGTGATGGTATCGCTTCGCAAAACGGCGCAACGCATAATTGCGCGGCGGTCGTTTTCCCGCTCGCTTGCGTTGGGGCATCGAAAAGATGCAGCGGCGTTTGATCGTCAATCAAGGCACGGACAAATGGCAAAATCATTAAGCCGATGGCGTGCGCTCGTGAGGCATCGTCGGCAAAAGCGACTTCGCCCAAAAGCGTATCGAACAAAAGCGATTTTGCAGCAGCAATATTTTCCGGTGTTGGTTCGGTGTCGGGCAATTTGAAATTCGACGGCAACGAAAGGAATACACGCGCCACATGGTGATAGCCATGATTTGCACAAAGCGCGCCGCTTGCATCCACAAACGGCGCGGTCTTAATACCGTCAATTGGTGGGATGCCTCGCCAGTCTGAACGTGCTTTAAGGAAATTCGCGCACAGATCGCGCGGCGGCGCGACGTTGCGGACGCCTTCGCGCTCGCTGGTGCTGGTCCAGCGCGCCACTTTGCCCGCGAGTACTTGCGAAGATTCCAGCGAAAACGGCGATAAAAACGGTTCGCCGTCCTTGTCGCGCTCAATGGCAACCAATCCGCCCGCGCCGTGAAAGACGGTGGGAGTACTCCCGTTATGGCGTTCGATGGCTGCTGCTAAATCTTGCAAGCGGTCGTCAGCTTGTCTGTCGTTGGTTTCGATAATCGGCAAACCATCGGCGCTAAGGCGCATCATGGTTGCCTCGTCTCTGGTTTGCTTGCGGCTTTTTTTCTTTGTGGACTTCTCAGCTTTCGCCGCTCTTCTCGCTTTGCGCCGCGCGATAATTTTCGCGGCCAGCGCCTGAGCAACGGCCAGCGGGTTTTCGATTTTCGCGCCCGCAGCTCGTTGGATCGGAATCTGTTTTAGCACTTTTTTGAGTGCTTCGGTGTCGTTGCCAGCGGTGGCAATCCAATCCTCTAAAATCGCTTCCGGTGTTCGGTTTTTTTCAACCGCCAAACAAACGGCCTGGAAGATTTTCGCGACGACTGGGTTTGTAAAATCGCCCACTTGCAGGCGGCTTCCAATCTTGGCTGCGGCTTTCTCACAAACGAGAATCGCGCTCAGATATTTCGATTCGTCGCCGGTCGCGTCGTCGTCGGCTTGCGCGTTATCGCCGCTGTTCTGTGGTATATTCTCTGTACTCATTGGAACGTCACTCCAATGATAACCCGCCGTTCCGCCGCTCGCGATGCCCGTCGCGTGTGGCATTTTTTTGGATTGGCAAGTCACCTAATTTAGAAATTCACGTTATAAAACGAAACGGGCAATCGGCGTTTTGCCGATTGCCCGAAAATATTTTCTAAATAATGTTGCGCGTTTAGGTTGTGTTCAACTAAACTATATATTAGAAAAGAATCGAGCAATCGGTTCTGGGCCCGCCAGCATTTTAATCTTTCCAGGGACAAAATGCTGAGCGGGTTTTTCTTTGTCTGAAATCTCTTTCAAACAAACGTCTCTAGAAAGGAATATAGCACAAAAAACGAGGGTGCTATCCATTTTTTCAAAAAACTTTGCTTTCGCGCTTTTCACGGTGTTTTGATTCCTAAAATGCGCCGCGCCGCTCGTTGCCACGCCGTCAGCTTTCGCACACTCGCGCGACGTGGAACGGGTTGCGTTTGCGCGGTAGGTGTTTGGTCGTCGGGCGGGGTTTGCGTTGCTTGTGGGGCATCCTCTCGGCTTGTTTTCATAGCTTTTCAATCCATGAATCCAGATCGCGCCGTTTCACTTTCCATCCGCGCCCGATGCGCTTTGCTTTCAGCTTGCCCGCGTCAATCGCGGCGCGCAAAGTGTTTCGACTTAAACCCGACAAAGCCTGAGCTTCAAGCAAACTTAAAAGCAGCTTCGCTTCAATCGGTACGCTTGTCGTGGTTTGTCGCGCGTTGTCGTGAATCAATTGTGCAAACGCGCCCAAAACATCAATACTCAAAGCGTTTGCAGCGCCGTCAGGCCTCGCCAGTGCGCGGCTTGTCGGTTGTGTCGGGGCTTTGTCGGGCAAGGCGATTGCGCGACTTGTCGGCGCTTCCAATTCGGTTTTGAATCGTTGCAATTCATCGGCATCGAACGCAAGTACTTTGCCGGTTTTGCCACGCTCATAATGCCCGACGATTCTGCCGGCGGCGGCGTATCGTTCCAGCGCGCGAGTACTCACGTTCAAAAATTCGGCGGCTTCGGTTTTATTCATATTCATGCTCTGTCGAACGCCAAACAACTTCGCCTGTAGAGGTATCAATCACGCGCACTTCTTCGGTTGCAGGATCCTCCACGCCTTCGATGGCAGTAGCAACCGCCGCCGCGCTGGACGAATAAACCATCGTAAACGCTTCTGGTGGCATCCAGTCACTCTCCAATCTCAAATCGCTTTCAACGCGGAAACTTGATGACATGCTCTCTCCCTAAAATGTAATGTGAGTACTCCCGACAAGGCGCGCCAGCGTTGAGTGTCGCGCCTTCAGCGCGGCTTGTCGGGGCTTTGTTCATGCTGTCGGGTTCAGCGTTTCAGTTGCGCCATGCTCGCGCTGAAATTCCTTCCAGGCTTGGCCGCGCTCGGGGAACTTCCCCAGAAAATCAAGCCACACCAAGTACGTCATCGGGTCGCTCAGGTGGAACGTGCCGCGCGCTTTGGCGATTTC
>MWWI01000288.1_pt1 | contig 10886 bp, 18 predicted proteins | sample 1047321 | NCBI WGS metagenome assembly MWWI01 (sample SAMN06349966, study PRJNA376086) | soil metagenome | isolation source: FI-1 sample Antarctic (ecotone) soil | place: Antarctica | reverse complement strand
GCCTTGCGGGCCACGGAGGAAGCTTCGTCTAGCGTGCGCAGCGAGGCGGCGCAGGCCGCCGACGGGACAGTGGCGGGCGTGGAGGAGTACGAGGTCTTGGTCAACGAGGCGCCCTCGGCGGGACCGGTAAGCGGGATCACGGACACCGTAGGCGGGGCCACGCAACCGGTAAGCGGGGTCACGGACACCGTAGGCGGGGCCACGCAACCGGTAAGCGGGGTCACGGACACCGTAGGCGGGGCCACGGGCAACCTCTTGGGAGGTGGGGAGGAGAAGAGCTAGCAAAGAGCGGGCAACAAGTACTGACACAAGAAAGAGGGCTAGGCTATCATCGGTCCTGGCCCTCTTTCTTGCCCCTATTCACCGGGGTGCGTGGAAGGAACATCCCCGGAACTTCGCGCCGAGGGGTTTCTGGGAAGTTGCGCAAGTGGTTGTTTCTAAATCATCCGCCTTCCGAGAGCAGCCGTTATCGGGAACCCGCATCCACCCGCCCGGATAGGCCTACTCCTCCGGGTGGTACATCCAGTTGACCTTGGCCCAGGGGTAGAAGATGGACTGTAGCACGGGCACGGACTCGATCTCGGACTCGATCTCGACCACCACGCCCTCGGGATCGGCCTCGAACTCGACCTCCTCAGTCTCGACCTCGACTATCTCGTGGCGGACGACCACGCCTCTGTCGCTCACTTCCTCCAGCGTGCCCACCGTGTCGCCCCCGTACATGTCGGTTCCGATAATCACGGTCCGATCTATCCAGTCATCGGGTCTCGCCATCGTCGCCCTCCCTGGTCGCTATCTCGGTCGGTGCATCTTACCCCTCGACGGGGTGCCGCGCCCATCAGCGGGCCGTGTAGCAAGCCTCGTGCACGAGCACGTCGCCCCCTTCGCGGATCTTGACCCCTTCCCGACGTACCGACGTCGTCGAGCGGTCGCGACCGTGGCGGGCTCGGGAGGGCGTAGGGCGTCCCTGGGGGCGTAGGATCTTCGGCGGATGAGATCAAATGAGGAACAGGCGAAGTTTGCGGCTAGCCAGCATCGCGTCCGCGCCTACCTTCGCGTTGGTTTCCTTGTCGTGCCTGCCATTAAACTCCACAAAACTTTGTGGAGTTTTCCCCTCTCCCTTTTTTGGCCGTCCCACCGGATTCGATGCTTCTATTATCCCCCGCTTCGCTTCCGCCAAAGCGATGCGCTGGTGGCGAAGGGCGGCTAGAATGCCGACCTATGCCGACCGACGAACGACTCACCGTCGCCCAGGCCGCCGACCGGCTCGGCATATCCGAGGACGCCGTCCGCTCTCGCGTAAAGCGCGGCACCCTTCAGGCGGAGCGGGAGTTCGGAACCGTCTACGTCCTGTTGGACGACCGACCGACCAGCGACCGACGAACCGACCAGCCAACGACCGACCGACGCCAAAGACGAGCTGATAGCCGTGCTGCGGGAGCAGCTCGCGGCGGAGCGGGAGGCGAACCGTGAGAACCGGAGGCTTTTGCTGGCGGCCCTGGAGCGGCCCGTGAGGGAGTTGGAGGCCGGGGAAGGGAAAGACCCCCCGGAGGAGTCCGAGGGGCCGCGGGAACGATCCTCGCGCCCGTGGTGGCGGAGGCTGTTCGGGGGCTAGAGGGGCTCGACCGGGCGTGGAAAAGGCCGGAACCCTCCGAAGAGAATCCCGGCCCGAGCAGGGCTACCCGGATAGTTCCAGAAATGCGGCCTAAAGCTCGGGAACCTCGCCGCCATGGTGGCGATCGCGATCCATCTCCGATTCGAGGAACGGGAAAAGAACCTCGTCGCAAAACTCGACGTAATGCTTGTCGCCGTTGACATGGGCCTCGCCCTTCGCGCAGTCAACGGCGACCGCGACAAGCTCCAACAACTCCTCGCGGCTGCGCTCCTCGCGGGCGCGTACTTCGGTCATTGCTTCCTCCTCTACTCCGTAGGTTCCATGACACCGCCAACGCGGCGGCCCTCCCACTTCCTGTGCAGCCTCAAGAGATCCTCGCAGCGCCTCCTCTCCTCTATCGCCCGGTTGTACACGTCCACGAGCGCCTGGTGGACGCCCTCGCACTCGATGCCGCCGCGCTCCGTGTCGCCGAACTCGTACATCTTGCACAGCCCGTCGAGTACGTCCTCGGTGTCCCTCCACAGCTTGAGGTCCCCCTCCGGCCCGCGGTCTTGCGGCATCGAGGAGATCCAAAGCTCCTCGGAGCCGGTGGTCTTGTAGTCTTCCACGCTTCTCCTTCCCTTCGTCTTCCCCGCCCCGAGGATACTCGGAGACGGAGCCATCACAACAACGGCTTGAAGAGGAACCGTGGCTCCGGCGGCCCCCGGTTCCTGGCAGGCACGAGCCACCCCTACGCGGGAGTCGCGTCGGAGGCGGCGAGGCAGTCCCCGCAAAGCCTGTCGCCGTCGAAGTACGTCAACGAGTCCGCGACCTCGAGGAGATCCCGGTTGAAATGCCGGACGCCGCACCCCTCGCACACGCCGGTCTTCTTCAGCATGTGGAGGACTGCGTGGCGGTGCTTGCAGCGGTGGCCGGAATACAGAGAGTCGGGACACGAGCAAGCCTCGACGGGCTTCACCGTGACGACGTATGCCTCCGAAGACTTCGAGGCCGGGACGGAGTACGTGCCGGGGGAGAGCTTCTTTATCTCCGCCAGGCGGTCGGCGGCGATGGCCATGCCTCGGGAATGGCGGATCTCCTGCGGCGGATGTTCGGCGGTGTTGGCGCGCGTGGTGTGCGCTAGACTTCTGTACGTCACGGGAACTAACCTCCTGTGGCCGGGCCTCGGGGAGCTGGACACTCTCGCGGGGCCGTTTCTATATCTGTAGGGGTATTTTAACATCGCGGTTGTAACCACGCAACCTTTTGCGGTATACTTTTTGAAGAGCCAGCATAGGAGGTGCGATGCAAGAACTAAAGCGGATCCGGAATGAGCTTGGATGGAGCCAACAGAGACTCGCCGACGAGTCCGGGGTCAACAAGGCGACGATCAACCAGGTAGAGCAGGGCAAGCGCTCGCCGAGCATTCCCACCCTGGAGAGCCTGGCGCGGGCGATGAGCGTCGAGGTGGGCGACTTTTTCCCAAAAGTCCAGGCGCCGCTCTGGTCGGAGGATGAGATCCGGGCGGCGTGGCATTCGGGGCGCACGATACGTTGGGCGGACCTGCTAAAGAGCGTCGGCGGGATGGCGCAAGACCTGGAGGGCAGATACGACGCCGCCGGGGAGAACTTCGCGCAGCTGTCCACGCTCTGCTGGATCACGACGAGGCTTTATCAGATGGAAGATCCGAGGGCGCGGGCGGCGCCGGAGTACATCGAGGCGCTGGATGAAGCCGAGGGGGTGCTTCGGCTCGGTCTGGAGATGATGGAGCAACGCGCCTCAGAGGGCGGCGCCGGAGTAACGAGGCTCGACGAATACAGGGCAAAGACCAGGGAGGCGTTGAACGTGTTGAGGGGGATAGCGTGAGAGAAGAGAGAGGGGTCCGGTGATGCCGCCAAAAGCTACCCGGACCCCAACCGAAAGACGTGACCCTAAACCGGCAAGTAAAGGATCGGTCAATGACAGTCTACCAGCCTCGCGACCTCGATAAACTAGGAAAAGCGGCGCTCGCCTACGCGGAGAGGGGAGTCCCAGTCTTTCCCTGCAGGCCCGGCGGCAAGGAGCCGCTCACCAAAAACGGCCACCTCGAAGCCACGGCCGACCGGGCCAGGATAAACCTATGGTGGCGCAGGTGGCCGCGAGCAAATATCGGCATTCCAACGGGGGAGAGGAGCGGGTTGCTGGTCCTCGATGTGGACGCCGACAAGGGCGGCATCGCCTCGCTCGAAGAGTGGGAGGTCGGCGAGCCGATGCCGGAGACGGCGATGGTGCGGACGGGGCGCGGCGGCGTTCACTACTATTTCCAGTACCCGCCGGATGGACCCCGCATACCGAACAGCGCCTCGAAGCTCGGGCCGGGCCTGGATGTTCGCGGGGAGGGCGGCTACGTCCTCGCGCCGCCGTCGAGAACGGAGGGCGGCTATGAGTACAGTACATCTAGGAGGCTGGCTCCCGCTCCGGACAAGCTGCTGGAGGCCGCCAAGTCTAAACCTATAGTCGAGGAGTTTCGCCGACAAAGCTCTTCAACCGTCAGTACAGACCTCGACGGGCCGCCGATACCGGACGGCGGGAGGAACGACGCCCTGACGAGGATATCCGGACGCCTCCACGACGGCGAGAGGAGCGTCGACCAGCTCGACGCCGACCTCCAGGCGATAAACGAGGCGCGTTGCCAGCCGCCGCTGGAGCCGAAGGAGGTCTCGAAGGTCGCCCGCTCGATATACGCCCGGACGCCGTGCGATGCTCCGGGGCCTACCGAAGAAACCCTCGAAGTCCTTAGAGGCTGCGAGCGGGAGCTAGAGGCGAGAGCGTGGCCGAAAGTCGGGGGGAAGTCGGACCGGGATGTATACGTCGTCCTGATAAAGCTCGCCCGCAAGCACGGGAAGCTCATCGCCGCCGGGGTCAAGGTAAGCGTCTCGATAAGGACGCTCGCGCTGGAGGCCGGTTCGAGTATGCGAACTATTCAAAAGCGGCTGTGGTCTCTCCGGCTCGCGGGGTTGGTTCGGAGGGACGGCAGCTCCGCCGGGAAGGGAACCAAAGCCGGAACCTTCGTGCTTGCAGCCCGCGCAGAAGTACCACACTCAACCACAAAGAGTACCGCTGCTTCTAGCGTGTTACCTTTGCGCGCCCCCCGCCTTCGCTGGTCCGCTCCCGGCGTTTTGCGGCTCGGCAAGACTTGCGGCGCCATTCTCGACACCCTCGAAGCCCGTGGCGGTTCGGCAACGGTCGAGGAGCTTGCCGACGCCTTGCATGTCTCCCGAGTTCGGGACTTCAAGCGCCGGAACATCGCTCGCCTCCAGGAGCGCGGGATAGTAAACGTATTCGGCGACAACATCTGTCTCGTCGAGGACTGGCTCGACGCCCTCGACGAAGAGCGGGAGCTTTCCGGCGAAAAGGACTCCCGGCGCCGGGACGAGGCCCGTTATGAGCGGGAGAGGTCGGCTTATAAAGGGCGGCGCAAGATAAAACGGAGCCATCATCCGACGAACTTCGGCGCCGATGACTGGACCGATACGCTGGAGAAGCTGCCGCCGCGCCCGGACAACTGGACTCTTTACCGGCTCGTGGGCAAACCGATAAAGACCCTTCGAGGCTCCGGCGTCCTCTGGCAAGTGATAGGTGGAGAGGCCCGCGTCGTACTCGACGCCGACACTTCGAGGTGGGTCGCGCTGGATCCGTCCGAACTGATATTAGAGGAGGTCGCATGAAGCCCCTGAAGCTAACCGACGAGCAGGTAGCGGTTCTGGCGGTCTGCGCCGCCTGCAGGGCCCCGCTTGCCCGCGAGCCGGTCAAGGAGGCCCTGGAGCCGCACGCCGGAGAGAAAGCAACGAACACGTTACAAGGATTTGACCACACTGCTTTACACTTGCGCGCCCTCCACAATATCCGGGAGGAAGTTCCGGCCCTTCGTTGGTCGAAGCCCGCTTTCAACCCGAAGCGTGGGACGGTTTCCGGCACCCGGAGAGTGCGCCAGGGGCCGAAGCCCGAAGCCCGCGGCCGCATAGAACGCCTCGGAAAGACGCGGGGGGCCGTCGTTGACGAGCTGGTGATGGCCGGGGGGAGCCTCGCCCTCGAAGAACTCGCCGCCGCCATGCAGATAAAACGCGCCCGCGACCTCCGCCGCCGAACGCTCCCGATGCTCGAAGAGTTCGGAATAATCACCGTGGCGGAGCCGGACGGCGTGGTTTCTCTGTCCGGCGAATGGCGCGTGATGCTCGAAGAAGCCCGGAGGCTCGGGGAGGAAGTTGAGGCCGAAAACCACGCCCGCGAGCGTTGCCGACGGCGTAGCCGGGCATACCGGAGCCGGGAGCGGTCGAAGGCCACCTCGCATTGGACTCAAAACCCGGAGGCCTCCGGAGCCGTCGAGGACCTGGAGCGCGTCGAGGATGTTGTGAACGCCGGACTCTCCGAAGACGACCGCCGCGCCCTGGAGGCCATCGAGGCCTTCGAGGATAAACACGGACGCGGCTCTTTCAAGTGGAACGACTCCGGAACCAAAGAGCTTTTCTACTCCGGGCCGGTGTGGCGCGACATCCGAACCGACCAGCTCCGGCGAATCCGGGGACACCTCGGCTTGCTGGAGGCCTCGAAGCGGAAGGTGGCCGCATAGCGAGCGTGAAATCTTCTCGAAAACCTGTCAAAACCTGTCAAAGCCTGTCAATGGAGGATGCCCCGTGAGTGAGGCCAGTAAGACCAAAGCCGCCGAAGATTCGGAGCTGGTGGCCGCCCTGTTGTCGAGCGCCACCATCCGATGCGCCGCGGAGGTCGCCGGAGTCTCGGAGGCCACATTGTACCGCCGCCTCCGGGATCCCGGTTTCCGCGGCGAACTCAAAGAGCAACGATTGCGCGTCTACTCCCACTCTCTTCAAAGGCTGCAAGTCGCCGCCGAAGATGCCGTCGAGGTTTTGGAGGGCGCCATGCGGGATGGGGACGCGCCCTTGTCGGCCCGCGTGAAGTGCGCCGCGCATGTGCTGGAGCTTGCCGCCAAGGCGCAGCCGGAGATGGTCGACTACAAGCTCCAGGATGCCGACGAACGCCTTTTGGAAGATTTGGGGCTATAGCCGCCCTCATCGGAGGGGGGAGGATCCTCGCCAGCTAGAGCGGCAACGGTTGCCCTGCTTTGTAGATCATGACTCCATCCGCTGCACCAAAAGCAGCGAAGAACCGTTCGCGGAGCTACATTATTAAGTGTTCATCGACACCGCCGGAGGAAACAGTAACAATGTAACGGTTTCCTCCGGCGAGCGGCCGATCCAGGGCACGTCCAACGCCTACGCGCTGCGCAAGCTCCGCGGGGATCGCCCCCTCGACCGCGCCGACGTGGGGGAGAGGGGCAACCCGACCGGAGCGAACCAGTATACGGTCGGAGGAAATGATAACAATGTAAACAATTCCTCCGGCGGGCAGCCGATCCAGGGCAACGGTTGAACCTTCGGATGAGGCCGCGAACCGCTTCGCGGACTCGCCCTCCGCTTCATCCCCCGGCAAGCCTTGCGGGGAGTGGCTACAATGCCCGTGGGAGCGGCTATACAGGGGGGGGACGGGGTTACGGACACGGGCCGGGACAGGGTTACGGTGCAGGAAGCGGCGCGGAGGCTCGGGGTTTCGGAGCAAGCCGTCCGCAAGCGGGTGAAACGCGGCACCTTAGATCACGAGAAGGAAGAGGATGGGCGGGTGTACGTCTACCTGGCCGCCGGGGTAGACGACGGACAGGACGAAGCGCCAAACCCCCACAATTACGCGCTCATATCCCACATGCGGGGCGAGATAGAGTATTTGCGCGAAGAGAATCGGCGCAAGGATGAGATCCTCGCGCAGCAGGCTATGGCCATGAGGCGGCTATCGGCCCCAGAATCGCCCGAGACGGCCTCCGGAGGGCCGGGCGGGGGCGATGATGCCAGCGAACACTATCCGGAGCTGCGGGTGGGCGGGGAGCGCCGCTCATGGTGGGATAGACTGCTTGGAAGATGAGAGTTCTTCGAGCTATGAGAGCCGACGTGGACGGGAGGCCGAAGGTCGGGGACGATGCCCGCTCCCTCGGTGTGCGACTGAGCGGAAGGACGCGGGATATAGTCGCGGACGATTCCGGCTTCGTCTATCCGGAGACCGGAGGCATGAGCGCAAGCCCGCCACCTCCGAGTAATCTTCAAAGGCATCGAAGGCCTCGCGAGTACGGCGGGACGGGGAGAGATCCGATATGGGAACTGGAGCCGGACGAACTCCCCGGTGGCCTGAGATACCGCCCCGACCCCGAGAGACCCGACGGGCATGGCCTCATAGAGCCTGACCGGGCGATGGACGTCGAGGAGTACCGGAGGCTCTTGGGCGAGACCCGCGGCCTATGGAGGATGTTTTGACCCCTCCGCCGTGCGATAATCGAGGCAGGTGAGCATGATGGAACAGCGCGAACACTCAAACGCGGAGGCGGCACTCGGGAAGCTGGCCTTCGGCCTTCCCCCGGACGCGGTCGGGGATGCCCTCTACGACCACTCGGCGGGCCTCCTCGCCTCCGGATACCCCCGCGACGTCTTGTACGGGGATCTCGAGCACCTGGCCGTCGAGATGCGCTCCAGGGACGAAGAGGAGCGCGAGGACGGGATTCGCGATGTTATGGACGCCCTCACCGGAGAATGCGCCCCGTCCTCCCGGCTGTAGCGGGATCATGCACGGGACGAGAGACGCCCGGCCCCGAGACCTCGACGTGATCGCGAGCCGGACGCCCCGCGACCATCGTTGACGTGCATCCCGACGGGACGCCCACGGTGGACGTCTCCGACGGCGAAGGCCGGACGCTCGACCTCCTTGACGCGGCGAGTCCGCGGCTGAAGGTCGTCGGGCGGTGGAACCTCTCTTCGCTCGCCCGAGAGCCTGTTTTGCGGAGTTGAAGGCTGAGAGACCGTTTGGCAAAAATCACTCAAATGAGTGATTTGCTCATCCCTCCAGGGGAGTAAGATGTGATCGTTACGGGGCAATAGGAACTCACGTGAAGGCGCAGGACCGCTACCTGCCCTCCTCCTAGACCAAGGGCCAGCCACCCCGGCAGCAGAGCAAATCAGGGAGGAGCAAAATGGCGTTCTATCTCATGCGCTTCAGCTACACGTCTGAGACGTGGTCGAAGCTAATGCAGAACCCTGAAGATCGCCGCGATGCAGCGCGTGCGTACATCGAACAGGTGGAGGGCACCCTACACGGCTTTTGGTATGGCTTCGGCGAATACGACGGCTACGCGATCCTCGAGGCGCCTGACAACGCCTCGGTGGCCGGCGTCGTGCTTGCTATCACGGCAGGCGGCGCCCTAGCCTCGGTCGAGACAACGGTGCTGATGACCGTGGAAGAGACGCTCGAGGCACTCGCTAAGGGCAAGGACATTGGCTACCGCCGCCCAGGACAGTCTCCAGCGACCTGAATATCTATTCGCCCTTGTAACAAGCCCCCGGTTCAGCCTCCGATCCCCGCCGGGGCGAGGTCGAAAATGCCCTCCGGAGCGCATATCCATACACCCCGGCGCGTAATTATCAGGCGGGTTTCCGAGAACCGCCCTTATCGGCAAGCCGCCGTCCGCATCGAACGAGGCCGGGGGCGGTGTGGGCAGGCCACCATCGCGACCACCGCCTGCGGGCAACAACGAAGGTTCGGCGGCGGGCGGTGTCTTCGCTGACGCCCTGCTCTTTCGCAACCTCGACGCTCCTATGTGTGTCAAGGCGCGGTCGTGCTCCGAGGCCCCGAGCGTCGGTGGGCAGAAGTGGAGGCGTCGCCGTTGCCCGGGGTCCTGGCGGTCCTGATGCCGCGACGCCAGACCCTCTAGGCGGCGAGCTTCCGCCGAAGCCGCGCCTCCGCTTCTTTCGGGTCCGGCGGGACTGAGGTCCCGTCCACCTGCCAACGGATGAACTCGCTCCTTACTACGGCAGGACGCATCACTTCCATGATCCGGGTGTGCGGCTGAGTCCGAACGAAGGCCTGTAGGGCCAGCTCGTCGCGCCACACCGTCACGCTCCAAAACTCGAAGTCGGCCAGTTTCGCACCGGAAGAGTGTCCGATCAGCCCGTCGGAGCTGAGTAACTGACGTTCGATGCGGAACGAGTTGAGCGCGAAGCTCGGCATCACCCTAAGCCCCTTCAGGCGAAAGTAGGAGACCATAGCTAGGTACTCCTTGTTCTCTTCCACGGATGCGCGTGATACCCAGGGCAGCCTCAGTGACATGTGCTAAACCTTTCCACTACCCGAGGCAGCATACACTGCCCCGGACACCTCGCGCCAACTCCTCATGCTCACATACAACGTTCCCGTACGATGCTCTTGTGCTCTCAACCTTTCTGCTGATCGTAGATCTCGGCATTTACGCGTCGCGGTACCATCGCGGGAATTCTGTACGGTAAGCACCCTCCAAACCGCCTGTTTTTCGAGTCCGGTGCTTTCCGGTGTGAGTTTTCGGACTCCATTTGCGCCGGATTCGCACTGATTCGGGCGTTTCATGTCCGAAACTCTTCACGGAAGGAACGTTCTCATAACAGTTCCCGCGCAGTGCCGGGAGTTCCAGGGCGGTTCGAATGAGGCATCGTTACGAGCTTTTACAAAGACCGCTCTTTGCTACTGCTGGCCACTCCCTTACCGTACAGAATTCCTTTTTTGGTGCCGTGACCCGAACCTCAACACCCACAACCCGTCGTCGCTCTACGAGGCGTTCGACCCGAAGGAGGCCAGGCGACTGACGGAGAAGCTGGAGATCCACTACACACCCCAAGCACGGCTCGTGGCTGAACATGGCCGAGATCGAACTCTCCGTGCTCGCGCGGCAATGCCTGGATCGGCGCATCCCCGACCGGACGACGCTTGGCCGCGAGACAGCCGCCTGGGAGGAGGGGCGCAACGCGATGGGGAGCGCCATAGACTGGCGCTTCACCACCGCTGACGCGAGGATCAAGCTCAAGCATCTCTATCCCGAGATCGTGGAGGAGCAATTGTGTGATCCAAACTTTTCGTGACGCAACACTAGGGGCCAAGGGAATGACCATATCCAAGGGCTTTTAGCCCTTGGATACATCGCCCTCTCACGGCGAAAACCCGGGTTCGAATCCCGGTAGGGTCACTCATAGCCCGCCGAAAGCGAAAGCTCCGGCGGGCTTTTCCGCGCCGTGGGGCCGTTTACGCTTTCGGCGGCGTCGGGGCACGTTCGGAGATGGGCGAAGAGCGATGGTGGAGTACATCCCCGCTCTTCGGGGAACGTACTCTACCGGAATTCGTGCAGTTCGACATCGGCCCGGCGGGGCTTGGGAGGGACATGTACTTTTTCTTC
>MWWI01000287.1_pt1 | contig 10890 bp, 19 predicted proteins | sample 1047321 | NCBI WGS metagenome assembly MWWI01 (sample SAMN06349966, study PRJNA376086) | soil metagenome | isolation source: FI-1 sample Antarctic (ecotone) soil | place: Antarctica | reverse complement strand
GTCGTGACTGTGGCGACGTCACACAACCGGCACGATATTGCTGAGGCCCTCATTGACGCTGAGCGGGTGCTGGAGGGCCTGCAGCGTGTCGCTGAAGCCCTGGGTGGATCACAAAGGGCGCAGGCATGAGCCGGGACACCTCAGTAACAGAGGCGCTCGAGCCCTCCTACCCTGAAGTGGTAGGCACAGCGAAAGCCGCGCTATGGTTAGGCATGTCAGAGGAAACAGTAAGGCGTTTATGCCGCGCCGGGAGGATCAAAGCGGATCAGCCCTCCGGGTATCAAGGGAAGTGGCTCATCTCCACATCTGAACTTGAGCGCAAACGAAGTAAACCAAAAACGCCTACAAAATGACCGGTTTAACCGATTTAACCGACTGGGGCGCACTACGCGCCCCAGTCCCTATGCTGAGGCATGAACGCTGACACGAAACAACTCAAGCGGGAATACTACGCGGCCCGCAAGGAACTCGAGCAACTCGAAGGAGAACTACCGAACTTCGAGACGCTCTTAACGGAAAACGGAACCGAAGAGCTGAAGCTGAGGACGGGCAAAGCACCCTTAGCTGAACTAGCCGCGGCCAGATCCCGCGTCTCGGCCGCACATGCTCTCCTCGAGCAGCACCAGAGCGACATAGCAACGGCACGTGCTGAAGCCGAGCGGCTCGAGGGGCTCTACCAGCACGCCCTCACGTTCGACAAGATGACCGAGAACGCGCGGGATGCCACTAAACACCGCGCGGAGTTCGACACGGCGATACTCGAAGCGAACCGCGCGCTCGAGCCCATCATTGAGAAGCTCTACAGCACCTGGCGTGCCCTTAACCAAGCTCGTTATCAGTTCTTAACTACCGGCCGGAGTTTAAGCCGTGGTTTTGGCGTGAACTCGTGGCCTTTCACCATGACGCATGAGCAGGTGCATGAGGAAGAAACGAGAATGAACGCGGTGCTCGAAGACATCCGAGCGCGAGGGGTGGACCTTACGGAAGTCCTCGCGCCTCACGATGGCCGGCGCGCCTCCATGGCTGACGCGTACCACTACAAGGATCTCGCGCGGCCTGAGCCTTACGCCCCTCTCCTGTGGAGGGCGATAAGCCACAAGGAGCAGGAACGGCACCAGGAAGCTGAGCGGCAACACCGGACGGAGGAAAGCGAGCGCCGAGCGAGGATCCGGGAGAACGCTGCCCAACGAGCGACTGGCGCTAAAACCAACTAGCATGCTCGAGCCGACCTCCCTCACGATCAAGCGCTATTACTGGCCAGTAGCTCATGCCCTCCTGCAGCGTGTCGCTGCCGGCCAGTACGACGCTTCAGCCCATGGCGAGCTCATGACCCTATCGAACCTGAAGCCCGAACTGGTCGTGGTGCTACGCGAGGCCCTACCGGCCGGAGCGGTGCTCGAGGCGGCACAGGAGGCGCATGCCGCGAACCTGCACAGTCTGTTCCGACTCTAAGCGCGATGAGATCGACCGGGCGCTGGTAGCCGGTGAACCATTCCGGCACATAGCGGCACGTTTCGATACAAGCACCGGAGCGCTACAAAGACACAAAAACGAGCACCTACCCGCAACTATGGTCAAGGCGCAAGAGCAGGCTGACGTGCGGCACGCCATTGACGTGGTGGCGCAATTAAAGGCGATCAACGGCGCGAGCCTAGCGATACTCAAGGAAGCACGCGACGACAAGAACGGCGACCTGGCGCTGAAGGCAGTAGATCGAATTCAACGGCAGCTCGAGCTTCAATCGAAACTACTCGGCGAGCTTAACGAAGGCACAACGGTTAACCTAGTGGTGAGCCTGGAATGGCTTGAAGTACGGGCTCTAATCCTCGAGGCGGTGTCACCCTACCCCGAAGCCCGGCAAGCGGTCCTGAAGGCCTTACGGTGAGCCTTAGAGCCGACCTACGACACGCCCTGGACCCCGTAGCGTGGGCTGAGGAGGTGCTTGGGCTCGAGCTGGACCCATGGCAGCGTGGCGTTATTGGGAGCACCGGGAAGCGCGACCTGTTGAACGTCACCCGGCAAGGGGGAAAAAGCACAGTAGCGGCCGTTTTGGGGCTTCATGCTGCCCTTTATCGACCTGGCAGCCTCACGCTACTGGTGAGCCCGAGCCTACGGCAAAGCTCCGAGCTGTTCAGGAAGGTGACAGAGTTAAAGGCGAAGTTACCCGAACAGCCGGCGCTCGAAGAGGATAACAAATTGAGCCTGGCCGTCCGCGGTGGTGGCCGCGTGGTGTCTCTCCCTGGGTCCGAAGCGACCATCAGGGGCTTTTCGGGTGCATCCCTCATAGTTGAGGACGAAGCCGCTCGAGTCCCTGATGACCTCTTCCACGCGATCATGCCCATGCTAGCGACAACAAACGGCAGGCTCATGCTCCTGTCGACCCCATGGGGCAGGCGTGGGCATTTCTTCGACGAATGGTCAAAAGGTGAGGGCTGGCAGCGTGTGGAAGTACCCGCCGAGAACTGCCCGCGCATCTCGGCTGACTTCCTCGAGGACCAGCGCCGGCGCATGCCCCCCTTTGTGTTCGCTCAGGAGTACGGCTGCAGCTTCGAGGCGAGCTCCGACTCTTACTTTTCTTATGAATCGATTCAGGCGGCATTGAGGTATGACCTCGAGCCGCTCTTTGGGGGTGAGGATGTACGCTACAGACCGCAAGCAAGAAGCTAAGACCGACTACGTTCTAGGTGTCGATCTGGGGCAAGCGCAGGACCACACTGCCCTGGTGGTGCTCGAGCGTCAAGCTGTTGAGACGGGCGAGGTGAAGCGCATCCCTCGTAGGGTGAGCACGATCCGCACGGGCAGCACGTACTTTCCGGGTGAAGACTACGGCCGGCCACCGCCACAGCACCAGGATGTGCCCGTCATGGTGAATCATTACCAGGCGCGTCACCTCGAGCGCCTGCCCTTGGGTACGCCGTACCCGGAGTAAGTCCGGCATATCAAGGGCCTGTATGACCGCTTAAAGCGCACAGGCCGCGAGGTACACCTGGCGGTCGACGGGACGGGCGTAGGCGCCGCGGTGCGGGATATGCTGACGGAAGCCAAGCTGCCCGTTAATGCGATCACCATTCATGGGGGCGCCCAAGTAACGAGGGAAGGCAGGACTTCCCGCGTACCTAAGTCCGACCTGGTGGCCGTAGTTCAAACCCTCTTGCAGACCGAGCGCTTGGGTATCGACGGGAACCTGCCCGAGGCGGGCGTCCTCACGGCTGAGCTGCAGGCCTTCAAGTACGCGATCGGCGCATCTGGGCACACTAAGTTCGGGAATGACGTGGGGCTGTGGAGGGAAGCGCCGAATGATGATCTGGTTCTGGCCACAGCTTGCGCCGCGTGGTTTGGGGAGAGTGGTTACAGGCCGTTGCGGATCCTGAGCTTCTAATTGTTGGGATAATTCATGCTTATCCAAGGACAGGCCCGCGCCGTCACCACGGGATGAGGGCGTATCGTCGAGAGTGACAGCACGCCGTCATCACCTCATCACGGCGTAAGGCCGGGCGTAATGTCGGCAATTGCACGCCGTCATCATGGGGTGACGAGCGATAGTGCAAAGCATGGCTGAGGTGCTCTACACGCCCGCCCAGGTGGCAGCCCGCCTGGGCTTAACCGCTGGCATGGTGAGGCGCTACGGGCTCGCCTTTGAAGCCGTGACGGGCGAGGGCTTACCCCGCGATAAGAAAAGCCGGGCGAGGCTTTACGACGATCAGGCGCTAGGTATCCTCGAGCAAGCACGCGGGCTCGTCAAGGAGAACCCGAACCTGTCCACCGAGGACGCCGTGAGGGCTTGCCTGGGCATCATGACGACGCCTACAGCTCCCGTCATGCCATCAGTAGCCGTGGGCGAGGTCCTAGAGCTTCTCAGGGCGCAGGGCGAAGCGCTGAGGGTCCTACACGCCGAGGTGCAAGGGCTGAAAGAACAGCTCGCTTTGCCATCGTCACCCCATGATGACGGCGAGCTGGTGAGCGATCTAAAGCGGCGTAATGCTTACCTCGAGGGTGAGCTGAAGCGCAGGGACGCTGAGGCAGAGAGGCCGCGGCAGTCCTGGTGGCCATGGGGGAAGTAGGCGTGCTTTGCCGTCCTTGCCTTCGAGGGAGTCCAACTGGGGAATTTGACAAGTTGCAACAGACTCGAGCGGGCACGCTGCGTTGCTACCTAGAATGCGAACCGCGGTTCGCATTCTACCGCTGAGCTTCAAGAAGCACGAGAGATTTACCCTACGTAGGGTAAATTCAACAGACTCGAGCAGACACGCTGCGTTGCGATGAACGGGGAGCATTTACGGAATCCGTAAGTGCTCAGTTGCAACAGGTCCGAGGGGGGCGGGGTCCGTTGTTACTGCGCAAGGAGCCATCTTATAACCGTTATGAGATAGTTGCAACAGGTCCGAGCGGGCAGGCTGCGTTGCTACCAAAAAGTGCTCACGTGAGAACTTTTTGCTAAATTTGGAAAAAGGTCCGAGGGCGCAGGGTCCGTTGTTACTTACGGAATCCGTAAGTTCCCCTTCTTCCTCAAGCTGCAACAGGCTCGAGCGGGCACGCTGTGTTGCAACCTTCGGAAGTCACTTAAAACCGTTATAAGTGAGCCTCCTGCAACAGGTCCGAGTGGGGCACGCTCCGTTGCAACAGGCTCACTGTTAACCGTTAACAGTGAGTTCCTTGTTGCAACAGACTCGAGCAGGCAGGCTGCATTGCGAGTCGAATTTATTCGGCGCCGAATAAATCTTTCATGGTCGCAACAGGTCCGAGGGGGCAGGGCCCGTTGAGAGAAAGTCTCCACGCGGAGACTTTTCAAAAGCTCGGTAGTTGCAACAGACTCGAGCGAGCAGGGCCCGTTGAGAGCAGTCAAATGTAAAACGCGTGTTACATTTGAGCCTCCTGCAACAGGCTCGAGCAGACAGGGTACGTTGCTACCTTTTGGAAATATCTCACGTGAGATATTTTCGCCTACCTGCAACAGACTCGAGCGAGCAGGGTCTGTTGTTACTTCCCGAAACGGGAAGTTCAATCGGTAAGGACGACCTACAGCCCACACGCGCGTGCGGAGAGAGGAAACATTCTCACGTCGACGTGAGAATTCAACGGTACAGCACACGCGTGCGGAGAGAGGAAACATTTTCCCGGCGCCGGGAAAACTACAGCCCACACGCGCGGAGAGCATCGTTCCAATTACGGTACGTACCGTAATTCCTAGCGTACAGCCCCCACACGCGTGCGGAGAGAGGGTTGACTTTTCGCGGCGCCGCGAAAACCTTAGCCTACAGCCCACACACGCGTGTGGAGAGAGGAAACAATGTCACGGCGCCGTGAGAATTCAACGGTACAGCCCACATAGGCGTCAAAAAGCCCGACCGTGTGGCCGGGCCTCCCTGGTGAGCGTAACGAACTCGAGCTATCTGTTGCGGTGCAACCGGTTTTGGCAAATTTGCCAAAAGGTTCTGAACCTGGAGCGTAACGGGCTCGAGCTATCTGTTGCGGTGCAACCCCACCATCACCGGGTTATGGGGCGTGTTACGCGGGTTCAGTTCGATGTTGTAAGCCATGAAGCCCGCTTCAAGGAAGTGCTCGAGCGCTTGAACCTGGGAGGGCTCCAGACCCTCGTAGGGGATGCGTAGCGTCACGTCAGGCGAGCCCATGTCAGGATGCCCGAGCATGTCCCGGAGGTAGTGGAAGATCGCCACGGCCGCGCACAAGTCCAGGTTCAGGACCTCGACGGTGTAGGCGCCATATGCCGGCAGGTCCTTGGGGTTAGTGATTGCTTTGCTTTCGCTCATGCTTGTTTCCCTTCAGTTACCGCGAGGATCCCAAGGGTTAAACCGAATAGTGACCAGAGGATCAGGAGGCTCACCAGTCCTGCCCCATGGCCGCGTCAAAGCGCTGTGAGGCCGTGGGGGACTCGCAGTAGCAATCGTCGGCTAGGAACTCATCACACTTTTGACAGAGGCCACAGCGGGCGCACACAGCGCCGTAGAGGGACTCGCTGCTGCAGTTAAGGCAAGACTCGAGCGTGTCCTGGGGGTGCCGTAACTCCCTACCCCTTGAAACTAAGGCCGCCATTAAGCGGCCTTCTCTGTGGCGACCAACTCGACGTCCGCCGGCGCGAGGGTGACCTCGAAGGGCTGAGCGCCAGTAAAGACCACGTTGATCAGGCCGCTGGGCCAGGTGTGGACGACGGTCCCGCGCTCTGTGTCCACCTGGGTGAAGCGAGCGCGAGCGTGCGCGGAGTAGGCGGGGTGCTTGGGGTTCTTGAGCCGGACTGAGGGTGTAGAATTCATGCTGATCCTACCTTTATGGGGATTTCTAAGCGGTTCAGATTGGCGTCAGGCCGCTTAGATGTCTTAGTATATCAAGCGCTCTTGCTATATGTCAAGCACAGATGATATAATGAGGGCATGATAGACTCTCCACAAATGCCCACCCGCTTGCAGATCAAAAGTATTCTCGAGCGCCACAACGTCAGCATTTATGCGTTGCAAAAAAAGACAGAGGAGCAGGGCCGGCGCATTAGCTACCAGGCGCTGCACACACTCGTTAATAACCCCGAACCCGACAGCATCCGCTTGAACACGCTTGACGCGGTGCTCTTAGCCCTGCGCGATCTGACAGGCGAAAAGCTCACCATCTGCGACTTGCTCGAGTATCAAATCTAACAACTAAAGAAGTTTTCCGCGCCTTGGCTACATCTACAGGGATTATATGGTATCTTGTGGAGTGAAAAGGAGGTGTGGTTTATGCCCCAAGTGCTAACTGCCGATGACGCAGCCGCATACTTGCAAATGCATAGGCGGACGATCACAAATAAATTGCTACGCGGCGAGCTGCCCGGAGTCAAGACGGGCAAGGAGTGGCGCATTAGGAAAGAGGATCTTGACGAGTATTTAAAGGGGAGCTTCAAGCCGCAAGATAAACCTTCAAACGAAACTAAAGCCGGACCTTCAGTCGTCGAGGTGCTGATGGCTGAGCTGGAAGCGAAAAACCCCGGCAAGCCCCTGCCTTTCCCAGAGGGATATGAGGCCCTACGGGATCGGGTATGGCAAGGTTTGGGTTACCCCGATGGTTACACCTGGGAGAATTACGTCGACCACGTCAACAAGCATGGGGGGGATACTTATATTCTACGGGCGCAGCAAGAGAAGCTGTTGACCCCTGAGGAACGCGCTGTGTTGCTCGAGGGGATGGTCGTCGAGTCTGTGAACCCCTTACGGATGGCCCTTGCTGCCTCCGCCGCGGGGAAGCTGACGCCCCTCACAAACGACAAAACAAAAGAAGAGCTCGAGAGTGCACACCCTGCCAGGTCGCCGCGCTCCCGAGCTGACTAGACCCTATAAAGGAGGGCCATATGCAAACTGTAGCAGTTCAGTACCAGGGACTCTGTGGCCTCGAAGCGAGGCCAAGATAATGCCGCGTCATGAAAACGCGGCACAGACAGGCAGTCCGGCCTTCATTGTAGCACGCGCCTGCTGCAATGAGAGCACCGACGCCTGGGAAGAACTAGGGCTTGACGAGGGGGCTCGGTCATGAACGCGATCAGCGAACACCACGCCGCTACCTTCGTCACGATGTACGCCAACCCAACATGCCCCGCATGTCAAAAAGTGGAAGGCACCGAGCCGGCCATGTTTGCCTTCCCGCCTACTGGCGCCGACGATCCGCATACGCTCGTGATCTTGTTTGCGACTTGCGAACCATGCGATACCAGGGCCAGGCGGTACACCCCGGCTGACCTGAAGGTAGCAACCAAGCGGCTCTCCAGGTACTTCGACGCCTGGCTGCTCGAGGAGAAAGTACCGGAGCTAATCAGCCGGCACAGCGGGAAGAGGGCTCAAGCATGAGCGGGGCTGTAGAGCTCGAGCGCGATCTTGACCAGGCCCTAACCTACTCGCGCCTGGTCCTGCAGGACGAGCCGGGCGAATTCCGGTGTATCCACCCGAAAACCGGGAAAACCCGCTCGTATTGGGGCACGCTTGACAAGCAAGGCTTTGAGGGCCTCAGCGAACTAAACGCCAAAGGCTACGGTATATATGCCGTTGTCAATCGCCTTGATTCTTCCGTAGAGCAACGCATAAAAACCAGGCAAGCAGCAAGAAACGTAGATGTAATAGGCGTGCGCGCCCTGTTCGTAGATATCGATCGGGAGGAAGCCGAACCCGGCGCAAACTTACGTGAGCTGCGCGCTGCGCCCCTGCCCCCCTCGCTGATTGTGCGCTCGAGCCTCCCTCACAAACTACAGGCTTACTGGCTTGTGAACGGTGTAAGCGTAAGCGAATTAAAGACCCTACAGCTTGCCCTTATCAAGCGTTACGACGCCGACGAAAGCTGTAAGAACGCGGCGCGGGTTATGCGCATTCCGGGCTTCTTCCACACAAAACGAGAGCCGATCTTGTGCAGCATTGTCGAGACGGCGTGATGACCGCCTCTCGTTACACTCGCACTCAAGTTCTTGAGGCGTGGCCGGAACTGCCCGAAGCTCTGAAGCAAGAAGAGGAGCGGGAACGCAAGCAGCAAGAAGCTATAGAAAGACTACGGGACGGCGCCGCAAACATTGACGGCGATCACGTGCGACGGTACGCGCTGGCCGCGCTGGTGAACGAATGCGACAAGGTAACCGCCACAAAAGGCGGCGCACGTAACAGCACCCTGAACAAAGCCGCCTTTGCACTTGGGCAGCTTATCGGCGCCGGCGCGCTCGATAGGCTGCAAGTAGAAAGCGCCCTAGAGGCCGCGGCCGACGCTTGCGGTCTATCGGGGCGGGAAGTGCCCAACACAATAAGAAGCGGGCTCGAGGCGGGCATCGAAAAGCCGCGCGTGATACCGGAACCTAAACAAAAGAGCGCCAGGGTCACCAAGAAGAGGGCCAGAGGTATGAGCACTAGCACGCGACAGAAAGAACCGGCGAAAGAACCGGGCGCAGCGTCAATCGATATGTCGAAGATCGACGCGCCCGCGCACAGGAACACCCACTACTCAAACGCGTACAGGCTAACCGAACACCATGGGCATGAGCTGCGCTTTGTGCCTGGCGAGGGCTGGCTCTGGTTCAACGGCCGGTACTGGCAGCGAACCGAAGCGCGAGCGCGACAGCGGGGCGCGAAACTAGCCGCGTACATAATCGAAGAGGCCGCCGAGGTGTTAAAAGAGGCGGCGCAAGCACTCAAGAATAACCAAAAGGAGGAAGCTGCAAAGCTAGAGGCTGAGGCCGATAGCCTCATGAGGTGGGCGCGCACATCGGAACAAACCAACACAATTAAGGACAGTCTGAAGCAAGCCGAGTTTATGCTCGAGCTTGAAGCGTCAGAGCTGGATCGGCACGCGCACCTCTTGAGCGTCGAAAACGGAACACTGGACCTCGAGACGGGAATACTGCACCCGCACCGAGCCGACCATTTCATGACCCGCTGCGCGCCCGTAGCTTACGACCCGGAAGCGAACGCGCCGACTTTTCACGCCTTCCTCGACGAGATCATGGGAGGCAGCGCCGCGCTAAAGACCTACCTGCAAATGGTGACGGGCTACACCCTGAGCGGTTACACCCTCGAGCAATGCCTTTTCTTCCTCTATGGCGCCGGCGCTAACGGCAAGAGCACCTACTTGAACATCCTTATAGACCTCCTGGGGGCCGACTACGGCCGACGCGCCGCGCCTGAGCTTCTCATGGTGGCCGGCGCGAATGATAGGCACCCTACCGAACTTGCCGACCTACGGGGCGCCCGCGCGGTGTTCTGTAGTGAAACTGAAGAGGGCCGGCGCTTTGCTATCCAGCGCATTAAGGAAATCACGGGGGAACCAACACTCACAGCGCGCAGGATGCGACAAGACCCCATGACTTTTCCCATCACCTTTAAGTTATTCCTAGCGGCTAACCACCGGCCGCAGGTGAATGACAGCACCTACTCATTCTGGCGGCGCATGAAGATTATTCCCTTCACTTTCACTGTGCCGAAAGAGAAGCAAGACGCGCACCTACCTGAAAAGTTACGCGCCGAACTACCAGGGGTCCTCAATTGGGCGCTCGAGGGCTACAGGCTTTGGAGAGCCAAAGGCTTAGGGGAGCCGGCCGAGGTCCGGCAAGCAGTGGAGGGCTACCAGCAGCAAATGGATACCGTTGGGGGCTTTCTTGAAGAGCTATGCGAAGTGGGGCCAGACTACCGCGCGCGTGCTGGCGAGCTTTACGCCGCCTATGAAGCCTGGTGCAGTAGCCAAACCCGAGAGGCTTTAAGTGGCGGTAACTTCAAAGCGCGACTACTTGAAAAGGGCTACGCCGTTAAGCGCGCCGCGATTGGGAACGTCTGGGAGGGGCTGAAGTTATACGTGCCAGCCATACCCGGAACCCCCAAGAGTGTAGGAGTGTATGACGATGTAGGGAAATCCGGTATAAACTCTAGTAATTCTCTCGCGCGGGAAGGAAATACCGGAAAAGCCTACACACCCCTACATCCCTACACACTCGAGGGGCTTACCCCTGCAGCTGCGGGAGTAGTTAAGCGGTGGGAAGCTGGAACCCTACCTACCACTCCCATAGACTTACAACCGGGAACCCGCGTGAGTGACCCTGGCGCGTATGTGGCCAGCACCCTTGAAGAGGTTAGGAACCCAAATCTTCGACAGCGAGGTATTGAGCGCTTAGAAGCCTTCGCGCGAGTTTTACAGGAAGCGCAATCATGACCACTCTCGAGCAAGCCCTCACTCGTGTGACTGACCTTGCGAGCGTGCTCGAGCGTCACCCCCGCCGGGCGCTCCTGGGTGGCCTCATTACTGAAGCGCGGTTGTTTGTCGTGACTGTGGCGACGTCACACAACCGGCACGATATTGCTGAGGCCCTCATTGACGCTGAGCGGGTGCTGGAGGGCCTGCAGCGTGTCGCTGAAGCCCTGGGTGGATCACAAAGGGCGCAGGCAT
>MWWI01000286.1_pt1 | contig 10897 bp, 22 predicted proteins | sample 1047321 | NCBI WGS metagenome assembly MWWI01 (sample SAMN06349966, study PRJNA376086) | soil metagenome | isolation source: FI-1 sample Antarctic (ecotone) soil | place: Antarctica | reverse complement strand
AGCATGATGAAGATGGCCATCGTCCACGAACCTCCTTTCCTTTCCCCGGCGAGTAGTCGCCTTTTATATATTGGTAATGATGCCACCCGGCAAAGCCCGGCGCATCCCTAGAAGAGCTTGCGCCAATAGGCGAGTAGCGTATGTACCAAGGAACGATAAGTAGGCCGTTCTTTGCTCGGAGACCTACCAGCGGTCGGCTGACGGCTTCCCTACTGGCGCGGCCTCTTAGATGAAGCATCTGAGCACCGGTGTGCCGGAGTACCCATCCCTCGCACGTAAAAGGGGCGGACCTCTTCAGGGGTCCGCCCCCGTTGAAGCCTTGAGGCTCCGGTTGGTCGTGTAGCTACCGGACCAACCTACGGACCAGTAGCCCGCCTCCGACGAGCAAGACTCCGGCACCTAAAAGCGCAACGTTACCAACGGGGATGCCTCCACTAGACGGCAACGCCTTTTGAGCGAAAGCATTGTCCGGCACCGCTTCCTGGGCCGGTACTGCTTTCTGTACGCCGCCGTTAGCAGGTGCCGCTTTCTGCGCCCTCTGCTCTTGTTTGGCGGCCCTTTTAGCAGCCCTTTTGGCAGCCTTATCGTCAGTCTGCGCCATAGCTGGGACGGCGGCTACCGCCAGCATAACGGCCGCTACCGCAAGAATTATGATTCGCTTCACTGCATTCCCTCCCTTAGCAGTTTTGCCGTACCAAACGGCTACGAGACTAAAGCAAGGGCCGGGACTAGTCAATAATTATTAGGAAATTTATACGAAACCTTAACAAAACGAAGCAGGGACTAGACTTCGCCTGTGCCCATCTACGTTGGTGTACCGGTTACCTTGGACGGCCTCGAAGAATCTGTCTCGTCGAGGCCGTGCCGGGATGCCCACGACGGAGGTTGCTAGCTCCAACCCCTGACTAGGTTTTGATCGCGAAGTACCTGAGCCCCGAGGCGTCGCCTCCGTCGGCCTCCACGAGGGTCGCCAGGATGAGCACGAGAACGACGAACCACACGGCGGAGCCGGGCCTCATAAGGTGGCTCCCAGCGCTTTGAGGTTGGTCCGTGTGGTCGGCGAAGCCGAGGCGTAGACGTAGACGCGCATCTCGCCGGCGCCTGCGCACGTCGGGCAGGTGATCCAACGCCCACTCGGGACGCCGGATTCGTAGGTCCTACCGGCGTCACAGCTGCAGCTGCGGACCTCGTGGGAGCCGGTCCCGGCGTTCTTCCCCACGACCAGGACGCATTGGCCGCGCCAGGTGGGGGTGGCGGCCAGCTCGGCGGCGGCCGCAGCGCTTCCCCACCGATGGCGGGCGAGCAGAGAGAAGTGCTCCCGGCCGTAACGGTGTAGCGTGGTCCTACCTCCGAGGCGTGCCCAGGCGCGGCGGACGTCTTCGAGCTCTTCGGCGCCTTCCCACTCGCGGTAGGCGTCGTCCTCGAGCGCGTGGCGGTACTCACACCGCCGCTGGCCCTTGAGGCACATCACGAAATCCCGCCGTGGTCGTAAAGACAGGAGAAGCAAAGCAGGTCTCCGACGAACCAGGTGAGCGATTCGTGCTCTTCTTGAACCTCTGTGACGAACCGCCACGGGACGCGCGTCCCGCAGCAACTGCAGGTCGTGGACTTCGCGCGGGCGATGGTGGCAGCAACGATGTGCTTGCACCCGCCCTCGGGATGCCGGATCTCGAAGTCGATGCACTCGCAAGACTCTCCACGACGCCCGAGGGCGACCTCATACACGCTAGTTGCCTCGTGCTCGGACGGGACGTACCAGACACCGTCCTGGTAGGTGATCTCGTCGGCGTGCTCGGCGTAGAGGTCGCGGCCTCGCTCGACTCTGGTGGTGGATTGGTGCGCTGGTTGCGCTAGACTCTTCTCGATCAAGAGATCCTCCTCTTGGTCCGGCCCCTGGAGAGTTCGCGCTCTGCCGGGGGCAATCTTTATCTGATGCCTGTATTATCTCAAAACGTTCCTCTTTTGTCTAGACATGGGCAGAGTTTTCTGGTAGATTTCTTTTCGTTGGCCCTGAACGGACGAGAGGAGGCGTGGGATACATGGATGTGAGCAGCTATTTAAAGCTGCCTAACGCGGCCCAGCGGCTAGGTGTCTCAGAGAAGACCGTACGCCGGTACATCAAGTCGGGAGCCCTGCCGAGTCTTTTTGTTGGCAACGCTTATCGGGTGCACCCCGATGAGCTGGACGCATTTGTGGAACGCACAAGCGCAGAGCATGGCGTTCTGGAGGGACCCGAGGCCCCAAAAGTACTAGCCCGGTAGACCCGGGCACCTTTGAGGAGATGATGGAGACATACGAGTCGCTCCGGTACCGAATAACCCGTTTCGACGAGATGTCGCCCAAAGAGAGAGAAGAGGTGTTCCAGCTGACCACGGGGCTGAGGCAGCTTGTCTCGGATAATAAAGACGCCCTCCCGAAGCCAGGCGCGGCGCTCCTGCACGACTCGCTAACACACGCAGCCCTCTTCTTTATCGGGATCTACGAGCGGGAATGGGAACGAAGCTCAGGCGAAGCTACTTCAGTAGAGCAGGCCCAACTGGAAGACGTCGAACGCAGGCGCAAGAAAATCATTGAAGACACGGAGCGAATTAGCGCATGACAAAAGGCAACAAGAAGGGGTCCGCACCAACGCCAATCACCGCGAACCCCCCAAAACCACTCCCCACAAAGGAGCGTAATGGAATTTTACCCTAACGCCACGTCGATTATACGCCGGGCCGCCTTGAAAATCGCGGGCAAAGGTAAACCGGTCTTCCCGTGCAAGCCGGATAAGGCCCCTTACACGGCTCGCGGCTTCAAGGATGCGGCGACCGACCCGGCCAGGGTGACGGCGTTGTGGACTCGGCATCGCGGCGAAAAGATAGGGATGCCAACCGGCAAGGCGTCGGGCGTCTTTATCGTGGACGTGGACCGCCTCGAGGCTCTTGAAGAGCTACCTCTAGAACTACGCCAAGAGCTACAGGAGACCTTCACCGTGCGCACGCCTAGCGGTGGCCTCCACTTCTATCTGAACCACGTGGATAGCGTTACCAATAGAACCGGGCAGCTGCCCGCCGGTATCGACATACGCGGCGAGGGCGGGTATATCATCGTGCCACCGTCTGCGGGCTACACGGTAGAACACCGCGCCCCGATAGCAGGCGCCCCGGAATGGCTGCTCGAGGCCCTCAGGGACGAACCTCGAATCTCTAGCGAACCAGGGCGCATCCAGTCGGGGGCGACGATCCCGGACGACGGCGGGCCGATACACGAGGGCGGGCGAGATGAGACCCTGACCCGCATCGCCGGGCGCCTTCACGACGGCAACCGCGGCCTCCCCCAGCTCGAAGACGACCTTCAGGCCGCGAACGAGGCCCGATGCATCCCGCCGCTACCACCGGGGCAGGTGCGTAAGATAGCCCGCTCCGTCTACCGCTACGAGCCTTGCCGCCGCGCGCGCGGCGAGCCTGACCCGGAGACCGTCGAAGCCCTGGACGCCATAGAGGGGGCGATCCTGGATCGCGAGTATCGGGGGAAGGGCGGTAAGACGCAGTACTCCATCGCCGTCGCCGTGCTCAAGTTGGCCCGCAAGTACGGCGCGGAGGTAGAAGACGGCGTACGCGTCGAGGTAAGCTACCGCCAGTTGGCACTGGCCGCAAGCGTGTCGCGCCCCACCGCCATGAAGGGCATAAAGGACATGGCCGACGTGTTCCGCGTCGAGAACGAGGGGGCAGAGTCGGGCAAATCCGGCGCTATCGTCCTCCTCTTGCCCCCCGCGCCAATCTTTACCACTCCACCCACAGAGTCAGTTAGAGGGGGGGGAGAGGGGGGGTGTAAAGATTCGCGCGCCCCCCTGACGGCCCCGCGTCTAAGATGGTCGTCTCCGGCGAGGAAGACGCGTAGGGGCGTAACTCCGGGGACCCGTAAGGTGCGCGACGGCGTCGTCTCCAAGAAGCGCGATGCGATTGTAAGGCTCGGGAAGTCGTGCGAGCGTGTTATGGACGTTCTCGAAGCCGCTGGCGGCACCATGACCATCCCCGCGCTCGCGGCCGCGGTGGACGTGAAGCGCCCGCGCGAACTCACCCGGCGCAAGAACCCCGAGACCGGCAAGGGACGCGACGGGTTCCTGACTCGCCTGGAGGATGCCGGCGTTCTGGAGGTGGTCGGGGAGACCGTCACCCTGACCGAGGACTGGTTGGAGGCGCTTGACCGCGAACGCGATAGGGCCGGGGAGATCGAACTTTACAAGCGGGACATGCGCCGGTACAACCGAGAGAGCAAGGCGTATCGCAACCGCGAGAAGGTCAAGGCCGCGAGCTCGGCCTCCCACGAGGAGATGCGGGGCTTCAGGGAGAGCTACCCGGAGCGACGCCGCGCGGAGATAAAGGCCGCACTAACCCGCCTCTTCCGAGAGTATCCCGAGTACCGGGGACGGCGCGTCGGCCAGATAACGTGTCAGTTGTTGTTCTACCTACCCGAAGACTTTCCGCGAGGTCCCGACGGGGTCCCGAAGGATGCCGAAGTCGAAGCCATCCTCGACGGGGAGTGTGCCGCATGAGTCCGCGCACGGTAACATTGCCGCCGACCGAGCCGACTATGTGGCGCAAGCTACTCGCTCGCGCGCACCCGGACGGCGGCGGTTCGCACGACCTCTTCATCTGGTGCGACCATCTACGCGAGCTGGTGTGCGCGGGTGGTTTCGACGGTGGCGGCCGCCCCCATGGGACCGGGGCCCAGCGGACCGGGGGAGAGACCACCCGCGAGCGTATCCCATTCTCATGGGCACGGAGCTTCGCGGCACTCACAGAGCGGGCGATGAAGTTGGCCGACGAAGTAGGCGAACCCTACGCGGGGTTGCTTCGGATGCTAGAGGACTGCGAACCGGCCTACATCGGCACGGCGCTCTTACAGCAACAAGCCGGAGCGACCTACAAGCAACTGGCCCTCATCGCCCACCGCGCCGGTCTCACGGATAAGCAACGTAGGGATTGGTACGGGGTGGCCGAGAGCATCCCACTGTCACAACGTCACGCAGGATACCTCATAAGCAAGCTAGTAAAGGAGGCGGCATGATGGCCGGTTTATTGCTGCTCTGGGCGGCGTTAGGTGTCTTTTTGGGTGTTTTCACCTTTATTGTTGCTGAGCGAGAGCGGAAGCGAGGCGCGTCACGCTGGTCGTGGATGATGACGTGGGCCTTCGGAATTGTGTTGCTCAGCTTTGGCCTCTTGTGGTTGATAGTTCTGGTGTCCTCATGATGGGCGGGTGCGGGATGTGCAAAAAGTCTGGAGGGGCGGCGTGAGCCTCTTCGCAAACTTCGCACTACTGAGCCTCCTCCTCGTTATGGTGTGTTTGGCGGCGATAAGCGGTTTTGTCTTAACCAAGTGCATCGACGAGCAAGATTCGGGTTCGGCCAAGATGTGGGGGACCCTGTTCGGGGCGACCTCCCTCGTCGCCGCCTGGACTTTCGGGAGGCTGGTGTGAGGACCTCGAAAAACAACCTCATGGAGGATCTACGTAATCCCTCTCTTTTCCTGAAGCGGGAGGCGGAGTGAACAAGCGAGGGAAGGAGCCCGAGCACACGGACCCGTGGCGGACCCGACGCGTAATGAGGCTCTACGCTGCAGGCGAGACCATCCCTCTGATATCCCGCTCGGTGGGGTGGAGCGAGGGCCGCGTGCGCAAGGTGCTCCGCGAAGCAGGTGTGGTTCTCACCGAAGAGGGGGCGGCATTGAAACGCAGGAACTCTGAGGAGGCGAGGAGGAGCCTGCTCGTAGCTGGTTGGGAGGCGAGTATGGGAAGTAGAGGGGGGGTGCGTAGTTGAACCGTCAATGTCCGGCAACAAAGCGCAACGGCGATAGGTGTTCGGGTAGCGTTCCAGAAGGCAAGTACCATTGTTGGTTTCACGACCCGGCGAACTCAGACAAGCGTAGGCGCGCCGCCTCCAAGGGGGGCAAGGGCAACCGCTCCAAGGTCTCCAAGGACCTCCACATGCTGCTCGAGGACCTCACCGAGCAGGTCGTCGGCGGCGCCCTCGAGCCGTACCCGGCGTCCGTGGCCGGGCAGCTCGTCGGAGTACGTCTCCGGCTCTTAGAGTTCGAGCGCCGGGAAAAGGAAACGCTCGAACTCGAGGCCAAGCTAGACGAGATGACCGAAGCCTTAGAGCGACAGAAAGAAAGGAGCGCCTATGGCTCTGCGGGATAAGCTTCGACGTCTGGAGAAAACCATGCGGGGGAAGCTCGCGTCCTTTGAGCTGGCCGATGGTTCGCGGTACTTCTACGAGCCGGAGGCGGCGTGGGGCGAGCTATTCTTGCACGGGTCCGACTGTCTCGAGGCCGACTACCGGAGCGAACAGCGGCCTGAGCCGCCGGAGATCCTCACGGCCGTTGCCAGGGCCAAGGACCGTAGGAGTGCCGTAGAACGGCTTTACGCCCCCGATTCTCACCCGTTTACGGCCTACGACCTCGAGGCTCTCGTCGAGCGGGGCGAGTTCCTGCCGCGCAGCTTCTTGGCCGGGCACGGCTACGAGGAGAGCCTCGAGCATTTCGCCAAGAAGAACGCAGAGAGAGGGTAGGTGGTTTTCTCGTACAGAGATGTAATGTGCTGAAGAAGAGCCCCCAGCAAACCGGCGCGGGTTTTATTCCTTTGTCCGCGCCGGGGCTCCCAAAGTGCCCGCAGACAAGTAAGAGCCCGGCGCTTCGATTGCTATGGGGATGACGAGTGTTGGGGTAAGATACCTGTGTAGGAGGGGGCCGTACGTGGAAGGTGCAAGCGTGGGTCCTAAGGAGCGCGAGCGACGGCTCGCGAAGCAGCGAGTAGTAGACCGCAGTCACAGGAGGAGGGGCGGACGACACCGACGCCGTCGTCCTGCTCCGTGGACGTTGGGAGAAAAGGGCGTGCTCGTCCTGAGCGTCGCCTTCATCTTCGCGGGGGTAGTTCTCGTCGTCGTGCTGTTCGTCTTACCAACATGAATCCCAGAGACTTCAAAAAGGCAGCGCCCTACTTGGGAGCTCTTCTCCTCGCGGCCGTAGTCTTTACTGTCGTCGTGCGCTACCTGCTGTAGCTACGCTTTTCCGGTGCGAGGTTGGCTCCTAACGGGCGCAGAGCCCCGGTCGAGGGGTAAGATACCCCTCGATGGATGACGACGACTATCGCCGCACACCGCCGCTTGTCGACGACGCATATACGCCGGTAGAAGAAACCACTCGCCGCATGTCGCCGCAAGAGCACGCCGCAAGCTCGGGGTGGGCTACCACTGCAGTTGCGGCGCGTGCCCTCCGCGTAGCGCAACGCACGGTGCAGTCCTATGTGCAGAGAGGAATGCTTGAAGCTAAATCTGAAGGTGAAGGGGTTAAGAAGACCCTCTACATCTCCATCGACTCCCTCAATGCTCTAAGAGCGCAGCGGATAGCCGAAGGCAAGATAGGCGAAGATGCGGCACAAGATGCGCCGACAGACCACGGCGCAGACCTCGCCGATGTCGTGCAGAATCTTGCGTCGAGGATGGCGGACGAAGCAGCGCGGGCTGCGGCGTTGGAGACGAGGTTGGAACTTACCACTCAGGCCGAAAGCACTTTACGTGGGCAGCTGGAACAGGAGCGCGAGAAGGCTCGCCGACTGCGTGAGGAGCTGGAGGCTGAACGCTCTAAGGGGTTCTGGCGTAGGTTGTTCGGTGGATGAGGGAGGGCGAAGATAGGGGAGAGACACCCCCGGAGCCACAGGAGCCCGCAGAGCGCCGCTCGTGGCTGCATCGGTTTTTCTTCGGACCGTAAGAACGTGGGGAGTTAAATCTTGCCACACGAATGGCTGATAGCTTTGGGAGGAATAGCCTTAGGAATAGCCTTAGTAGTCCTAGGAGGTAGCTATCTCGTCTACGCCTTGCTCCGAAGAGATAAAACTGTGCGGGTATACAAGAGACAAGGTAGTACTGAAGCTCCCTCAGAGCCACGAGAATCCCCCGAGACGGCCGCCGATCCTCGGTCCGATAACCGAGCCCCTGGCCCCGGAGAATGAACCACCGCACCTCCTGGTGGCGTAGGTTCTTTGGGTTCGAGTGAATATCTATCCAAGCGTGTAGCAAGATGCCTCGACCATCGCGATGATCGGGGTACGAACCGCCGCTTTGCCCCGGTCCTATTGGATAAGGATTCGTCAAGCTGAATAGGAGTTTCCGAGAATTAAAGCTCTCGGCAGCTTGGTGAATAGACCTTCGGCAGTTGCGGCGGGCTTCGCTGGGTGGCATCATTACGGTGGGTAAAGGAGAGTTAGCCTGCCGGAGCCTTCTTTCGGGCGGGTGGGAAGGAGTAATTCATGCGCTTCATGCTCACGTTCCGAATCTCCCCAGAGAAGGGAAATGCATTGGCCAGGGAGGGGAACCTCCGCCCAACCGTCCAGTCCATAGTCGAGGAGATCAATCCCGAGGCGGCGTACTTCGCCCCCACGGAAGGTGCAAGAGGTGGATACCTCGTCCTTAACATGGACGACGCCTCCCAGATCCCCGCTATAGCGGAGCCCCTTTTCCTCGGACTGGACGCTACCGTAGAGATCCATCCGGTGATGACAGCGGAGGACTTGGAGAGAGCAACGCCGGCGCTCGAACAAGCGGCGCAGAGGTACGGTTAGAGTAGCGAGCGCGTAGAGACACCACCGGGCCGGGGCGTAGAAGCTCCGGCTTTCTCTTATGCCCTACCGCCGGGCTTCCGAGAATCAGGCTTAGCGGCAATTCGGTGAATAAGCTGCTAGCAGATGTGCTTGGCCTCTCAGCATGGCATCATGGGCGGTGGGCTTCTATACAGAAGGAGGATTAACGCATGCGCTCACGACCGCAGAGTGTGACTGTCGCCGCCATCTTACTGGTGCTGTTGAGCCTGTTTGGGTTCCCCTGGCCGTGGATGCTTCTCTTCCCCGGGGTGGAAGATCCACCAGCGTTTATTTATTACTCGGGTATTGTGCTGGGCATTGTGGGCCTGCCCGTCGCCTTCGGATTATGGATGCTAAAAACGTGGAGCTTGTGGGCCACCATTATCGTTGCTGTGCTCAACCTCCTTTTGGGAGCGCCGGGGATAGTCCTGGGACCAAACGCCGGAATACAAGTTACTAGCGCAGTGCTGGCGGTAGTGACAGTCCTCATCGTTGTGCTGGTAGTGCTTCCCTCCTCACGACATGCTTTGGGAACTGCCCATCAACCTTCGCGCGTACGGTAAGCTGGGTTTCCGAGTAGACCTCAAGCCGGAAGCTTAGTTTCCGAGAATCAGTGTTATCGGCAGCTCGGCAGTCGAGGTTGCGAGGGTACCTCTGTTGGGCCGGGCGTTAGCTTCGTTTTCATAACTCAAGCCTCCTTGTCGCCGCTGCCGAGCGCCAGTATCTCCGCGCCTGGAAACTCCTGCCTGGCCTTTTCTGCGTCCTCGAACACCAGCAGAAACCCAGACGCCTCGCTATCCATAAGCGTCTGGTTGGCCGGACGAAGATCGCCTACCCCTACCCCGCTCCACGGGTACCGCACCAGCGGGACGTAGTGCCTAGACATGATGCGCCTCCCATATCTTCGAGTTGTGGCCCCACCTCTGCCGGACCGGGTGCTCCCAGTTTCCCCCAGGTTCTCCCAAACCTGGGAGACGGGGTTGCGAGGTTCCTCTGTATCGCTGGCGGGTGCCCCGGGTACCCCCGGGTACCAGCCTCGTCCTCAGTGGACGTCTCGGTGGCGAGACGCTCGTCTCGTGGCGATCCCTGAAGAGGCCGGGGGACGATGAGCTGAGGAGCCGCAAGAGCTCTCGTTCATCCCACGATGGGACGCCCCCGGCTGTAACGTTACAGCTTCGTAAAGGAACAAACCGAAGCTATAGCGTAGGAGCGGTGGGGGCTGGATAAGGGCGCATTACACTCCCCGGGGCCGCCTTTGCCGAGGAGAAACCACCTACCGTCATTCAGCGTAAGAGCTCCTCCTGGGCTGGGTCTCTGCGTCGAAGACGAATAGCTGGGGGTACATGGCGCTGCGCTTCGCCACGGTCAGAGGATGCGCCTCGCCGGGGTCTTCGCCGCGGTGAATGGCTCGGAACCGTTCGGCCTCGTGGAGGAAGGCCTCGAAGGTCGCGTCGGCGGGGAACTTCGCTATTGTGCCGCCTCTTTGGAGGATGCTTAGCTGATCGTCTTGGGTCGCACGCTCGAGACGACGTACCCAGTTCCTTACGCGCCCCACCGGCCACCTCCTGTGTTGGTCGGCCTCTCTGCCGCCTGTGCTTCCTCGAGAACCTCAAGTCGGCCGATAAGCTCGCGCTGCTCCTCGACCTTCAACCGCGTTTCGACAAGCCTCGACTCCTGGAGTTCCCGGAGCTTCGTTTCCGCTTCGATAACCTTGACGGCGGTGCCGTACGCCGCCACGGCCACGCTGGCGTTACCCCGGTGAGCTTTACCGGCGACCAGGTCGTCGCCCAGCTTTATGAGCTTCTGCTTGAGGAGGGCCAACTCACTGCCCGGCTTGCTTTTACCGCCCCGGCTTGCTCCCTTGCGTCGGGCATCGGCGTTGGCAGGGTTGTGTGCCCAACAAAGACCGTCGGCCCCTTGTGCGGGCAGGGAGCAAGGCGAACCATCCCGCTTACTTGCGCCACATTGCCTCATGCCCCCACCCCCCTTACTTCGCACGACTATCGCATCCTCGAGTAGATATTGAGGTCATGCTGGGGTCCGCTCATACCGAGGATGTCCGCCGGGCTTGGAGAGTCCGCCGCGAACATCTCCCATTTCTCGCCGGGCTCATCGTTGGGGTCGAGCTCTTCCGCCGCCAGGAGAACGTCATCGTAAGCGTCCCGGAGGTCGGGAAGAAGTTCCAACGCGTGGGCTATGGCGAGGTCGTAGCCGTCCTTCCTGCGGGCTGCGGACAATAAGAGCTTAATGGTCTGGACACCCACCTCGCCTAAACCGCTGG
>MWWI01000285.1_pt1 | contig 10939 bp, 6 predicted proteins | sample 1047321 | NCBI WGS metagenome assembly MWWI01 (sample SAMN06349966, study PRJNA376086) | soil metagenome | isolation source: FI-1 sample Antarctic (ecotone) soil | place: Antarctica | reverse complement strand
GAATGGTAACGCCTTTGAAGGGTAAAAATAAAGTGCGTTTGGACCCCGGCGCAGAAGTCCGTGAAGAAGCCGAAGTGCGCAGCGAGGTGGGCGGGGTGATGCTGGACTGCTGGCAGGTGTCTTAACCATCACACTTAACCCCCTTTGCGAGATTCTATTTTGTGTCTTACGAGGCAGAGAGCAGCAGACCGTCCTAAGTGGCAGGAAGCAATCATGAACGCTCTATTAGCCGTCCCAGTAACCGATTAACCTGCAACATGCACTTCTTCCGAGTACCACCGGGATCGGATGCATGCTGCGCATGATGTTGAATGGCATTGTTCAAATTGTTAATCATCGCAGTGATGGACTTGGTTTGCTCATCAAATGTCAGCTCTGAAAAGATTTTGGTGTTTCCTTTATGCGCCGGTGTTGTCATTTGTTCTCCTCTTCCGCCTTTATCTCCGGAATAAAGCTTCGTGCCAGGGTGACCTTGTCTGGCGCCAGTGTCCCGCTGGTGAGCAGAGCCTCATGGTACTTTTCATCGATCATCATCCAAGTTGGTAAACCACGCGATTGCGGATTTCCCACGGGATTTTCCGCATGGCCGTTCCAGCGCATCGCCAGATAAATTTTTCCTTTGACCCATTTGTCTGTCCAGCGACCGATGGCCAGCGCACACTCCCGTTCATTGCCCTCGTCCAGCACGGCGATAAGGCTCCAATTGTTTTTGGGGGAATTTACGTCTCCCGGTTTTACGTAACTCATTTTCTTTCCTTGCAAATTAGATTGACGTCGATACCTACGTATAAAACTTCGTAAGATTGACGTTTGCCATTAGATAGTGCCATACGTACGCATAGGCGTCAAGAAGTTTTTTCCACTACTATCTTTTATGTCTGATAACGTCCTTTATCATGCATATTGGTGGTACAATGGACGCATGTCAGATTCCCGCATCGCTCCCACATTCGAGAGTACTCCCGAAGTTCCAGAGAGTCGCCCCCAGTCTGAAGGCCGCCGCTATCGAATCATTCATTCCATCAGCGCGGCCGATGTTGCCAGCATACCCTCGTTCTCCCTGGACCTCCCGACAGCGATCATGGACCAGCTGCCGCGCGTCGTCACTGATGCCGGCCCCAAAGCCAGTTATCACTTCTTCGAGTTCTTCACTGCCGGCATCGCCAATGACAATACTCGCCGCGCCTACATGCGGGCCGTAGGAGATTTTCTGCAATGGTGCCATGAGCGGAAGATCAGTCTGCATCAACTGACCCCGATTGTGGTCGCTGCATACCTTAAGGCGCATCCGGGCTCGCCGCAGAGTGTGAAGCAGAGTCTGGCTGCCCTGCGGATGCTATTCGATCATCTGGTGTTGAGCCAGGTCGTGCCGCTAAATCCGGCCGCCGCCGTGCGAGGCCCGAAGTACGTCATCAAGATTGGCAAAACGCCGGTGCTGGCGGCCGCCGAAACCCGGCGTCTGCTCGACAGCATTGATTGTTCTAGTGTCGTCGGCCTGCGCGACCGCGCACTAATTGCGCTGATGGTGTATTCATTCGCGCGCATCGGCGCTGCCGTGAAGATGAACGTGGACGATTATTACCCCAATGGTAAGACCTGGTGGATTCGACTTCACGAAAAAGGCGGTAAATTCCACGCTGTGCCGGTGCATCACAATGCCGAGGCATACCTCGATGCTTACCTTGAAGTCGCCGGCATCGCGGATGAGAAAAAGTCGCCACTTTTCCGTACGACTGTGGGACGCTCTGGAGTACTCACCGCCAATCGCTTGAGTGAAAACGACGCCTTGCGGATGATCAAGCGCCGTTGCCGCAAGATAGGACTGCCGGAGAACATCAGTTGCCACACCTTCCGGGCCACAGGCATCACGACCTATCTGCAGAACGGCGGCACAATCGAGCAGGCCCAGCAGATCGCCGCGCACGAGTCGCCGCGCACGACCAAGCTGTACGACCGCACCAGCGATGAGATTACGCTGGATGAAGTCGAGAGGATTATTATTTAGCAGCGGCGGGACGAAGGAGTCTGGTCACTCTCTGCAGGGTTTCAAGCTGCCCGAATTATTAGTCGCCGAAACTGTATGTTACCAGCCGCAGAGGAAGAAATTGGTTTTAGGCGCGTACTGTGGGCAAACACAACATTAAACGAAGACCACTGTCTGTGTTTGCTGGCCAAGTTATCTTCTCAGGATCGGTTCCAACTCCGGTTGCTACTCTATACCCCTCACTACTGCCGTTCCAGTGTAAATGCGCCTGACCGCCGAGTTCCATTATCAAGCGAATAATCCAATTCCAGCCTTTGTCTTGAGAAGGCAACGTCTCAGCGAATTTTTTCCACTTTTCCTTTGGAAGTTGCCTTGCGCTCGGAATGTGTAGAGAAATGAACACCCATTTCCGTAGGGAGCCTACAGGTTGTTAAGTGAATGGTCATGTCAGGTAGAGACCCTTCATTTCCAACTCCTTCCACATCGCAACATAAAGCACGAGCAAAAGAGCGCAGGCAATTCCGTCAACCGGTTTAGCCAGCACTGCCGCGCCTGAATCTGACAAACCATTTTATTAAGTGACCGGGTTTTGCCCCATTTCCTGCACAGATTAATATCTGGTAAAGAGCCATCACGCCTGAAATCCACTCACTTACCAAAAAAATACGGCTCACCAGATTTTTGACTTTAAGGATTCTGCGGCTCTTGCACTAATTGAGTGACGGTGCGCACGATGAAACCCACAGGTTACTCTTCGCGCATAACGCGCAGCAGATCTGTTGCCGCCTCTGTGCAGTGCGCATATCGATGCCCAGGTCTATCAGCTTGCTCACGAAAGTGCGCCGACGGTCATGAGGTGAGATTGTTGATTTCTTCTGGCCGTTCTCTTCGATGCACAAACCGACTTCAATTGCGCGCCACTCATTGCCGCGCAGCTGTCACTACTTTTACAGAATGCCTGCTCGTTGCTTTTCGGCCTGCCACATTGATTCCGGAAGCCACTTTACATGCCCATCGACATACGCGACGTTGCAGCCCTCAAGATGAACGCAATCCGACTCGTAAAACATGATTGTAGTAGCAGAATCTGTAATTGCGCTTTCGTTGACACTTGAAATGCCCGGATTGCCTATAAAGGGTTTTTTGCTTGTGGGGCAAGAATAAATATCCATACTACGCGCAAACTTCCCCCCGGCAGCTTGGATAGAAGCCGCTGTGGACATATCAGGATAAACCTCGCCATGATCCTGAATATATTGCTTCATCGTCAAAGCAGCTTGTTTCAAATTGGATTGACATATAGCGCGTTCCGAATTAGCACTGGCCCGCCTTGCAACAGGGGCTATCGCGCTCCCCGCCATAATCAGAAAAATTAGCGGCCCGGCGATAATGCTCAATCCGAAGCCCAATGCCGCCCCCCGCCCCGCACTGCGCGCCCGAATCGGTTTTGTATCACGCTCAATCAAGAAGAGAATCAGGCCGACAAGTGGAATGCAAAAGCCAATTAAGGCCATGACAAAACTGGGGTTGTCATCAGGCGCTACATAGCTTGGTGGCAATGGGCCTTGTGGTGGAACTGGCGCAGCGGAAGGCGGCGGTGTTCGCGGAGGCGGCGGAGTGATCCCTTTCCCGTGGCACCTCGGACATTCCTTATCAAACGAGTCCATCGAGTAGCCGCATGCTGGACAGATCATGTCTTTTTTCTCCAAGGTTTAGCCGGCCTGCCGGTGGCCGAGTGACCCAGCAACTGTCGGGTCGTGCACCTATTTTATATAATGCTCAGCCTCCTTTCAGTTTTTCTTCGAGATAATGTGCGGATTGTCTCCATGTTTAGGTGTCACACCATTGACCGCCGCGATTTGCCGTCTTCACACTTTGGCGTTGGTTTTGGTTCCATTTACAACCCTACTGAGCCGCCGCGTTGTGACTGAAGATGTTCGCCCGCCGAATATAGCTCATTGCCACGTGAGTACTCTTGTGGCGGGTTTGGCTCATGAGAACATCGAGCCCAACGCCGGCGGCCGCTGCTGAGGTGGCGAGCCCTGCGCGCAAGGAATGGCCGGAATAGCGCGCCACATCGGGCCCCGCGGCTTTGGCCAGCTCTTTCACAACAAGTGCCACGCTCTGCGCTGTCAGGCGGTCGCCCAGGGTGCCGTGGCGGTTGATACGGCGGAATATAGCGCGCCTTCACCCAGAAGGACCAAACTATATGATCGCAGAATTGACAGCATCAGCTTAGATGAAATTGAGCGGATTATTATTTAACATGCCTCGTATGAATCGTAGCCAAATTACACTCAGTCAACTGGAAAATTTTCTGCTCAAAGCCGCCGACATTCTGCGCGGTAAGATGGATGCGTCCGAGTTCAAGGAATACATCTTCGGAATGCTTTTTCTAAAGCGCATGTCGGATGAGTTCGAGGTGCAGCAAGCGCGCATCCGACGCGAAATGGCGCACTTACCGCCCGCCATGATCGAGGAATTGCTGGGGCAACAAACTACTTATGGCGCGACTTTCTTCGTGGCGCCGTTGGCACGCTGGAACGAGGCTTTTACAAACGAAGATGGAGAATTCTATCCGGCGATAAAAGACGTGAAGGAAAATGTCGGCGAGCGATTGAACCAAGCCATCGGTGCGCTCGAAGACAACAACGCGGTGCTGACGGGTGTTCTCAAAAATAACATCGACTTCAACCGCGTCAAGGGCAAAACCAAGATTTCCGATCAGAAGTGGATTGACCTCATCAACCATTTCAATCAGCCGGAATTTGTGCTCATCAACGATAATTTTGAATTCCCCGATCTGCTAGGCGCCGCCTATGAATACCTCATCAAATTTTTCGCCGACAGTGCCGGAAAAAAAGCTGGCGAGTTTTATACGCCTGCCGAAGTTGTGCGCCTGCTGGTGCAAATCCTCAAGCCACAGGCCAGTATGTCGATTTATGATCCGACCGTTGGTTCGGGCGGTATGCTGGTGCAGTCGCACGCTTATGTGGAAGAGCAGGGGCAGAATGTGCGCGATCTCGCCCTTTATGGGCAGGAATCGAGTGGCACCGTGTGGGCGATTTGCCGCATGAACCTGATTCTGCACAATATCAGCGGCGACCACATCGAAAACGACGACACGCTTTCCAATCCTCTCCACCTGAAAAACGGCGTTCTCAATACTTTCAGTCGAGTACTCGCCAACCCGCCGTTTTCGCAGGATTATAGCCGTACCGATATGCAATTCCCGAATCGCTTCATTTACGGCTTCGCGCCCGAAACTGGGAAAAAAGGCGATTTGATGTTTGTGCAGCACATGATCGCCAGCCTGAAAGAAGATGGTTTGATGGCGACGATTATGCCACACGGCGTGTTGTTTCGCGGCGGTCAGGAAAAAGTGATTCGTCAGGGCATTGTCGATGCCGACCTCATCGAGGCCATTATCAGCCTGCCGCCGGGCTTGTTCTACGGAACCGGCATCGCAGCGTGCGTGCTCGTCGTCAACAAATCGAAAAGCGACGTGATGAAAGACCGTATCCTTTTCATCAACGCCGACGCCGAATATGCCGAGGGCAAAGCGCAAAACAAGCTGCGCCCCGAAGACATTCAGAAAATCGAGCACGTTTACAACCAAAAAGTCGAGCTGCCCAAATACTCGCGCCTGGTCGATAAAGCCGAAATCGTCGGCCATGAGTACAACCTCAACATCCGGCGCTATGTGGACAACACGCCCGAACCCGAACCGCAGGATGTGCGCGCTCATTTGCAGGGCGGCGTGCCGCGCGCCGAAGTGGACGCCCACGCCTTCACTTTTGCCAAGTTCGGCATCAACCCGATGACTGTTTTGGAGGAACGCGACGCGACGTATTTCGATTTTTGCGCCGAAACCTCCACCAAAGCTGACATCAAAACTCTCATCGAAGCGCAGCCGACGCTGCACGCGACGTTTGCCGTCATGAACGCCGCCATCAGCGACTGGTGGGACGTGGCCCGCGACGATTTCGCGCAGCTCGGAAGGCGTGAGCCGCGCAAACGGCGTAAAGCGGATGAGGAACGCGAACAACGTGAGGCGTTGGAAATGATGGCGCGCGTGCGTGCTGAACTGCTCGACACCATCAAGCGGAAACTGGTGCCGATGGGCGTGCTCGATGAGTTCCAGACGGCGGGCATCTTCGTCAACTGGTGGCAGAACATTAAATACGACCTCAAGACCATCATCGCCTCCGGCTGGCATCACACGCTGCTGCCCGATTCCTATCTCATCGCCGAGTTTTTCCAAACGGAAGAGCGCGCCATCGAAGACCTGGAAGCGCGGCAAAGCGAAGCCGAAGCGCAGCGCGAAGAAGCGTTAAGCGCGGTCGAATATGAGCCGAATGAAGGCGAAGATGTCACGCCCACTGTGCTCAAAAACTATCTGCAAAAGCAAATCAAGGAATTGCGCGCGAATCCCAAGCCCAGCGCACAGGCCGAAGCGCGAGTACTCGATGTGCAACTTGAGGCGATTAAAGTCGCCGAGAAAAGCATCAGCGACCGCAAGAAAGACATCAAAATCGCGCGCGCCGCGCTGGAGCGCAAGCTGCGTTTCAAGCGCGAAGGCACCGCAGACGAACAGGCCGACATCAACGGTCTGCTGGAAGCCAACGCTGCGCAACGCCGTGAAGCCGAGGCGATGCCCGAAGACATTAAGAAAGCGCAAAACGCTAAAGCGAAGAAGTTGAAGGTGCTGAAAGATGACCACGCGACATTGAGTACTCGATTGGCCGGACTGGAAACCGAACTCGCGCAAATCGGCGGCGTGTTGAGTACGGAAGACGCCAAGCGTTTGATTCTGCAAAAGCTGCACGACCAAATCGCGGGTGAACTGGCGCGCTACCTCAACGCTGAAAAGCGCGCGATGCTGGCCGTCTTTGAAAAGCTGTGGGCAAAGTACTTTGTGTCGGCGCAACAACTCGAAACGCAACGCCGCTGCACGCTGCGCGAACTCGATGAAATGTTAGACGCGCTGGGTTATGTGGGTGCGGTATGAGCGTCAAAAGCTTGGGCCAAATCGCAAAAATTCGACGTGGTGCTTCACCGAGGCCGATTGGCGATCCCAAATTCTTCGGTGGCGAAGTTGGCTGGATACGGATATCGGACGTTTCGGCTGCAAGCAAATATTTAAAATCAACGACTCAATACGTTTCTAAATTGGGTGAGCGTAACAGTGTTCGCCTCGATAAAGGCGACTTGATCCTCTCGATTTGCGCGACTATTGGCCGCCCCGTTATTTTAGATATTCCGGCTTGTATTCACGATGGATTTGTTCATCTTTACGACTTGAACGAAAGCGACAAGGAATATCTTTATTACTATTTACAGTTCGCGGAAGAACAGCTAAAAGCTCTGGGGCAGTCTGGAACTCAAGTCAATCTAAACACGGCTTTGGTGGGGAAATTACGTGTTTACCATCCAAGACTTCCCGAACAAACCCAAATCGCCGCCGTGCTGTCGCAGGTGGATCGCGCGATTGAGCAAACCGAGGCGCTGGTTGCCAAGCAGGAACGCATCAAAGCCGGTTTGCTGCAAGACTTACTGACCAAAGGCTTGGACGAAGCGGGCAACGTTCGCCGCGAAGAAACGCACGAATTCAAAGACTCGCCGCTGGGCCGCATTCCGGTGGAGTGGGACGTAAAGACATGGAAGGAGTGCGCGACCAGAATCCAAGACGGGACACACTTTTCGCCACGCACTGATGAAAATGGCGAGTATAAATACCTGACTTCCAAGAACATTCGATTCGGTTATTTGGACTTGAACGACTGCGAATATGTGTCTTCTAAAGCTCATGCGTTGATTTACAAACGTTGCTCTGTAGCTTTCGGCGACGTTCTTTTAACTAAAGATGGCGCCAACACTGGCAATGCAGCAATTAACACACTCGAAGAACCGTTCAGTCTCTTATCAAGCGTGGCGTTTATTCGGTGTAACTCTCGTGAATTAATTCCTGGCTATCTGTTGCAGGTCATCTTGAGCTACAACGGTCAAAAGTTAATTAAAGATGCAATGTCTGGCTTGGCCATCACCAGAATTACACTCATTAAAATCAACACTTTCCTGATCGCATTACCTCCCGCGAAAGAGCAAGAGAAGATTGTGGCGCTGATAAATCGGCATGACGAGCGTGTTTACGCTGAAAAGGCGAGCTTAACCAAACTTCAAGCTCAAAAAACCGGATTGATGCAAGACCTTTTAACGGGGCGCGTGAGCGTTGCCCCGCTGCTGGACGGCAAACCGAGTACTCGATAACGGCACAAGGACACGATTATGGCACTGAGCAGCAAAACCGCGCAGCATCTCCGCATTGACGAAAAGAATCACGTCGAGGAGCCGCTGCTGCATCAACTCGAAGGGCTGGGTTGGAGCGTGCAACGTCTCGAAATGGCGCAAACGCCCGCGGCAACGGGGCGTACACATTTCCTGGAAGTCGTGCTGCTGCCACGCCTGCGCGCTTCGCTGCTCAAAATCAATCCTTGGCTCGAAGCCGATCAAATCGAGGAAGTCGCGCGCCGCATTACGACGTTACCCGGCAACGACCTACTCGAAAACAATCAGGCGGTTTTGCACCTGTTGCTCGAAGGCACCAGCGTGAGCGAAAACCGCAAGACCGGCGCAGTCAGCCCGACGGTGCGCTATGTCGATTTCGAGACGCCGAACAACAACGATTTTTTAGCGGTTTCGCAGTTCAAGCTGCGCGTGCCGGGAACCGAAAACCACATTTACCCCGATATAACGCTGTTTTTGAACGGCCTGCCGATTGGCGACATCGAATGCAAATCGCCCAAAGCGGCGGAACCGATTCCTGAAGCGATTGACCAGATGATGCGCTACAGCGAGCAGCGCGGCGAAGTCGGCGAAGGTCACAAAACGCTGTTTGCTTTTAATCAGCTTCTCATCGCCACCTGCCGTCAAGTCGCGAAGTTCGGCACTATCACCACGCACTACGAAAAGCATTTCTACAGTTGGTCAGACCCTTATCCGCGCACGCTCAACGACCTCGATCACGGACAGGGCGCGCCCAACGAGCAGCAGCGTTTGGTGGCCGGGATGCTCGACCGCGCCAACCTGCTCAGTTTGCTGCGAACCTTCACCCTTTTCAGCGCCAACGACAACGGCAAAACCATCAAAATCGTCGGTCGCTATCAGCAGTTCCGCGCCGTTAAAAAAGCCGTGAAACGTCTGCTCGAAGGCGGCAACAAAGAGCAGCGCGGCGGCCTTATCTGGCACACGCAGGGTTCGGGAAAATCGCTGACGATGGTGTTTCTTGTGCGCGAAATGTATCGCCACGCCGCGCTGATGGATTGGAAAATTGTCTTCGTTACCGACCGCACGCAGCTCGAAGAACAGTTAGGGCGCACCGTTCAGGGCATTGGCCTCACCGTAAAAGTCGCCGACAGCATCGCGCGCCTAAAAGCGTTGCTGCCCGGCACATCCAGCGATTTGGTGATGGCGATGATTCACAAGTTTCAGGAGCGTGAACTGAACGAAACCTTCCGCGAACTGAACCCCAGCGCCAAGATTCTCATCCTGACCGACGAAGCGCACCGCTCGCAATATTCGCTGCTCGGCTCCAACCTCGATCGCGCTTTACCCAACGCGACCGCTATCGGCTTCACCGGCACGCCGACCGACAAAACCGAAAAGCGTTACAAAGACTACATCGATAAATACACCATGCGCCAGGCGATTGACGACCGCGTGACCCTGGAAATCGTGTACGAGGGCCGCACGCACAACGCCGAAGTGAGCGACCGCCCCGCAATGGATAAAGAGTTCGCCGATGTCTTTAGCGAGTACTCGCTGGACGAGCGCCTGAAGATTCTGGGCTACGGCTCGCGCGATGCCTATCTCGAAGCGACCGAAACCATCGCCGCCAAAGCGCGCGACATGGTGAATCATTACGTCGAACAAGTCTTTCCCAACGGCTTCAAGGCGCAGGTCGTCGCCACCTCGCAGGAAGCGACCGTCCGCTACAAAGCCGCCTTAGATGCGGCCTTAGCCGAAAAAATCGCCGCGCTCGAAAAAGACAACCCGACGCTGATTCCCGTCGAAAAACTCAAGCGACTGCAAACCGCCGTCGTGATTTCCGCCGGAAGTCACAACGACGCGTTGCACATCAGAGCGCACACCGATTCCAACAAGCATAAGGAGCACATCGCTTCGTTCAAGAAGCCGTTTGAAAGCGAAGAAAACAATCAGAAAGTGTATGGCGATGTCGGCATCCTCATCGTCACCAACATGCTTCTGACGGGCTTCGATGCGCCGATTGAGCAAGTACTTTATCTCGACAAAAACATGAAGAACCACACGCTCTTGCAAGCCATCGCGCGCGTTAACCGCGTTGCCAGCGGCGCAAAAGATAAGGGTTTTGTGATTGATTACGTCGGTATCGGCCACCATCTGGCAGAAGCTGTTGACGCCTACGACGAGCGCGAGCAGCAGGAAATCATCAGCGACCTGGAAACCGATCAGGTGCAGATCGACGAACTGGACAAAGCGCATCGAACGCTCAAAGAATGGCTGCACGCTCAGGGCTTGCGCGACTGGAGCGACTTCGATGCGTTCTTCGATTTGTTTTACGACGAAGACCTGCGGTTCACCTACGTCACGCACTTCAAGGCGCTGACGCGGGCGCTCAACGTCGTCTTTCCGAAAAAAGAAGCTCTGGATTATCTGCCCGATTACAACGCTTTCTCGGAAATCAATGTCATGGCCGAGCGCCATTTCCGCGATGCGCGCCTGAGCTTGAAAGGCATTCCGCAAAAGCTGCGCGCCATCACCGACGCTTATTTGCAATCGCGCGGCATCGAAACGCGCGTCGAACCCATCTCGATCTTCGATACGGATTTTGAACAAGAAGTCGGCAAGCGCCGACGCAGCAAAACCAAAGCGGCGGAAGTCGAACACGCCATTCGCCACGAGATCACGTTGCGC
>MWWI01000284.1_pt1 | contig 10960 bp, 8 predicted proteins | sample 1047321 | NCBI WGS metagenome assembly MWWI01 (sample SAMN06349966, study PRJNA376086) | soil metagenome | isolation source: FI-1 sample Antarctic (ecotone) soil | place: Antarctica | reverse complement strand
GAGTTTGAAATTTTCTTAAATCATATTACAGGCATTTTGAAAAACAAACTAAAATTTTTTAAACCACAAAAGAATGTTGACTTCCGATTTAGCCATCAGTTGGCGGCGCGGCGATAAAATCACTCCGCGACTGCTCAAAACAAACGACGCGGGTTATCTGCGCGACGCTCAAATTCTAATCGAAATTTTTGAAGAATTCGTGGGCAAAACACGCGGCGAATTGGAGAAAGAATTGGAAGAATACGTCGGCACGGGAACGGATTATCGAATTTTGCGCGGCTTTATCAAACTGCTGTCCGACCGTTCCGAATTTGAAACGGCGAGCGTTGCCAAGCCGAGCCAGATTCGCCAAAAAGTCTTTCTCGAAGCCGGAAAATTTCAGCCGGTTTTGCCCGATTCCAAACAAAAAAGCGAAGTCTTGAAAACCGTCGCCGACGAATTTCAGACCGACGCGGAAACAATCGTTTCAAATCTTTACGCCGATTTGTCCGCGCGGCAAAAGCTGATTCGCTTTGAAACAATCTCGCCCGCGGATTTGCTCGACCGCTACAATCTGGCGCTGGCGCAAGCTCTGCTCTACAAATGCGTCGAGATGAAAATTCGCGTCGCGCCGTCCGACGCGAAAAATTATCGTTCGATTTTCGGTTGGATAAAGCATTTCGGCTTGATTCATACGGTTGCCGGAAACGCCGCGAGCGGTTATGAGATAACGCTGACCGGTGCGGCATCGCTGTTTCACCGCTCGCAAAAATACGGCATTCGGATGGCGGTTTTTCTGCCCGCGCTGCTTCTCTGCGCCGATTGGAAAATGTCTGCGGAAATCGCGCAAAAGGAAAACGGAAATGTTTTCTATGAGCTTTCGAGCGAGCAGACCGAACTGAATTCCTGCTATTTTGACGAGCCGGAATATGAAAATTCTGACCGCGAAAAATTAAAAAAGAATTGGGAAAAGTCTGCGGCTGATTGGCAATTGCGCGAAAACGTGGAAGTCGTCAATTTGGGTAAAACGGCTTTTATCCCGGATTTTGTTTTAATTTCTCCAAGTGGCGAGAAAATTTATCTCGACGTTTTGGGATTTTGGACGCCGAAGTCTCTGAAAAAAAGATTGGAAGAATTCCGCGCTGCGAACTTTCAAAAATTTATCTTTGCCGCGTCTCAGGAATTGCGCGGAAGCCGCGAAGAACCGCTTTGGACGAGCGAAAACGTCGTTTTTTATAAAACCAAAATTGAGCCGAATTTGCTGGTTGAAACGGCGGAGAATTTGATTGTCGAAAAGTAATTAACGATTGAACAAATTTCGGCTATCTCCGGTTTTGACGTTTTTAAATTGGCGAGCGTCGGTGCGTCTCTGGCTGATGTTTTCTTCGGTTGTGTCGCGCGTGACGATTTCATACAAAATCGCTTGTTTGTTTTCTTTTTTTCGCAAGATTCTGCCCAGACGTTGAATGTGTTCGCGCGACGAACCCGAACCGGAAAGAATTATTGCGACGGAAGCGTCTGGAATATTGACGCCTTCGTTCAAAACTTTCGATGTCGCCAGCGCGAGAACATCGCCTTTGTTGAGGGCTTCGAGCCAAAAACGTCTTTCCTTGACGTTGGTTTCGTGCGTAATTGCGGGAATCAAATAATCGTTTGAAATTTGATAAACCATTTCGTTTTCGTGGGTGAAAATCAGAACTTTGTCGCGCCGGTGACGAATGAGTAAATCCTGCAGAACGCGCAGCTTGGCATCTGTTCCGAGCGCGATTTTTTTTGAATTGCGATAGGCTTTCATCGCCCGTCTGCCGTCTTCGCTTCTGGCACTGTGCATGACGAAGGTTTTCCAGCCGTCAATTGAGCCGAAAGAGATATTTTTTGCGCGAATAAAATCACGAAAAATGCCGCGCTCGTTTTTGTATAATTCGCGTTCTTCGTCCGTCATATTGACTTCGATTCGTTCGAGCGTGTAGTCAGCCAGATATTCGCCCGCAAGCTGCTGCGCTTCGAGCCGGTAGACGCATTTTCCGACGAGTTCTTCGAGCAGCGAATCGTTGCCGTCGGCGCGGTCGGGAGTCGCGCTCAAACCAAGACGAAACGGCGCAATCGCAAACTCCGCCGCGTATTTGTAACCTTCGGATGGTAAGTGATGACATTCGTCGAAAATTATTAAACCGAATTGATTTCCGATGCGTTCCTGGTGTCGATACGCCGAAGCGTAAGTCGTAACGGTGATTGCGCCGATTTCATAAAAGCCGCCGCCGATTAAACCGATTTCGGCGTTGAAGGTCGAGAGCAAAAGGTCATACCACTGGTTCATCAAATCGAGCGTCGGCACGACGACCAGCGTCTGCCGTCCGCACATTTCGATTGCCATCGTTGCCGCGTGAGTTTTGCCCGCGCCGGTCGGCAGGACAATCACGCCGCAGCGTTCGTTCTGCCGCCACGCTTCGATTGAAGCGGTTTGATACGGATGCGGATTTAGTTGAAATTTTTGGCGAAAATCGAATCTGTCATACTTTTTGGCGAAGTCTTCAAAAGCGGTTTTCGTGCGGATAAAATCCTTGACGATTTCACGATATTTGAACGCCGGCGCACGAAAATGCAAGGTTCGTTTGTCCCAGATAAAAGCCTGCGGAACGAAATCGTTTTCGTTTGCGCCTTCCAAAATCAGTGTGCCTGATTCAAAAGTCAGTTTGAAATTCGATTGTTCCGACAAAATATTTTTCATCAAAAAATCAAGAATAATTTACAGAGCCACCCAAACTTTAAGGTGTCAAAAGATAAATTTGATTTGAGCAAAAACTTACCGCATTTCGACTGCCGAAATTGAATTTTTGATTAGTCGGATTTGTGTCTCAATTTTGCGGTATTTTTACCAATGCTCTCTTTTTCGAGGTTGCATCGCTCACTGACACTTCTCTGTTTGGCGCAGAATCGGGCTTTAATTCGCTTTTTAATTTTTTTTGCTACTCAGGTATGCTTCCAGTTATAAAACTGCGCCACAAGGCGTTTATCTAAGTTTTTGCCTTTCTGCGTTTTTAGAGGTAAAGCCCTCCGCTTTTTTATCATTTTTCGTCGCGTCATCCGGCAAATTTTCTGACAGCCATTTCCAGTCTTCTGCGGTGTAGGTATCTTGGAGACTCATCACAAATTCACCCTGTCCTTTCCCGACATACTCCCGCATGGTTTTCAGAACGGTTTCCCTTGCCTTTGCGGTTAAAGGTTCGGCTTGATAATTTTCGACAGCGGTTTGAATCGAGTTGACGGTTTTACCGACCGGTGATTTGCCGTCAGATTTTGGGCGCGCAGCTTTGTTTGAGATTTGGGTGTTCGGTTTTCCCAAAAGTCGGCGACGAAGATGCTCGGTCAAAAACGCCGGCACATTCGAGATTGAGTCGGTACGGGCGGCGGCAATCTCCAACTCCATGACAAGAAGTTCTGCCAGCTCTTTTAGTTTTTCATTGTCACCGAATTTTAATTCTTTGCCGATTAGTTTTTTTGAAACTTCGTTGATCACCTTTTCCATTTCACCAATACTCGCGTCCGATAACGAAGAATGGCAATCTGTCTCAAAACTCATCTTCTGAGAAACCTCGGATTGCCGAAAAGCAATTTTATTATCAGACGTATATTGCGCCGCAGGCTCATCATCACTCTTATAGTCTTTCTTTAAAGTCTTAGGGTCGCTGCAAGTAGCTTTATTTTCAATAATTTGAGTCACTGCAGTCACTGCAGAAAGTGGTGGGGGTAGTCCCACCACTTTCTGCAGTGACTGCAGTGACTGCAGTGACTGCAGTGACTGGGGTAACTCGGAGGCTATTTCTTCGGGTAAAAGTGTCTCATAACTATTGCCGTATCGCTGACCGATAAGCTCGGTAATTTTGACTAATCCGAGCGATTGTAAATGCGCTAAATTCTTGCGCAATGTTCTTTCCGCACCAATGTCGGCATTGCGCATTAAATCGGCTTTTGTTACCCGTACGCTTCTTACAGGCTGAATCGCACCTCTGGTTATCGAATAAAGATAATCGTAGATTTGCTTTGATTTGCCGATAAATAAACCGTCCGGGACGGCTTCGCGGATAATTGAGTTTGCAACTCGCGTAAAGTCCTTTTCGGGCGCGGCGGCTTTTAAGGCGGACGGCGCGGGTTGAGCCAATTTAAGATTAAGCCTCTGCTTGTCTTTGTCTGCTCCGGCTTTTAACAAATCGGCAAATGATACTCGTGCGCTCATAGGTTATCCTCGGTTTTGCGCGGCTTCTTTTTTCGCGCTTTTAACATTTACCGGTGCGGCAAAAGGAATTAATACTTCCGGCTGCGACATTTCAATAAATGCTGGAGTTATTTCAGATAAATTTTCTATTTCCTTAATGTGATAGGCAAAGGCACAGATTTTCAGCACCGAGCGGGGAACTCCGCCGGAAACTTCGTAAACCCTTTCGATGGCTTCGGGCGTGAACGGATTTTCGATGTTCTCAAACCGGCATCGGTGAATAATCATTTCTCGCGTTTCATCAAAGGTAAGCGGCGACAAAATAGAATAGGTCGATACACGCGAGGCGACGGCTCTGTTTCGTTCATTCGATAAACGGTCTTTCAACTCGATTTGACCGGACAAAACAATTTGCACGAGTTTTTGTGTGTTGGTTTCGTAATTCAAAAGCGAGCGGACGAGTTCCAACTGCTTATTATTGACGTTTTGCGCTTCGTCAATAAAAATTACGACATTTTTATCCGCCGCGTAAGTTTCGACCAGAAAAGACTGCAAAGCGTCCTGCTGTTTTTGAAATGAGCGTTCAGGTTCAAGCTTGAAATCCATCGCAATACTTTTGAGCATCGCAAACGGAGAAGGGAAACTTGGTGTCGGTATAAGAGTCGTCACCGCATCTTCACGTGCCGAATACTCGCCGTATAAAAAACGCAGAATCGTCGATTTGCCTAGTCCGATGTCGCCTAAAACGCACGTTAAGCCTTGCCTTTTATCAATGGTAAAACGTGATTTATGGACGACCGCCCGTAACGAATCGGTTAAATACAGACTATTCGGATTAGGTGAAATCGAAAATGGTGTAAAAGAATTGTTAGTCATAGCAATTTATGCTTGTAACATAACAAATTAATTAAATCAATGATAATTTTGACCAAAAACCATTAAAACTATGTTAACTCCTACATTTTAAGCATTGCCGACGCGTTTATATTTTGCAGCAACTCAAAAAAAATTAGAAGTATGCGTTGCTAGTGTCAAAAAAGCGATCTGAAAAAGAAAATTTTTAAACTTGGAGAACCTGACTCAATTTAGTTTTCTTTCTGACAAAACAACAAATTTTATCGAAAAGCTGTTCGCCCGCGAATTAGTAGTACAAAAGGTTCGACAGTTGTTTGGACATTGCGAACATTGATATCGGCGCGTAAGATCTGACGATTTGTTGTCTTCTTCGCTGTTGAACGTATACTAAACATGCAAAAAGGCGTGATTAGCTCATTGAAGCTAATCACGCCTTTTTGTTTTTTGTCTGCCTCGTTCTTAATCTCATCCGAAGACGAAACTAGATACAAGCGGCATCTCTTTGAAAAGAGATGCCGTCTATTCAACCAGTTCCATTAGAAGGAAAATCTGGTTCGTTTTCGTGACTTGATTGTCTGTGCTGTTGCTGCCTGATTAACAAACTGCACTTCATTAACACCTCTAATCATACCCGATATTAACGCTGTTCGATTAGCAAGGTTTGCGATTACACCACCAGTCGGTGAAGTAATACCGCCCGGTGCGATTACAGTAGTCCCAAATCCGGTTTCCTGGATTGTCACGGTCGAGCCGACGTTAAACGAACCCAAACGATTGATTAAACCACCACCAGTAACACCGCCAAAGTTGCCACCAAACGGACCGCCTACAAAGTCGCAGAAGCCGTTCTGAGTTCCCGGACCGGTTGAAGCGGGACCCGCCAACACGGTCACCGTCGAACTGAACGGCGCAAGCAATCCGCCTGCCGTATCAGCTGTAACAGTGAAGGTGAAAGGAGTTCCGACAGCAACGCCAGTTCCGGCAACCTTACAAATCTTCAAAGGCACCGGCAGGAACGCGATATTCACGAATTCCACTTCGGCAACTTCTCTGATGACAGGAACTATTACCGATCTTGTAGCACCAGTGTTAAGACCACCCGTCAGCGGGAAGAAAGGAACACCGGGAGCGCGTATGACCGGTGCAAGAATACCGGATGATGATCTGATTCTCGATACTCTGACTTCACCCAAGTTAGCCACTGCACCCAGTTCGGTAACCAACGCGGTCGAGTCTACTATGAACGTGCCGGGAACTATTTGACAGAAGCCGCCGTTAGCCACAGGACCGGCTAACACGCTCACGTTTCTCGTGGTTAGCACTTCATTACCCGGAATCACAACACCAGCTTGTGCTACACCACCACCCGGAAGTGCGGTAGCAGTCGTAACAGCAGCGTTAGGACCGAAACCGGCAACTGTGAAGTTGAAGACAGACAGCTCTGGAATACCAGGTCCGGCAATCTTACAAACTTTCAGTTGCGCCGGTACAGACCGGTTGTTAAAGAAGACGGTCGTCTGCACGGCTGTCCCACCGGCATCAGTTATACCGCCGTCGCTGCCTGCAACAACTACTATCGTCGCGTTGCCGCCGCCGTTGGCGAGAACATTGAAACCGACCAGTCTGTTTAACGGCGCGGCTGTGCCGAGAGCCGTTGTCGCGCTGGTGAATAAGAAGCCAGTGCGCGGTAATTCATTAACCGTGACCACACCTCGTCTCGGCGGTCCGCCAGCTGCGTCTGATGGTACTACCACTGCAATTGCATTGGTACATTGACCGACAGGAACCACGAACGGTATCAAATTACCGGCACCGTTACGCAGTTCATTGATGGTGAAATTGAAGAAGCCGGTAACACCTGAGTCTAAGGCTTCCTTACAAATCTCGACAATCGCCGTAATCGCAAAACGATTGGTGAATTGCAGTCTCGTCTGATTCGAGATGTCGCCTGCGCGAATGTTCACATTTGCGGTGAACGCCGGCAGATTGACACTCGTGATCGCCGCCGTCGGTGTCTGTCCAAGCACACTAACACCGGTTAATTGGAAGTTGCCGTTGAAAGTGGTGCCAGCAGTTGTGCGACCCGTCTGCAACTCTGTGATAACAATCGGACCGGATGCTACGACAAGCGGACCCGAACACTGACCAGCCGGAACTTCCGCAATCAAATTACCGATTTGGAAGCGGAAGATTCTGTTTGCCAAGCTGCCGCCAACGGTCGCGTCAATCGCTTTACAAATTTCCAGAATACCTGTTTGCTGCGGTCCGAGAATACTGTTGCCGCTCAATGCGACATCGCCTTTGACCGATAATACTCGACCGTCAACCATTGCGTCCTTACCGACACCAATGCTGTTGCGAGCGAGGATGTTTCCTTTGAAGTCGATGCCTTCTCCAACCGTTGCCGTATCATTCGACACGAAGAAAACGCTTGAAGCTTGAGCGTCGTTAACAAGCCCGATGCTTGAACCGCTCTTGGCGTTCAGCGCGCCTGCTATTCTAAAAACAAAGACAGCATTCGGATTGTTTTCGCCATCCAGAATCAGTCGGCTCGACAATTCAGCCGACGGCAAACAATAGACGCCCGCGCCGAAGGTCTTGCCGCTCAAATCCGTATCGGCAATCTCCGTACACGGCAGTTGGTTGATGGCGGAAAACGAAGCGGCTAAATCCTTACGATTAGCGTCTTTCTCCGTACCAGCCAAGCGGTAGCCGTTTGCCAGTGTGGAGCTTCCTTTATCGGAAACACCATTTTCGGCATAAACCGCGACATCGGTTACTGATTTAAGGTTTAATGCGTACGAGACCATCTCGGTTGTCGCAACTTCCTTGTCAGCGCCTTTTTGAGCTAACACCGTGCCTGTATTCGGCACCAGCAGAAAGCCCATCGCAAACAACGCTACGAAAGCGATGCGCTTGATAAAATATAAAGTTTTTGTGTTCATTTGTAATCCTTCCTGTTTTTTATTTTGGTAATTCTTCCTTAGTGTATACTGCGCTGAACCGGCAGCCATTATGAAACTTGTGTACTAGCCGGATTTTGCACACTTAATCTACAAAATCAACCGGCTAAGTTTCTATTGGGTAGTGGCTCAATCAAGGGAGAGAGAGCCAAAGTGATTTGCTGTAACGATACAGAAATATGAATGAACATACTTCATGTATTAAGTTAGCTCCTAGTTAAAGTATTAAGTTAAGAGTTAGCTCATCGGTGAAAGGCAATCTTTATGCCAACTTAGCAGACTAACTATTAACTAATTCTTTATCTAAGCGGTTAATCATTAAAAAATATTTTATATACCCTCACGGTTATTATTAAAAACATTTTTTAAAAGGCGCAAAGAATATGTAGTTTTCCTGTGTCTAAGGAGTTTTGCACACTTACGATTAAATCGCAATTAAATTTTTGTTAAATCGCAATTAAATTTTTGAATTAGAAAAAAAATCAATTTTCTGTAAGTTTTATTCTGAGTTATGCCTTATCTTTAGCAGTGAAAAATGAATGTATCATCCGAGCTTTGCAATAATTATCCAAAATTTCGGATAATTTAACAAGGGTTTTTATCGATTCGCATAATAATAAAGTACATTCAACGGTCAAATAAAACCCAATGACATAAAATAAATAATCTTAATATTTTATTATCCGTTCTATTGTTTTGGAGCTTGTCAGTCAATTATTACTTTGCGGTGAAGGTCAGATTTTTGATTTCTTCATTTACTAGACATCTTTCCAAAATAAATGTATTAAAATAAAGGCAATGAGCCTTTATGAACGATACCGGATGAAGAAACCTGCCGAATTTACCCGACTTGTTGGGGTTAATTACGGAGCATTTCAAATCATCTTAGAAAAACTAAATTTGCAAATCGCTCGTTTCAAAGCGGAAAAACCAATCCGCAGGCGAGGGAGGAAAAGTTCTTTGTCAATCGAAGACCAACTGCTTTTGACGTTGATTTATCTGCGCCAATATCATACTTTTTTGCAACTCGGCGAGATGTTTTCAATCAGCGAGAGTTATGCCAGCAAACGCTACGAATTTATCTCTTCGCAATTACTCAAGGTCTTGGATGTGCCAAACCAAAAGAGTTTGGAGAAAGAAGATTTGACCGTTTTGATGGATGTTACCGAGCAACCCGTAGAGCGACCTGTCAAACAACAAAAACAATACTACTCAGGAAAAAAAAGATGCACACCATCAAAACTTTACTGATTGTTTGTTATCTGACCGGTCTGATTCGGGCAGTGGCTTGCGCTCGCGGCAAAGTCCACGATTTCAAACTCTTCAAGCAAAGCAAGATTCGGCTCAGTCAGCAAACAGTAATCAAACTCGATCTAGGCTTTCTCGGAATGCAAAAGTTGTATCGGCAAGCCGAATTGCCGGTCAAAGCGTCAAAACATCATCCGTTGACAAAAGCACAAAAGCAAGCTAACAAACAACTGGCTTCGGAAAGAGTGTTAATCGAACACATCAATCGGGAATGCAAGATATTCAAGATTTGCAAAGAACGGTATCGCGGAAAGCATAAAAACTATGAGAAGACCTGGAAATTAGTCGCTACAATTGTCAATCTCAAGCGTTCGACTCGTCATCTCAAGTTTGCTTCCCCTTAATTATTTTGGAAAGATGTCTACTGTCAGAACTCGCGGCGCGAACTCGTAGTGTTTGGCTTTGATTGTTAAGTTATAAGTTTTGCCAACCGTTACACCTTCAAACCGGTAATAACCGATTGAATTTGTATAGGCTGTTTGAGTGTTGCCTTCACTATCAGTCAGATTTAACATCGCACGGAAAATGCCTCTGCCCGAAACGGATCTGACGCGCCCGCGGATTGTGACGGCAGGCGCGGCTATCGATGAAAGCGGTGAGATTGCTATCCCAAACGGACACTCGCCGGCGGGTGCATTGGCAATCACAGTGTTGTTTGCCGTGTCGATAACCGAAACCGTGCCGGGATTGATATTCGTTACATAAGCGCGAGTACCATCGGGTGTAATTGCCGCTCCAAAAGGAAAAATACCGACAGGAATAGTGGCAATCACGGTGTTTGTCGCCGTATTGATTACTGAAACGGTGTCGGATTTGATATTCGGCACATAGGCGCGAGTTCCATCAGGCGTAATCGCCACTAACTCAGGACCGACTCCGACCGGAATAGTCGCAACCACGGTGTTGTTTGCCGTGTTGATTACTGAGACGGTGTTGGGAAGATAATTCGTAACATAGGCGCGAATACCGTCGGGTGTAATCGCTATCGCAACGGGAAAAGCTCCGACCGGAACGGTCGAGATTACGGTGTTGGTTGTCGTGTCTATAACAGAAACATTATCGGAATCGGAATTCGCCACATAAATGCGGGTGTCGTCAGGAGTGAATGTTATCCCGCGCGGAGAAGCCCCGACAGGAATAGTGCCGATTACGGTGTTGTTCGCCGTGTTGATTATCGAGACGCTGTTGGAATCTCCATTAGTCACATAAGCGCGAGCGGCATCAGAAGTAATTGCCACTCCAAAGGGGCTGTCCCCGACAGAAATGGTAGCAATCACGACGTTGGTCGCCGTATTAATGACCGAAACCGTATCGGACAAATAATTCGGCACATAAGCGCGGCTGCCGTCGGGTGTAATCGCTACCCGATAAGGACCGTTTCCGACGGTAATAGTCGAAGCCACCGTATTGGTTGCCGTATCTATAACTGTCACGGTGTTGCGGCAGTGATTCGTTACATAGACACGCTGCGGTGTCTGCGCTACAGTATTCCAGAGCATTCCGGTCAAGAGCAGGGCAAGCAGCATCGGCGACAGATGCTGCCGCACGTATTTGTTGATGCTATATGCTTGATTGCTCTCCTTGATACATTTCACAATCAAGTGATCGTATAATAATCTGATATTTGTCGTCATAACTTATT
>MWWI01000282.1_pt1 | contig 10989 bp, 8 predicted proteins | sample 1047321 | NCBI WGS metagenome assembly MWWI01 (sample SAMN06349966, study PRJNA376086) | soil metagenome | isolation source: FI-1 sample Antarctic (ecotone) soil | place: Antarctica | reverse complement strand
TCCATAAGTTCCGACAACATTAAAAGAACGAATCCCTTTTTTAAAGTCATTAACTATTTGGCTAACAACTTGTCTAGCATTTGGTGTTGGGATATAATTGAAATCCCTATCAGTATCTCTGATAATATTTACCGATGTTGTGAAATTATTTGCCATAGTATGTATCTAAAATTGTGTAAGCGTCTGATTTTTTCTTGAATTGCAATTCCTTAATCCCTGCTTGGTCAGTAAAAGTTATGTCTTTATAATCACTTACTATTTCAGAGATTATATTTATCAAGCCAGAACGATTTAAAGCGAAAATTGAACCCGGGCTATTCAAGTCAAATTCTAGAGAATTCAAACTAATGGAGTTTCCGTAGTTTGAATTATCAAGTATTGTGAACAATACAACTGCTTCGGGTAGATTATCTCTTTCTGTATTTTCAATGTAAAATTGTTCTTCTTTGGCTTTTCCCATTGTCTTTATTAGTTCTATTTCAGACAGAATTCCCGAAAAACTATCTTCAACATCTTTACTTTCTGGGTCGTTTTTATAAAGGTTAGCAAAAACAATAAAATCTTTACCAACCGTATTTTCATTGAAATTCAAATCGGGATTACTCTCTCCAATTCTCTTTACGTAGTTTACAAATGTCTCTTTGTTAAAGAATAATTTTTCCTTTCTGAATTCATTAAAAATGATGGAGTAAATAGAGGCAAAACCATTTTTCACCAACTGATAATGTAAAAGCCAAAGACTTGCTTCGTCCTCCAAGAACGGGTCATAGCCGTTTTCATCATCAAACAATCGCTTTCCAAATTCAGTTGGAATGTCCTTGTTGTCAATAATATTGAACGCTTTTAACCAAAAACGAATGGATGAAACCATATTTTTACCAACACCAAGTTTTACAACCGCGTCTTCGTCATTAAAATTCTTTCCTTCCTGCACAAAGTCATACCCCTTTTTTAGCCAAAGTTGGCGACATTGAAAGGAGTCGTGTCCAGAGAATGTATATTTTAATGTTTCTAGCTTCTCCACCATCATTATTAAATTTTAATGTTTGCTACAAAGTAATAATTTTAAAATAAATGAATGACTATAATTTATTTTAAATATTAACAGATTAATAATCGTCATATTCTTATTACAATCACATTCTTTTAGTTTGATTTACTATGAATATGTACTTTTAAAATCATTGAAATTCAAAATAATAACAACAATCTTAATTAATTTTACGGTTTCCCACATTCCCCCCAAAAAAAGACCCAAAAAACCCCACTCCCCTTATAGTTTCCTCCCAGTTTCCTCCCACATCCCTCCCAGTCTGCTATCTAAAAATGCAGTTTTCAGGAGGTTTTCAGGAACAATTCTGGAACAAATGGCGGGGATTTGGTGTTCGGGAATCGCTGATTGGTTGATTCAGGATTCGTTGAATCGGGGAATGTTGTGCTATGAATGCTATGGATACTATAGAACGTCTTCATTAACAAAACAATAACCTCCTCCCCATCCATTTGCGTTAATAATTTAAGCTATTACGGCAATCGCTTTTGTACAGTCAGTGTACTTTGGTCAAATAATACAGAACACCGAAATCATGAAAGACAAGGATAAAAATACAGAAACCAAAAAAGCGGAAAACCAGAAAGAGCAAGATGCCACCCAACCTTCCGGCGGGGCTGACCCGCAACAAAGGGAACAACAAGCCCGCAAACAACAAGAACAGGATCGTAGTGAAACTGAGCCCCACAGCAGTGACACTAAAGATGCCCTGCGCCAAAAAACCAGACAAGGATTAAATAACCGCTAATCCCGTTTTCGGGGAAGGGTTTACAATCTTGTTTGGATACAAGCAAAACGCATTGAATTTAGAAACACATGGATGCATTGATTATGGCATGGGGCTGCTGTTAATCTTTTCACCTAGTTTGTTTGTATTGCCGGTGGGAGTCCCGGTAGTGGTAGTGCTGGCACTAGGTCTGTTTATAGGCTTATACAGCTTGCTAACCCGCTATAATTTAGGGGTACTGCCTTGGATTTCGATGAAATTACATTTCACACTGGATATCCTTACCGGATTATTCCTTGGGGCTTCCCCTTGGATTTTTGGGTTTGCAGATTCCGTGTTTTGGCCCTTTGTGGTTCTAGGTGCCATAAGGATAGGGTCTGTCATTTTTACGGCAATCATTCACCTAAATCCTATTACGGTAAGGGATATGAATGGAGTATATTAAAACAACGATTTAAAAAAGAATGTTTAACTAAACAAATACTAAAATTATGGTAACTAAAAATGCGCAAGGTGCAGAAAAAAATAAAAAGAGAAGTATGAAATCCTCTCAGTTAATGGAACTTTTTGAAGAACAATTAAAAGATATCTATTGGGCAGAAAAGGCACTGATAAAAGCGTTGCCTAAAATGGCCAAAAAAGCTAGCGATGAGGATCTGATTAACGCATTAGAGGAGCATCTTGCAGAAACTGAAGAACACCAAAGCCGCTTGGAACAAGTCTTTAAATTAATAGGGAAAAAAGCAACTGCCAAAAAATGTGAGGCGATGTCCGGTCTTATCGAAGAAGGTGAAGAAATAATGAAGGATACCGAAGATGGACCCATGCGTGATGCCGGTATTATCGCTGCTGCACAAAAAGTAGAGCACTATGAAATCGCTACCTATGGCACCCTGAGACAATTTGCAGAAACCTTAGGTCTTAAGGACGTGGAAAAAATTCTTGCCACTACCCTGAAAGAAGAAAAAGCCGCAGACGAAAAATTATCTAAAGTAGCCACTACAGCCATTAATGTAGATGCTGCTGAAGAAAAAGCTTAAATTTAGTTGTGAGTGATTGAGTGATAAACTTCCGGTTCCTGATTATGGGTTCCGGGGGTTTTGTTTTATAGCTTTTCCAGGTTTTCAATTGCTGCACTCATATCAAGGGTTGCCGTTAACATTGGCGCGAAAATATCCCCATGGATCGCTATTCTTTCAGGTACCGTTTGTATCGTAAATGCTGCCATATCCAATCCCTTTTTTACTTCCTTCCACAACAAAGGCGTGGACACTGTTGCACCCTCTTTGGGACGCACACTATATGGGGCTACTATGGTTTGTCCTTTACGATTTTGTAAATAATCCAGATAAATTTTGTTTCCCCTTTTTTTAATAATACGTTCCATCGTGGTGAGTTTTGGTAACCGCTCCTGTATAAAATGGCACAACAGTTTAGTAAAGGCTACCGCTTCCCCATAGGAATATCTACCGCCCAAAGGAAGGTATATATGCAAACCTCGCGACCCGGAAGTCTTACAAAAACCCTCTATACCGGCAATATCCAGAACCTCTTTGGTTACAAGTGCTGTCTCTATGATTTGAGAGAAGGTGTTTTTTGGCGACGGATCTAGATCAATAATACTGTAATCAGGGTTTTCTAAATGGTGTATAGTGGAATGCCATGGGTTTATTTCAATACAACCCAGATTGGCCATATAGAGTAAAGTAGCCTCATTCTGGCATAAGAGGTAATTAATTTCCTTATCTGCAGATTCCGAAAAGAGTTCCACCGTTTTCACCCAATCTGGCAGATGCTCATTGTCTTTTTGGTAGAATCCGGGTTTAGTGATGCCGTTGGGATGGCGATGCAGGTTTTGCGGTCGGTCTTTGAGATAAGGAAGCATGGTTTCCCCCATTTTGATATAGTAATTTAGGAGATCAAATTTAGTGAATCCCGTTTTGGGCCAGTACACTTTTTGAGGATGGGTAATGGGGACGGCTATCCCATCTACCTGTAGAGTTTCTTCTGAAGGAATGCGTTTTTCATGATTCCGCATAGCGGTTCCTTCTTGCTCTATCGTGGCTACCGGAAGAAATTTGTCTTCGCGTAATCCCTTGTACACCGGGTGTCGCATGGTTTTATTGTTCGTCCATTCCGTAAAAGAAACCTCACATATAAGGTCGGGTTTCAGCCATACCGGTTTTCTGCCTTTTAAGGATATTTTATCAGCAAAAGGGGAGGTTTTGCGTTTGCGTAAACCAAAAAGCTGGGAAAGTGCCTTCATCGTTGCCCCGGAAAACCCTGAGCCGCAATTCCCTACATAGGCAAGTGTACCGGTATCCATCATACCCAAAATGAGCGAACCAAAAGGACGTGTAGCCTTTTCTGAAATAGTATATCCACATATAATAGCTTCCATGCTTTCGGTCTTTTTCAGTTTTACCCAATCTTCACTCCGGTAGCCCGGCGTATAAACAGAAGAGCATTTTTTCGCAATCACACCCTCCATACCCATTTTTACAGCTTTCGCATATAGCGTTTTACCCATTCCTTCCAGATGTTCCGCATACAACACATGGGATAGAGGTTCCAAAAGTTCCGGCAGAAAACTTTTGCGTTCCGTTAAAGTCAATGTGTGCATATCATGACCGTTTAGATGCAATATATCAAACACAAAATACTGCAAGGTACCTTTGGTCATGCCTGGCTGATAATTTTGCAACGCCTGAAATTGCGGTACGCCTTTGTTATTTACTACCACAATCTCTCCATCAAGTACCACATCGTGTTCCATTTTGGTAAGTTGGTTATAAATAAAAGCGAATTTCTCATTAAATGAAATACCGTTGCGGGAATATAATTCCACCGTACCATTTTGAATAGTAGCAATGGCACGATACCCATCATACTTAAGTTCATACAACCATTTTGGATCATTAAAAATTACTTTGCCGGGAGATGCCAACATGGGACGAATGGGTTTTTTAAGTTGTAGGGTACGCACTTTTGGAGGGGGACTGGGCTTTTCAGTATGAGATATATAATCTTCAGCATCATAATGTAATGCAGTGGCATAGATGTCCTTTTTTTTAATAAGCAACCAGTGATTCTGCTTTTCGGAAGAGGAGGATCTCACCAAGGTAAAAAGCCCTTTTAATTTTTTGCCATGAAACTCAAGGTTAAGTTTTCCGGTCGCCACGGCTTTTTCTGTACTTGCAGTTCCTGCATCGGTTAGGTTAAAGGTGCCATTGTCCCAGATATGCATTTCCCCAGCACCATAATTACCTTTGGGAATAGCCCCTTCAAAAGTAAGATAAGAAACAGGATGGTCTTCCGTCTGAACGGCAAGACGTTTGTCGCCAGTGTGCATAGAAGGTCCCTTGGGCACTGCCCAGCTTTTGAGCACCCCGCCTATTTCCAGCCGTAAATCATAATGCAAGCGGGAAGCCTGATGCCGTTGTATGACAAACCTAAACTTATTCTCCTTGCTTTTGGTGGCAGAAGGCTCGGGGGTATCTTTAAAATTTCGCTTTTTGTTGTATTCGGTAAGACCCATATCAGGACGCTTTTTTTCCCTTGCGCTTTTCCAGACTGGCTTTTAATTGTGCCATCAAGTCCTTGGCAGGGGTGGGTGTGGTATTTATTTTTTCGGCTTTGCCCTTTTTGCCTTTCCCTTTCTGTTGAATGATTTTCATCAGTTGTTTGTTATAGACATCTTTAAACTTTGCAAAGTCAAAAGAAGTGGTATTTTGCTCAATAAGGGTTTCTGCCAGTGCCACTTCTTTTTTGGTCACTTTGGTTTTTGGCAATTTTAATTCTCCTGGATCTCGTATTTCGTCAGAAAACCGTATGACATGCAGTACAAGGGCATTTTCATAAACCCCTATAAGACTGAGGTGTTCCTTTTGACGCATTACAAATGTAGCCACACCTAATTTTTTAGTCTTCAATAAAGCATCCCTTAACAAGTTATAAGACTTTCCGGCATCTTTTTGAGGTTCTAGAAAATAGGGTTTTTTAAAAAGTACATCTGCCACATCACTACCATTGACGAACTCTTCTATATCTATGGTTTTGCTTTTTTTGATATTAGCCATTTCAAAATCTTCTTTTTCCAAAATAATATAGGCGTCGTCTTTTTTATATCCTTTGACAATATCTTTCCAAGCAACTTCTTTACCGGTATTTTCATTGATGCGCTTATAGCGGATGCGTGCTTGGTCATGCGAATCCAGCATATCCAGTTCTAGCGTGCGTTCTTCTGAACCGGAATACAATTTTACAGGTATTGACACCAGCCCAAAGCTTATACTACCATTCCATATAGATCTCATACATAATTATTTTTGGTTATAGCCCTTTAAAGATAAACAGTTAAAACATAAATAAAAGTAGCTAAGACGTTAATTGTTAGTTAATGCACTCGCTGTTAGTGGAATTTGGAATATGGCTTTTTGAACTTTCTTTTGGAATTTACCATTTGTCTAAAAATATGTTGAAGGTGGGGTATATCACTTACCATTAACTTCCTTTACCACAAAAAACCCATCATTGCCTTGTGACTGATAAAGTGGCATATATATACAAGCATTCCATAGACTGCGAACCTCCTTACCATTTTGCAAGGCAAGCAACTGGTCTTTTTCAATTTTCTGAAAGTTTTTAAATCCGGGTTGCATTTCAAAAGTGTCCTCTTTTTTCAACTCGTGGCGGTAAGCAATCTCAAAGGTTTTCCATGTTGTATTAGATTTTGTAAGTGTTTGCACACATTTTGGGTAAGAAATGAGGGTATGAAGATTCAGACCGCAGGCTTCCTGTAAAGCAAGCCATAGTATAGCTTCATGATTTGCGGCGGAATCTACACTGTCATGTTGCCCTGCTTCGAGTACAAAACCCGTTATCCCGATGCGACTGAAATAATGGTCAATACATCCATACACCAGATCACTGAAACCACGCACGATATGCACCGGAAAGTGGTGTGCCCAAGCGTCATTATCCCCCACATTCTGCACGGAGATAAAGGGTAAGGTCTCTGCGGAAGTAGTATGGCAATCCAGAAAATAACGTTTGGTATATGCTTCCTCCGGAAATCGTTCCAGTACTGCTATAATCTCCTTCATCTCCTGTTGCTCTGAAGTAGGGGCTGATTCTGCGGTCACTTTTTTTTCTGTCCACGCACGGTTCAGGTCTTCATCTATAAATCGTTGCCCCGTTTGCAGCGCAGCCCGGTTGCCCAATACTCCCACAATGGTTCCTGAAATATACGGTTTGGCGTGTTGTAATTCGCTAAACATCTTCTGGAGTGCCAATACCCCACTGGGTTCATTGCCATGCACACCGGCAGTGACAAAGAGCAGCGGTCCTTTCTTACTACCACTGTAGACGCCTATAATCCTTGGAATCTGTTCGTTTTGTAAATTCATAATCCGCAGGTTTAAGGCTTATTGCATCGTTGCCAGTTCTCGGTTACTCAATTGTCCCTTGTACATCTTCTTGTATTCCAGTTTGCGTTCTATGGCTTGCACCACGGGTTCCGTAAAATCTGGATAGTTAATTTCTTTAAAATGGTTAAGTCCGCCGGGGCTTAGCACATTAATTTCTATTAATTTATCTTTTACCACATCGAGACCGACAAAAAAGAGTCCATCTTTTATAAGTTTTGGCGCTGTTATATTCACAATGCGCTCCATCGCAGGGGTAAGTTCGCTGGGTCAGTACCAACATAGTTTTCAAATGGGTCCAATTTTAGTTTTTTTGTACACCAACGAGCATTTGAAGATGGTAAAAAACCACCATACATTTTTAAAAAATGGTCAAAGGGGTCTTCTGAGCTCTTTTCTGCACCCTGCAAAAGCTCAATCTTAATTCCAAGATAAACCTCCAAATTTTTTATCAATTGATAGGTTTCATCTAATTCCTTACCTGTGTCGCAGGTATAGAATTCTAAATCAATGGAAGGATATTTAGTTTTGACATAAATTGCCAGTGCTGCACTGTCTTTCCCTCCCGATATGCCTAATACGTGTCTTACTTTGCTCATTGTAACAATTCTTTAAGTAGGTTCAATACTGCCGCAATATTTGAGGTATTGTCTTTGCCTAATTTATTTTTCAATTCGTTCTTTAGCAGTTCAATTTCTTTGCTCTTATTCTTTGGTATTCTCACCACTTTCGGGTCAATTTTGCTAAAGAAAGAATCTATTTTAACTCCGATCACTTCTTCTTTGCTTTCGTCAATATCAGTTTTCGAAATTTTTGTCAAACTATCTAACTCTAAAATCATTGCTTTAAATTTTTCATAAAGCAAAATTTCATCTTCATCAGAAAATGTTTCGAGAGTTTTTCCAGTTACTGCTTGTACTATAGAGTTCAACCAAGCTTTACGGTCATCTAAAGGCGAATCTAATCTTTGCACAAAAGTCTTTTGGTTACTCAAAAGCATATGCCTTTTCAATCTTAAGAAACGCTTTTGAAGATACTCTTTGTATTCTTCAAAGTCGGAAGACTGACCAACGAATTCATTACAGATAAAATCTTCAAAACGCTTTACCAATTCATCATAAGCGGTTCGTAGTTCTCTTACTGAATCCTGTAAACTACTAGTAAAGTTTTGAAGCTTAGATTTATCTTGTTGTAATGCTGAAAGTGTCAACCCTAAAGCACTTGGAAAAGCCTCAAAAAATGTTTCTTCCGGGTCTTTACTCGTTTCGATTGCTTTTCTAATTTTTAAAGCAGAAGGTGACAGTCTTTTTGTGTTTTTACTATACTCAGGCAATTGTTTGTAGAAAACGATAAACGGTTTTATGGTTTCAATAAAGGAGTTGTTATCGAATTTTTGTTCAGTCGCAATGTTTAAGAATGTTCGATAACTATTGAAAATATCAAGCTTCACTCCTTCAATATCAAAAGTCTTTATGGAATACTTTTCAGGATATTTAGCTATCAACTCCAAATTTTCTTCTGATAAGTTAGGGATGTAGCTTTCGTCATTGAAAATGGCGAAATCATCTCGTTTCAAAAACAAAAATGTAGGAACCCAAAAATCAATCAATCCTTGTTTTAGTTTAAAAGGTCTCTTGCTTAACAATTGACTTAACTCAGAGATTTTGAGTTGTTCAGATTTGGCACTTTCTAAAAAGTCTTCCGAAGCTTTCCATAGTTTATAGAATGTAGAAGTCTTATTAATAGAAATTACATCTGTTGCATTTTCTCTAATAGGCGAAATGTTGTTTTCCTTTAAAAGAGAAAGATAAATTGTCTTTTCTGGTGGGAATTTTGAATCTTCAAAACCTAAATTTTCCTTATCCCAATTATTGGATAGAGCCTTGAAATAATTCTTTTTTGCTGTATGAATAGAAGATGAAATTTTATGCTTGTTTACCAATTCATTTTTGAAAACAGGTGTGGCATCATACACAATGCTACAAACTTGAGAAAGTAGTTTGTTGAAGTCCTTTTTATCAGCAATTTTCTTTTCTTCTCCATTAAAAAACCACTTCACATCTTTGCTGCCTGAATAAATACTGTCTGTTATATAGTGGTTTAATAAACGAATTTGTGATTCAACAATGTTTTCAAGTTCTCTTTTTGCAACTTTATCCTCTTTGTTTTCTTCAATGACTTTTTGGATTTTTTCAATCTCAAACAATAAGTTCTTTATTTCAGCAGAGTTTTTAAAGAAACAATAAATAACCGCTTCCTCTTGTTGCTTAGATTTATTTTGGATGTCGCTTTCTTTCAACTTGCTATTAAAAACAAGATTCACAACACCATCAATTTCTCCTTCGGGAGTATAATTATTAGGATAGTCAGATATTTTAAATTCAAAATACCTTGGCGTTCCTGTGGAAAATGAAAACTGCTTTGCAAAAACTGGATTGAATTGAATATGCTTATTCAGAAGTGTAGTAATATCCACAACTTCCGAAATTTTATTACCTGCTTCAATTAATGCGGTTTGAATATCCAAATCCGTTCCTTCAAAAAGGATGAATCGCTTTGAATGTGAACGATAACGGATAATATTCTTTACTTCAAGATTGTTGATTATATCTTTTGAGTCCGAAACACCACAAGCAATTTTCAAATAATCAATAATGAAATTCAAATCCAAGATTGAACCACTTGCAGAGAAGATATTTAAAAGACCAATCGTTTTAACTGCTTTGATATAATCGTTGATATTTGAATCAAATGCTCTTTCTACTTCTTCAATTGAAGAACGAATGGAACTCCAAGCCGAAAAGTCAGGATTGTACTTAGAAGTTAAAAACGAATAGAAATTAAAATTCAGGTAATCATAAACGTTTGACAAATTATAAAACGGATTTTCCTGCTTATTGAATTTTGCCAAACCTGTATGGTCGGTTGATTCAAGAAATGAAAATAATGATCTTTCGTTTTGTCCGTATCTCTGTAATGAAAGCGTGAGAATATTTGCTGATAAAATATCTAATGGATACAGCTTAGAAGCAATATCTTTCAGGAAATCATTATTGAAGTTGAAGGCTTTTATTTCAGTTGTCAGCTTCAAACATTTTTCAATTTCTGATTTTGAAGTCTTGGTTTTAAAATTCTCAGCAACGTATTCCGAAGCCAAAAACAAAAGCTGTTCAACAGGTTCGTTAAAGGTAATCTCTCTGAAACGCCCTTTTACCTTTGTCCATTCTTGCTGTTGGGTTTTACTTAGTGAATAAGCATAAGACTCTAAACTTTGGTGAACTGTGGTAATTAGAACAATATTGTGTTTTGGATTATTACAGAATTCAGCAAGCTGTTGAACAAAGTATAATTCTTTCTCAGGATTGTGTTTACTAGCATATTCCAAAAATTTCCCAAATTCATCAATCAGGATAAATAAAACCTTATTCTCTTTTCCAACGGAATGGTATCGGTTGAATACCTCCGAAAGAATATTTTCTTGTTGATTCTTGTTCGTTTGAACTTCAAAAGCATCTGCAAATTGTTCAACAATTGAAGAGTAAGAGCCAATGATTTTAACAAAATCAAACTTTGGTTTGGCAAGGAAATTAGGCTCAAAGTAACGTTTCGTCCCTTTGACACTCTGCTCAAATGCTAAAAGAAACGAAGATTTACCTGTTCCATAAGTTCCGACAACATTAAAAGAACGAATCCCTTTTTTAAAGTCATTAACTATTTGGCTAACAACTTGTCTAGCATTTGGTGTTGGGATATAATTGAAATCCCTATCAGTATCTCTGATAATA
>MWWI01000281.1_pt1 | contig 11033 bp, 15 predicted proteins | sample 1047321 | NCBI WGS metagenome assembly MWWI01 (sample SAMN06349966, study PRJNA376086) | soil metagenome | isolation source: FI-1 sample Antarctic (ecotone) soil | place: Antarctica | reverse complement strand
GTGGAGGTAGAAAATTGGGAGCTATACCGAAATCATATTTTCGAACAATCTGGTGGGAATCCCCGGGTGATCAAGGAGCTGGTAGATCGGTACGGAAAGGAAGCAATTGTTTCAGAAGACCTTGTCCGGAAGGTCCGGCACTTCGGCAGCCTCAAAGAGTTCGACATGACCTTCATAGTAATGATCGGAATCGCAGGGCTGGCTCTGATGCGGTATATGTCAGGTGAGCTGGGCGAGAGCAAATACAGGTTTATTGGCGGGGCAGCGATGATTTTGCTGATGGTGTCGCGCTTTATTTTTAAAGGAGGAAGGTCTAAAACGAGGGTTCTAAAATGACAGGCGTAAATCACAAGATTGGCGGAATCGCCGTAACCGGAATATTCTGCAGTTTCTGGAACATTAATATTTTCTCGTCGCCGCTCTACCTGGTGGCAACGGTATTTTTCGCGGTGCTGCCAGACATAGACCACACGAGGAGCCTGGTGGGAAAATTATTTTATCCGCTGGCCAAGTGGATAGACAAAAAGTACGGTCACCGAACCATAACCCATTCATTTATCGCCATCGGCACCGGGATCCTGATCATGTCGATTCTGGCAAAAACTGTAATCCACGAAGACTACGTGATGATTTTTGCTTTTGCCTACGGAAGTCACCTCCTGTTCGATATGATGACAAAGCAGGGGGTTCCGCTGCTGTACCCTTTCAAGCGAAACCCTTGCGTGATTCCAGGCGATGCAAACCTGAGATTCGAGAGCGACAACATGAAAACTGAATCCATAATCTTTTTGGCATTCGGGCTCTTGATCTTCACCACGTACCCATTGATGGCCAATGGGTTCTGGACCACCTACAACCGCAGCTTCGGAACATTGAAGCACTTGGCCCGAGAGTTCAAGATCTCCAAGGACATTCTGGAGGTCGACTATTCATATTTTTCCGGCACCAAGACAGTTTCAGGCAAAGGGATAGTTGTGAAGAGCAGCGACAGCAAAGCCGTAATATTCACCGGGGCGGAGTTCGTCGAAATAGACAACACGGTAACTTATGGTGCCCTGAAGCCAAATCACACAGGTAAGCCCTACGAGATATCGGAAGTCTATTTTTTCCAGATCGACCAGGACAGTCTGGCAAGGCTCCTCAGGGACAAAATTTTGCTGATCGGGCATCTACAGTCCAACAGCAAGATGAAATTTAAGAAAGGCCATTTTTCGGAAACGAACGAAGTGCTCAAATTCGAAAACCAATTCAACCCAGAAATCACCTGCCTGGAAGATTCGCTGAACAAAACAGTATACCAGCGAATAGAAATTAAGAACATTGAGCGGCAGGAGGAAATGAAGAAACTAGCCCAGGAAAGAACCGACCACGCCAAGTTACTGAGAGATCTGGCGGAAGTTGAAAGGGCTTATCATCTAGGGGATTTTGAGGAAAAGGAAAGTCTTTTCGATGAGGTCCGGAAGTTAAGGGCGAAGAAGGAGAGCTGGAAATTCACCGAAAAATCGGAGGCCAAGGCTTTGAAGGAACTCGAATATCTCAAGCAAGAGTTGAGCGTCCGGAAATTTTCAAGAGTGACCGGTTACCTTCAATGGCTGGAAGTGAGAATTTAATGTGTCGCGCAAAAAAAGGAAAGGCAGAATCATGCTCCTTTTAAGATTTTCCGTACATTAGAGCACCAGAAGCAAATGAAGGAGATAGGAAAATGTTCCGTTGAATCTCCAAAGCCGGCATCCAGAAATGGGGCCGGTTTTTTTATTTCCCCCGTAAAAGGACCATGACAAGAATTCTATTTTCCGCAATATTTTACCTGGTGTTTACTCGGGATGCCGAGGCCCAAAAAATCACTTTCACGCTTAACACAAAAGACCAAAGCGCATTCGGCTATAATAGCTTGATGTACCTGCAGCTGTTCAACGCCAAAGGCCAGCGAATCCAAGAGGAAATTGATGTAGAACCATCACACGGATTTGAAGTAGACTTTTCGCAGGTTGAATATTTCCTGATGACAGAAGAGAAAACCCAACGGACGCTCAAGATCTCACTCAGAAAAAGTCCGGATGGGAACCACGAAATTCTGTACCATGAGGTAAAAGCTTCCCAACCCACAATTTGGCAGGCAGTTCCTACTCCTGCTCCTATCAAAAATTAAAAAAAGCAGCTTCGTACCAGCGGGTGAATAATCAATCGAAGCCGCAAGCAGCACAAAAATAAAATAAGAGTAAAGTTCAAGCCCTTTGGGTTTTTTGCATTTCTTTTTGGCAGAAAAAGCCAAAAACAAAAGCAAAAAAAACTTGACTCTTATTTTTTTTTTGAGCCAGAACCGGCATCGTTTAATTTTTCACTATTTAATCTTAAATCATGCAGGTTTCAATTAAAGGTCTCGCGTCTTACAATTTCCTCACTCTTCAGGGGAGGATTAATTTCAAATCAAATATGGCGCTCTGCCCGGGCGCTGACCCCCTGCTCATAAGGCAGGCCGTGAATTACGCGGATACTTTGCAGATGCCGTACACGCAGTGGTTTGCGGAAGCTCCGCACTTTCCAAGTAATGCAGATTAGTTTAGCTGGCCCAGGGTTTCTCCTGAGCCAGCCTTTTATATTTTGATTATGGGAAACCGCCACGGGACCGTCCGGGCTTCATCTGTGGCCCGCCCGCCAAAATGCACCAAGGCGGAAAAACTCGCAAAGCAAGCACAACCTCGCCGTCGCCGCTTATGGTGCAACTTTGTCGGGCTCCTTTCAGATGGAGAAGATGGAGCAGGCGGGATATAGGAGGAAGGCGAGACGTCCAAGCGGCTGCCCAAGCTGGCGGCTCTGCCGCACAGCAAGGTCGCGGGAAGGTTCTGGGACCCGGAAACGGTCCGGAGGCTGTGACGGCTTCCCAAGAGCGTCTGAGCGGCTTCCCAAGCTGGCGCGTTGCGCACAGCAAGGTCGCACAAACGGATCGGCGTTAAGCAAGCGGGAATCGGCCTCCGGCAGGTAGGCAGCATCTACATTACATAATTGGATATTATAAGGCCAGTCTGCCGCAGGCGCAACACAGCCAGGCCTTATAATACCATTTATGCAAAATATCTGCTAAGACTAGTGCGCTACTCGCTCCGCTCAGACAAGGCGCAAGCCCCAGGCGGGCGGAGGATGCCGCAGGCGCTTCCAGTGCTCTCCTTTCAGTCGATCCGCACCGGCCTCCGGCAGGTAGGCTTTTTGTTTGTCTGGTCAGGCAGAGCAGCAGGAACAAATACACGCAGCCAGGCTGAAAATAGCCTGTCACGGTATTTGTACCTGCTGCCCCACCTGCCCAGGAAAAAGCGGGAGCCCGCAAAAAAGCGGGCACCCTTTAGCCGCAGGCGCTGGTGCCGTTCCGGCGATTTTGATTGCCTGATCCGGCAGGCCAGCAGCAACAAATATCCGCGCCAGGCTAAAAAAGCCTGTCACGATATTTGTTGCTGCTGCCCCACCTCCCCAGGCCCGGCGCTGATCACCACATCCTGAGCCGGTTCCGCTCCAAGCTTGGCGGCCGGCAAAAAAAGCCGGTCGCCAAACTATGTCGCTTCACCCGCTCCGGCTGCTCCCGGCCCGGGTAAAGCGACACCGGTTTATGAAGGCAGCCAGATCAAACCCCGCAGCCTCTTTCCCGTCACCTTCGTTTCGTTCCTCTTCACTTCGGTGAACGCGAAAGAGGCTGCTAATTCGCTTCGTAAAATTCCAACAGCCAGCCCCGCGCCATCAGGCAGAGCGCCCGGAAATGGGGCGCTCCACCTGTTGCCGCTACCTCCTCCGAAAGCGCATCTACACCGCGCCATCAGGCAGGCCAGCCCTCCACGCTGTTACGGTCTGCCCCACCTGCTGCCACTCCCGATCCGGGTCACACGAACCGCCCAAGAAAATAAAAGGCTGCCTACCGGCGTATTTTTATTCCTCTCCCTCCGGTCGATCCGGAACGGCCTCCGGCAGGTAGGCATTTTTTTATTATTTTCCTTGGAAAGTAAATCCCCGCGCAATTTCGGCCTATGCCGCTTCGCGCGCATTCTTGCCCTATCGGGCATCCTGCGGAGCCAGGATTCAAGGCAAAAAACGGCAGCCCATTGAAAAGCCGGGTACGACCTTTGGCAGCTGGACCGCTTTAAACAAACCCACATCCTGGAAGTAACTCCATTGATGCCGATGCCGGCAACAGGTCCGGCACCGCCATTTGTGGCGATGCCGGCCATGGCCAGCACCGCCATTTGTGACGTCATTCGAGGGAAGTATAGAAAGCCGGATAGTATCCGGTTTCATAGCTGCAATTGTAAAAGATGAAGGAATTGATGCGCGCCTCCCATTGCTCCGGCTCCCGATTTTCAGAAATCTCGAAACCAAATTCCGTTTCCGGATTCATCTTGCATGCGGCAATCACAAGAATGCCGCCCTCTTTCCAAATCTTTTCCGCATGGGGTTTTGAAACCCGCTTATACTTTTGTGTGGTTACCTGATTCATTTTGTAAGATTAAAAGTTGCCTGCAAATTTGTCTCACTTCTTCATTTTTCTGCCGGATAATCTCCAGCCTGTTAGCAGTCATCGCACGGGTATAAGCCCGGTTTATAGCGACTATTTCATCATGATTCATAGTACAAGCGGTTGCGTTTGAAGTAATCAACAATGGCAAATTGGCTATTAGGGCAGCCAATTTGCCCTTTAAGTTTTTTTGCAACGCCCTTGACTGTCGAGGGCTTTATCTGGAGGCCGACGGCCTCCAGGTCAGTGAGTATCTTTTTCATTTCGCAGCTTTAAAAAGAGTCCCACAAACATTACAAAAGCCATAGTCGGCCCGCGAGGAGGAGAAACAGCAGGAGCAGGATACTGATTTTACCTGGAGGACATCTTGCCCGAGAGAATGCCATTCAATAGCACTCATCCCAATTTGGGCCCGGACATAGACAGCCTGGGCTGTCTTCTCTTTTTCGGCTTCCCGCATTTGAAGCATTTCAATTATCGCCTGATTGAATAAGCCCCGAAGTTCGGTGGCCATTGATGATTTTTCTACTCTCATTTTTCAGAAGGTTACAGCCCTGAACCGTTTCAGAACTAAAAGGAATGTACGACAATTGTCCGACATATCCTATATCTATTTCAATTATTATTATATATATATCGTAAATCATATATTCCACTTAAAGCTGTAGTGGGCGAACTTTTATAGGGCATGAAACAAAAAAAAGCCAGGACCTAACGGCCCCGGCTCTTCTTAAATTTCACTCTTCTTATTTACAAGTCTAAACTTTCGATAAAGAGTTGCATGTCAATGTCACCGATGAGAAAATCATAAATCGCAACCAGCTCAGAATACTGATTAGGACGGTCGACGTGATACCGTTCCGAAATTTCGAAAAGTAAACGAGCCTCAGAATCCATCTCCATAAAAATAATGTTGCCATAGCCGCCATGCTTTTGGAAAAACCCATTCAATTCCGGACCGCAAATGTCATCTTCCGTTAGCGCCACTTTCGGGAATAATTCGAGATCAACAAAAGCCGCAACCCAGGCATAATTTTCATTGAGTCGCTGCTCCAATGCAGCCAGAAGTAATTCCTCGATTAATTCATCTGCCGTAGTCTTACTCATCACATTAAAATTTAAATTATACAACATACTTTAAAAAAACATCGCCACAAACAGGGCAAAAATCGCCATCGGGAAAAACGTGATTGTCACAAGAAAAACAAACTTTTTTCGGGCCGTTGGCGGTTTCTTGCGGAGGGGTTAATTTTTTCTCGTAAAGGGTACCATCGGCCATAGTAAGCCAGTCAAATCCGCTTAAGATTTCTTCAACCCTTCCAAAGAATTTTACCCGAACAGCAAATTTTTGAAGGTCACAACCATTCCCACTTTCCCCCAAGGCTTCATAGAAAGCGGATCTTAGAGGCCCGCCAATTTTCTGTTTTTTTTCGTCTTTCATTTCCCAGAATTTAAGGACCCGCACCGTTGCAGGACCAAACACAATGTACGACGATTGTCCGACATATCCTATTATTATTTGACTTGTTTTTTGGTATATAGGAAGATTAATATATTGTTGCTGCTGCTACTCCTCACTACCCAGCTGGAGCGGGAGCAGCCCCCGCGACACGGGGCAGGCCCCAGGTAGTCGGGCCCTCTCCCTGCTGCTGCTCCCATGTCGGCCCGCCACATCTGGAGTTGATGCAGGTCCGACACCGCCATTTCGGACGTAGTGAAATTCCAATGGGGCATCGCCAAATTTGGCGATGTGATCAAACCAGCAACCCGGATCCACCGACACATCTGGCGATATGGCCGGCAGAATCGCCAGCTGGACCAAAAAAAACCGGGGCCAAACGGCCCCGGCTCTTTTCTTCCTGCTCCTGCTCCTAATTAATTACAGGATGCATTGGTAAATTTGAAATGAATTGGCTAAACAATTCAAATCCGAATTTTTTCAAAATCACAAATCTTTCATTCTCAATTGTAACCGAGTAGCCGTTCATTTCTGAACCTTCCAACAACAGCAACACAATAAGCCCGAGGGTTGCATTGTTTATTGGCGGAGTTCCTAAATCATACTTCCTATACATATTAGCGGCAAACGTATCGGCCTCTAATTCCATTTCAATTCTCTCTTGGAGGTTATCGTAATCTCTGGAATCTTTTCTATGCAACAAAGCATGGCCAAGTTCGTGAAACCCAAAAAATAAATTCAGATCACTCGTTTGGGGAGGAACAACAATCTTTGTTTTTTTTTGACGAAAGGAGCAATGCCATTTTGGGCCAATCGAAACAGAAACATTATGGTCCTTGCATTCTCTCAAAAAAAAGTGCTTCAATCCTTTCATATAGCATTCCTCCCACTAATATTCGACGGCAAATCCGCAAGCACCACACGCCTGGTAAAGCAGCTCTTCAGGCTCCCATTCTTTCCCGCATAGCTGGCAGAATTTAAAAAGGTCTGGCTCCTTAAAAGCTGGCTGATAAAACGCAGGTGAAAGCGCCGCATAAATTTGGCTTAAATCAGCGGCCGGCTGACAAAGGCCATGTCGAAACGCGACCTGCTCCAACAGAAAAACTTCTTTATGGAATTGCTGGAAAATGGATAGGGCATCATTGCCATGCTCTTGAAAAAAAGCCGCCACGTGAAGAGAATAGACATCATCCGGACCAACCCCGATTTCAGGAAACCGGGTCAAATCCACAAAACCCGACGCCCATTTTTTCATCTCGTCTATCTCCCGTAAAATCCCTTTTTCAATTATCCCCTTTTCAAGCGCAATAGCTTCGGGGGAACGCTCCTGCTGCTCATCCAGCAAAATAGCACGTTTGATTTCTTCCATATCCGTTTCCAATGCCACGAAATCGAAGATATTATGAAGCGCCTCGAAAAGATTTTGGTTATGCGCCATTGGTACCTCCTTCCAGGACAATAATTCCCCGATCCACGAGAGAAAAGAAACAACGAGAGCAAGCCAACACATCTGCCAGCGAATTGTGGGCGCCCTCGAAACCCTGGGAAAATAGCGCGTTGTGCAGCTCCTCCAGCTTAGGCCATTTGTAGCCGGAACCACGGCCGGAATTATGCGGGAGCTTACAAAATTGCGTACTCATTTTCATGGTACAGATTTTTCTCGCGGGATTCTTCCCCGGCCAAATCCCCATGACACGAATAAACTCCGCTTCAACAACCTTAAGATCAAAATCTATGTTGTGCGCAACAAGAAATTCAGAGAAGTACAGATCCTCCAGAAATGTACCTAACGCATAGCCAATTGGAACACCCTCCCGCTCCGCCTGCTCCTGGGAAATGCCGTGAATAGCAGTAGCCGCAGCCGGGATCTTCCAGCCATCCGGTTTAATGATGTAATCATTTTGAGAGATGATTTTCCGCTCATGATCGAAGAGCGCCCACGAAAGCGAAACCGCCCGGGGCCAGTTATGGGTATAGCTGGCAGGCAAAGAATAATTAGCAGGCAAGCCAGTTGTTTCCGTATCGAAAAAAAGAAATTTACTCATAAGTCTGCCCTCCTTCCTGCTCCTTCTCGTCATCTTCAAGGATTCTAAAAGCGTAATTTTCACTGCCGGCCAAAATCATTTTTAAATCCTGCTTCAGCATCCAGGCTTGGCCAATAAAATAAAATGCGATTCCCTTTTCTGCTTCAATTGTGAATAGCCATCCATCAGCATCCCTTATAAACTTTTTGGTGAATCTATAAGGCCCAACACCTACTTTGCTAATCAGCATTTTTTCAAATTCAAGGGCTTCATGCCGGTACATCATTATTTTCATTCTATTCATTATGATACCCTCCTTCCTGCTCCTCCTCCTCATTACCGCCCAAAATTGTAGATTGTCCCTCGCCCAGGAAAGGTACCTCGCACGGAATACACAGAATCGCCAAATCAGATTTTCCCCAGGCATTCGCATAACAGCTAGGGCAGCTATACTTTAATTTGTTCTTGGCTTTCTTTTCCTTTTCCTCCTCCAGCTTAAATTCTGGTTTGTGGAGGAAAGGCAGCAAATAGGTTTCGGGCATCGCCTGAAAATGGAGATCAAACGGGCCACCCTCCACGATTATGTGATCCATCCGTTGCCCTGTGGTTTTCCCACCTGGTAAACCTGTATCGGTCGGCTGTAATCCGACTTCTATCATTTTCGCCGCCCATTCGCGATCGTGGTAGGACTTCCGTCCGGGAGTTCCGAGCGCATGCTGCCAAAGATGGCACATCTCATGCACCAGCACCGCCAGAACCCGTTTTGGTTCATGCGCCAGAACTTCCGGATTTAGGGAAATCTCATGCAGGTTCTCACCATCGCTGTTGCTCCACCTGCCGGGAGCAAAGAAGCCCATAGCATTTTTCAAGCGGCTTAAATTCAGGAGCGGTTGCGGCAACTCCGAATCGAACACGTGCTTATTAAAGTAATCGAACATTTTTTGGTAGGCGTCAAATTGCGCCGTAGTTGGTTTTAGAATTTTGCTCATTTCATTCTGGGTTTATGGTTAAAATTTATTTTTCTTTTCCGAAATCTCTGAGGTAGGCCTCAGAGAAGCCAGGGAGTTTGTGCAGGCCCTCCTCCGCCTGCTCCACCAACCGGAGCATCTCACCCAGGTCAGCCCGTTCATCTTTGAAGACCTGCCGGCCAAGCATTTGCCGAAGCCGGACAATCTCTTCATACACCCTGTAAAATTCCCTGTAGGAATCAAGGTGCCGGCCAGTGTATTCTGCCAGCGCCTCGTTTACTAAATCCGAAAGATTACCAAGGCCCCGACGTTCGGCCAGTTCCGTGAGCTGGTCTTTACTTACCGCCGGTCGGAATGAAATTTTTTCTGATTTTAACATTTGCTTTTATATATCGCCTTGCTTCGTTACAAGGCTACACAATGTACGACAATTGTACGACATTAGCAAGGGGAAAAAGAAAGAAAGATTTCCGGATGCCGGCTTCTTGCTTCTGGAGTTCCCTACAAAAAAACCATCCTGCGGACGGACCTGGTCAGGGCCCCTACAGCTGTTGCTGGCCAATTGACGCCATTGGGCAACTTGATAGGCGGCAAGCGACTGCCTTATATTACTCCCACACCCTGGGAGCCCAGCACGTCAGCACCTGCTGCTGCTCCCTGCTCCCATTTCCGCCTTCTGGACCGCGGCCGGCATCGTTGGTTGTGGCGTTGTGGTACTCCGTTCGTACAACCGAAGAAAGCCCCATGAAAAGAATCCTCCTCCCGCTCCTGCTGCTGGCCATGCTCTCCAGTTGTGAAAAAGAAACCCCGGCCCCGAACGGTGCAACCCTTGCTGCTGCTGCTGCTAAGAATTCGGTCGGCACCGAAAGCCTGCCGCCGGATCCTGGGCCCGATCCCTACGGCCCAGTGATAAGAATTGAAATAGGCGTCTTTTACCCGGACGGCCAACCCGTCGCCAACCATCCGGTCAAAACCGAAAAACTGAATTGTGAGTATGACTTCACCCAAGCGGCCACCTATGTGTATACCACCACCACCGGCAGCACCTCGATTTCTGGATCGAAAGGAAGCTGGCAATTCTGGGCCTGGAATTCTGGGAATAACTCGCACCTTGACTACGCCTGTATTGCAGTAGCTGCAGAGGGGCAATACCAAGTCTATCTCACCATCCCCCGACCCCAGCCATAGGCGAACCAATTCCCCAGCTGCTGCTGTTGTGTCCGCATGTATCCACCCAAACTAAGCGCATGCTGCTGCTGCTCTTGCATAGTCAAGAAAGCACATCCCAAAAAACGTTGGCTCCACCTGCTCCTAATGATCATTTCATTTGGACCGTGTTATTGGTCAATGCGAGAGGAGGACGAGCAAGGCCTATCCGGCACCACGCCGGAAGCGCCGGCTCAGCTGAGTTAAACCAACCTAACCTCCTGCAATACACGCAGGCCCGCTCCACCTGCTTCTGGAGTTTCCTTCAAAATTCCTGTCTGAGAAAAATTACCGATCCGGCTCACGGCCATCAAGACCGCCCATGCTGCACCAGCTGCTGGCTGGGACCCGCGCGGACCGGCTGGAGCAGCAGCAGCCCCCGCGACACAGGCCATGCCCGAGGTAGTAGGCGCCCTCCCTGCTACTGCTCCTTACCGACCAGCTGGAGCGGGAGCAGCCCCCGCGACACAGCCGGACCTTTCCCGATCTTGCGTAGGTGCAGGAGCGGCAGCAGCCCCCGCGACACAGCCGCCCTACCCAAAAGCATAGGCACCTGCTCTACCGCCTGCCGCGACACAGGTAGGACAGCATATTCGCTTAGGCAAATATGCGGACACAAAGGGCGCTACAGGCGGCCCCACGCAATCGCTATTTTGTCCACCCCCCATACCCCCCGCCCGAAATAAATTTTTTCCGGAAAAGAACCAGGCAACTTGGTGAGTATTGTAACATTAGTTACATTTGTGAGTAAGATAAGGAACAAACTAAAAATGTCGGACAAATGACAACTCCAATGGAAAAGGGAAAAAACAAAATCAAGGGCCGCTACGAGCTCTCCGAACAACAGCACTCTGACCTAAACCAAGTAAAGATTTGGTTAA
>MWWI01000280.1_pt1 | contig 11052 bp, 11 predicted proteins | sample 1047321 | NCBI WGS metagenome assembly MWWI01 (sample SAMN06349966, study PRJNA376086) | soil metagenome | isolation source: FI-1 sample Antarctic (ecotone) soil | place: Antarctica | reverse complement strand
TCTGTTTTAATTCCTACATCTTTGAATGCATTTTCAAAACCTAAACGGATGCCACCAAGACCTGCAAAAAGATCAATAAATTTTACAGTGTTGTTTTTCATTTTAATTTTTTTTATATGGTTCATTTGGCTCTGCAACCATCAATAATTGATTTTCGTAATCCCCAATCTCAATTTTATGGCAGCGAATTACCGTTAGGCATTGTAACAAAAATGTAGCACTAAAACTGCCACGGCTAATTTTGCTGTCTATCCCTGCTTTTGTTTCCTGAACGCCAATCTCTTTCAACAATTTTGCTAAATCGTTGTTAGATATACCACGCCTAACTAATTCAGACTTAAGTATACGTTTTGCTTTGTCATTCCAATTTGACATATATCAAAATTTATTTTGCATAATTAGCATATAATTCTCATATATGCAAATATTCTTGCATAAATAAAGATATTGCATTAAAAAAAAGTAAAATTAGTTTTGAGTCAATAAAAGTTGAATAATATTTACCCAAATAAATAAGCTACCACTTCTTCTATTTTTGCTACCTTTTGGATAGTAATTCCTGAATTTATCTTCGGAAATTTGCAGTATTTAGAAACCATAATCGTGTTAAAGCCTAATTTTTCGGCTTCTAAAATGCGTTGTTCTATTCTTGCTACCGGGCGAATTTCCCCTGCAAGTCCCACTTCTGCAGCAAAACAAATATCTTTTGGCAAAGCAATATCTTCATTGCTGGATAAAATAGCTGCAACAACGGCGAGGTCTATGGCAGGGTCATCGACGGTGATACCTCCTGTTATATTTAGGAAAACATCTTTTGCACCTAGCCGAAAACCGGCTCTTTTTTCTAAAACAGCTAGGATCATGTTTAAACGTTTGGCATTGTAACCGGTTGTGGTGCGTTGTGGAGTGCCGTAAACTGCTGTGCTCACTAATGCCTGTACTTCTATTAATAATGGCCGAATGCCTTCCAGGGTTGCTGCAATCGCGTTTCCGCTGAGGTCCTCCTCGTGTTTGGAGATTAAAATTTCGCTTGGGTTGGGAACTTCCCGCAACCCGCTGCCCTGCATTTCATAAATACCTATTTCGTTAGTGGAGCCAAAACGGTTTTTATGTGCCCTGAGAATTCTATACACGTGATTTCTATCGCCTTCAAACTGCAAAACGGTGTCTACCATATGCTCCAGGATTTTTGGCCCTGCTATATTTCCGTCTTTGGTAATGTGTCCTATTAATAATACGGGTGTTGCAGTTTCTTTAGCAAATTTGATGAGTTCTGTGGTGCATTCTTTTATTTGCGAAATGCTTCCGGCACTGCTTTCAATATAGTCTGTATGTAAGGTTTGTATGGAATCAATTACCACTATATCCGGTTGTAATTCTTCAATTTGCCGAAATATATTTTGTGTTTTAGTTTCGGTAAGGATGTAGCAATTCTGACTATTATTATGGATGCGTTCTGCACGCATTTTTATTTGTTTCTGGCTTTCTTCCCCTGACACGTATAGGGTTTTAAAAGGTAATTGCAAAGATATCTGCAACAATAAAGTAGATTTCCCGATGCCGGGTTCCCCGCCCAGAAGAATCAAAGAACCAGGCACTATACCGCCGCCTAATACGCGGTTAAATTCCCCGTTTTGGGTATCCAGTCTTGCTTCAGCAGAGGTGTCAATCTCATTTATCTTTAGTGGTTTTGCGATGCGGGTTGTTTTGTTCTCCGGAGATTTCCAACTTACTTTTTCGGCTTTTTCAATAACTTCCTCTGTTATGGTATTCCATTCTTTACAAGACGTGCATTGGCCTTGCCATTTAGCAAATTGGCTGCCACAATTCTGACAGAAAAAAGCCGTTTTTGTTTTGCTCATCAGTACCCAAAATCTGTTTTAATTTTATCAGCCCTGTCCAGCAATAAATCTATTGTTATAAAACCTACTTCTTCTTTTTCAAATGCTCCTTGAAAGGTGCGCATGGCTTTTCTTGGTTCCCCTGTTTCTTCATAGAATCTACCTAAATAATAGGGGCCTAAAACGGTTTTAGGATGTTCTTTTATGGCAAGTTTTGCAACACTTTCGAGTGAGGTCCATTCTTTTTTCTTTTCAGCAGCGGTAGCTATCGCTATAATATCATTTTCCCTAACTATGCTTTTAAAGCCAAAAAGACTTTGAATGGTCGCATATTTATCTGTTAAATAATTGAATACCGGGCTGGTTAATTTCATTATTGTCTCATCATAATCTTTTTTGCTAATAGGCCTGTAAATAGAAAAAATTTCTTCTAATGCATCTGGGATTGCTTTACCCACAAGGGAGTAATGGGAAGCTCCTTCAAAATCCTTGAAATAGTAATTTATGTTTTCTTTTGTATTGGCTTTTAGCCCTTCGTTAAGTGCAAGGGTAACTTCCCTAATAGGTTTTAAGTCATTGGAAGCTGTTGCCAGATAATAGAAAACCTTGGAATTTAACTGGTTAAGTCTTGCCGGAATTCGCTCTTCCATAGTTGGAGCAAGATCAGGACTTAAACTTAAGTAGCCATTAAATAATGGCGGATCTTTAAAAAGATAATAATTGATAAAATTTGCGGTAAATTCATGACCCACGGCAAGCATAAATTTGGCAGTCCTGTATTTTTTATCTAAATGAGGAATCAATTCCAGACCAATAAATTCAAAAAACTGGGCACCTTTTTCGGTGGGAAAGAAAGTATTGTTGTCATAACTTCCATCAAGATCCCGGCTACCTCCTTGCATAATTCCTACTACGATAGCTTCTGGCATTTCTTCCCAATAAGAATAATAATCCACATTTCCCGCAACGGGTTCAAAAAGGTAATCTGCATCTAAAACTAAAATAATGGGATATACTTTTGAGCTGTTTGCATCGTAATTTCTGGGCAGCTGTATTTTTAATTTTCTGTTTTCGCCTAATTTGGAAGAATTAAATTCTTCATAAATAACTTGTGCCGAAAGGCCGGTATACATAAAAACACACAAGACAAATAGGATACTTTTTGAGTACATAATTAATACTTTTTAAAATGGAGTGGGAAAGGTATACATTATTTTGGTTTATGAGAAGTCAAATAATTCTTTTATAGATATATTCTTAACTTTGGGAATTGCAAATAATGTAGTTGTGGAAGTACTAATTTCACCTCTTTCAATACGGCCCACTTGATTGATGGGAATTTTTGCTTCATTTGCGAGGTTTTCTTTAGAAAGTCCTTTTGAGGTCCTCAAAATTATCAAATGCTTCCCAAACTCTATAAGATATTTCTTTCGGTTCATCTTAAAGTGGTGAAAATCAAGAATGAAGATTGATTTTATAAATACACATATGTGTTGTTTAAAATATTTTTATTATTTTTGGAATCTTAAGCCGCATAAATCCCTCCTCTAATTTATAATGAACATTTGTTTATTGTTAACTCTTAAATCTTTATAAATGAAACACACATTATGGAAATGGAAGTTTTTAACTTTTTTGTTATTAATTCTTTTTAGTTGCCAAAAAGACGATGCGGCCAAACCTGATAAAGATGCACACAATCACTTTGGGGAGCAACAAATTAAGAAAGTTACCTCACGGGATATTCCCAAGGTAATGGATTTTCTAAACAGAAAAAACGAGGGGCAACTCCGTTTTAAAATTAAACCTTCTACTATTGAAGGATTACCAGTTAAAAGCAGTGAACTAGATTTGATTTTTACAGACCTAGAAACAGATAAAATACTAGCTTTAACAGATGAAGCCGGCAGGACAAATTATACCTTTAGATTAATACTGGAAAGTGCTCCACATTATGAAGGAGAAGAATCTTTTTTTAATCTTATTGTAAAAGAAATCAATACAGAAGAGGGATATTATGCCTATATTCAAGAATATAGAATTGATCAAAATTGGTATACTAGTTCATTATATCTTAACATGGCTTCCTATACTGGTAAAATGATATTTTATAGTTTAGAAGGTCTGTATATGGCCCGGGTAACATTTACAGGTGGGGAAATTGTTGACGATCACTTAAGAACCCCATGTCCAGATCCAGATGACCCAGTAAATGGAGATCCGGGGGGTTCTGGTGGCTACGGTGGTGATGGCACTGGCGGATTAATTTTTACAGATATACCATGTCCATGTGAGGGTCATTTAGTGGGGCAGGGTTGTACTTGTGCAATTCCTCCCCTACTTATTATTTCAGAAAAATTTTATTCTGAAGATGGAAAAATAAATGAGTCTCTAAGAACGGTTTGTGGTTCCGCACCAGACCCTTGCTTTTTGCCCAATGGAGACCCTTGTTGCACGACTGAGGGTTGTGAGGATGAGAATGATGGTACTATAATTAACATCCCCACAAAACCATGTGAAAAATTAAATATGATTTCACAAAACCAGGATTTTATGGATAAGATTAATGAACTTAACACTGCTTCTAACAATACCACCCCGGGAACAAGACGGGAAAAAGGTTATATTATGGAGGGCCCTGTTACCTTTCCAAATTACACTTACGTTGAAAGCCAGCCGGATGATCCTAACATGAACTTTAATATTTCAACTGGGTCAGTAATTTCAGGATATATTCATAATCACTTTTTTATCAACGAGACCAATGCCAATGGGGAAAAAATGCAGTCAATAAATGTTCCCTCTGATGCAGATTTAGTAGCTTTGTATATCATTGCCAAAAACAACCTTATTCAGCAGCAATTTTTAGGGTTTCCCTTTATTGTAGTCTATCAAGGCAATATGTATCACCTAGAAATAACAGATGTAGCTGCTTTTATAGCCTTGGGCGATCTTGGGTTTTTAAATGAAGATGGCAGAATGTCTGACTTTTTAAAGGATGAATTTGTGGAAAATAACATAAAACATGAAAACTCATCCACTAGCAACATGAACAATTTGGCAAAGTTGTTACACAATGGCAATGTGGGCTTGGATTTATACCAATCACCTGTAAACAATCCCAATTGGCGAAAAGTAAAGGTGAATGCTAACAATACCGTATCTCTTGAAAACTGTAATTAATATTTCAAAAAATAAAAATCATGAAACATTTAACTTATATAATATTTATTTTTCTATTATCTGTTATCGACACTAATGCACAGATAATCGGCTCAGGAGAAGTCGCTTTAGAAAACAGGCCATATACTCAAGATAAAATTGGTAAATACTTTAAAGATGTGAATAACTTGCTGGATGCCTACAAAGGTGTCTGGCAATGGATTGATGGTAATAGAGAACTTACGTTCTATTTGTATATCGATGAAGAAGTAGAATTGAGGTTGTTTGCAGGGACGTATCATCAGGATGTAATTTACGGCTATTATGTATATAAAGAAGGCGGGGTTACATTAATAGACACTAAGCAAGTGCTGTTAAACAGCCCCAATGCCAGGCGGGATGTGTCACGAGGTGGCATAGGTTTAAAACCTTATAATACAGGCTACAATCACTCCACGCTCCCCCACTTGAATTTTGTAGATTATTCAAAAGAAGTTTGTCTTAATGGTGTTTTTAGAGCAAAAAAAGGGGATCCCGGTTTATGGCACTTTATAAATGCTACTACTGCAAGGGTAGGTTTATACACAGGGGGTACACATGTTTCTAATTGTGGTCCCGGTCCAGGGTTTCAGGATATTCACCCTAATTTTCCCAGCAATAGCAGCATTACCATAACAAGAATAGCAACCCAGGCACCGCCGCTGGATTAATATTTTTTTAAATATTTAAAAGGTTGTTGTAGATTTTATAATCCTCAACAACCTTTTTTTATTTACCTTTATTCAGAATAGGAAGCAAAAGAAAAGAGAGTCCCCCAAAAAGTATCACCATGATTGTTTGAGAAGACCATACCAGCCAGCCAGAAGCAGTTCCGGCAGTTTCAGGCACATTAAAAAGAAACAAAACCCCCGCAATAAAAAACGGGAAAGAGCCAAAGCCGCCATTTGTGAATTCTGATAATACTGTATCACTTGAGGATTGTAACTAATAATTTTTAAAAACTAAAACAATGAAAAAAATAATATATATAACAGTTGTTTGTTTTTTTACACTACAAACAAATGCACAAATTTTAGGTCAAAATGAGGTTCCTTTGGATTACTGGTTATCAACACAGGATATGGTGGGGAAATACTTTAAAGATGTCAACAACCTGCTGGATGCTTACAAGGGAGTTTGGCAATGGATCGACGGCAATAGGGAACTTACCTTTTATTTATATATCGATGAAGAAGTGGAGATGATGATGTTTGCAGGCAATCATTATCGGGATGTCGTATACGGCTATTATGTGTATAAAGAAGGCGGGGTTACATTAATAGACACTAAGCAAGAGCTGTTAAACAGCCCCAATGCCAGGCGGGATGTGTCACGAGGTGGCATAGGTTTAACACCTTATAATACAGGCTATAATCACTCCACGCTCCCCGCTTTATTTTTTGTAGATTATTCAAAGAGAACGTGTTTTAATGGTGTGCAAAGAGCTGTTAAAGGAGGCCCAGGTTTGTGGAGATTCTTGAGTGCTAGTGCAGCCCGAGTGGGCTTATACAATGCTGGCCCCATAATATCAGATTGTCCGGGCAGTAGTTTAATATTGGATTTATACCCAAATTTCCCAAGCAATAGTACAATTACTCTAACAAGGATAGCAACCCAGGCGCCGCCGCTGGATTAATATTTTTTTAAATATTTAAAAGGTTGTTGTAGATTTTATAATCCTCAACAACCTTTTTTTATTTACCTTTATTCAGAATAGGAAGCAAAAGAAAAGAGAGTCCCCCAAAAAGTATCACCATGATTGTTTGAGAAGACCATACCAGCCAGCCAGAAGCAGTTCCGGCAGTTTCAGGCACATTAAAAAGAAACAAAACCCCCGCAATAAAAAACGGGAAAGAGCCAAAGCCGCCATTTGTGAATGCTAACAATACCGTATCTCTTGAAAACTGTAACTAATAATTTTTAAAAACTAAAACAATGAAAAATTTAATATATATAACAATTGTTTGTTTTTTTACACTACAAACAAATGCACAAATTTTAGGTCAAAATGAGGTTTCTTTGGATTACTGGTTATCCACCCAGGATATGGTGGGGAAATACTTTAAAGATGTCAACAACCTACTGGATGCTTACAAGGGAGTTTGGCAATGGACCGACGGCAATAGGGAACTTACCTTTTATTTATATATCGATGAAGAAGTGGAGATGATGATGTTTGCAGGCAACCATTATCGGGATGTCGTATACGGTTATTATGTGTATAAAGAAGGCGGGGTTACATTAATAGACACTAAGCAAGAGCTGTTAAACAGCCCCAATGCCAGGCGGGATGTGTCACGAGGTGGCATAGGTTTAAAACCTTATAATACAGGCTATAATCACTCCACGCTCCCCACTTGAATTTTGTAGATTATTCAAAAGAAGTTTGTCTTAATGGTGTTTTTAGAGCAAAAAAAGGGGATCCCGGTTTATGGCACTTTATAAATGCTACTACTGCAAGGGTAGGTTTATACACAGGGGGTACACATGTTTCTAATTGTGGTCCCGGTCCAGGGTTTCAGGATATTCACCCTAATTTTCCCAGCAATAGCAGCATTACCATAACAAGAATAGCAACCCAGGCACCGCCGCTGGATTAATATTTTTTTAAATATTTAAAAGGTTGTTGTAGATTTTATAATCCTCAACAACCTTTTTTTATTTACCTTTATTCAGAATAGGAAGCAAAAGAAAAGAGAGTCCCCCAAAAAGTATCACCACGATTGTTTGAGAAGACCATACCAGCCAGCCAAAAGCAGTTCCAGCAGTTTCAGGCACATTAAAAAGAAGTAAAACACCCGCAATAAAAAACGGGAAAGAACCAAAGCCGCCATTTGTGAATGCAATAGTTAAGCTTCCCACTACAAAGGATGTAATTACCGGAGCCAGAGAAATAGTTGAGGTCTCCTCCAGCGCAAAAACCATGGTATAAAACATGGCCAAGTACATCACCCAGATAAATAATGTGTGAAAAATGAAAGCTCCTTTTTGTTTCATTTTAAAAATACTGAGAATACCTTCTTTTAAGCCGGATAGAAATTTCCTAATTTTTATACTCAGTCTGGATTGGGATTTTTTTAGGTACAAAAACAATATGCCAGCAAGAACTATTAAAACGGCTACAACTATATAAACTTTAAGAGGATTAATATTTTCTGAAAGATAACCGGTGAGTAAATTAAACTGTAAAAACAAGGTTATGGCAATAAGCGTGAGAAGAATCACAAAATCTGCTACCCGTTCTGATATAATGGTGCCAAAGGCTTTATCAAAAGGCACATCTTCATATTTGTTAATGACCAAAGCACGGGATACTTCACCGCTTCTGGGAATAAATAAATTCATTAAATACGTAATATAAACAGCCATCACGTTATTTTTAAATTTTGGTTTATACCCTAGTGGCGCGAGCATAAAATTCCATCGGTAAGCCCTGGATAGGTTGCTAAGTATGCCAAAAATTACAGACAGGGCAACAAAACCATAATTAGCATTTCTAAAGTGGTTTTTAATTTCCTCAAGTTGGTCAGGAGTAAAATTAGTATAGGAATACCAAATTAAAAATACACCCAGAAAAAGCGGAAGAGCAATTTTTAAAAACTGGATTGTTTTTTTTTTCAACTTATTTCAGAAGGTTTGTTTCTTCGTCTGGGAAGATTAATGCCGGTTTGAAAGTTTTTGCTTTTTCGATATCCATCATACCATAGGTGATCAGAATCAAAACATCCCCTACAGCTACCCTTCTTGCCGCTGCACCATTTAAGGTGAGTTCACCGCTGTTTCTGGGTCCGGGGATAGCATAGGTTTCAATTCGTTCACCATTGTTGTTATTGACAATTTGAACCTTTTCACCTTGAATAATATTTGCTGCATCCATTAAATCTTCATCAATGGTAATGCTTCCTATATAATTTAGGTCAGCTCCGGTAACTTTAACGCGGTGGATTTTAGATTTTACAACGTGTATAAACATTTTGCAAAGATAATTAATTTAAGGGGATATTATCAATGAGCCTAACTTCACCTGCATAGGCAGCAATAAAGGCTCGGTATTTTTTGTCATTTTCTAACTCCCGCATTGGTTTTAAAGTGTTTTCTTCGGCAATTTCAAAGTATTCTAATGTGAGCATTGCGCTTTTAAGCATCTCATTTTCTACCCATACCTTTATATCATTAGCATTTTTTATGCCAAATTGATTTCTAACATGGGAGAGTATTTTAAATAAAGTTGCTGCTCCTTCTGCTTGTTCTTTGCTTAGTCGTTTATTTCTGGAACTCATTGCAAGGCCTGAAGGTTCTCTATATATGGGGCATCCCACAATTTCTATTGGTAAATTTTCCAGAATAACCAATTGTTTTACTATCTGTAATTGCTGGTATTCGGAAAGAACGAAATTTAACCCGTTTGTTTCCAAAGAAGAATTTCTTTCGGCACTTAACGAAACCCGTTACCAATACCCACAAACACGACATACCAATGGTCATTGGTTGCAAAATGTTTTGAAAAATTATGAAGAACATACGGGAATTAAACTGCAAGTTCGTTGATGTAAATTTCGGCTAGTTTATTTGCCACAAATTCCACAACCGGCACGGCAACTGTATTTCCCAACAAGTCAAAGGATTCTTCTTCTTTGCCAATAATTTCGTACCATTCAGGATAACCGAACAAGCGTAATCCTTCACGGATTGTTAATTTACGCAAACCATTTTCATCAGGAACAGCCAGCCTTGATACATCAGTTGCTACTAAAGTAGGCGCAATATCTTTAGGGTCAAGAATTTTGTTGAATTCAAAACTTAATTTTCCAGTAACAATGTTATAACCTTTTGGTTTGGTTTCGTCATGTTGACGAGAAGTTGTACTGCCTTTTTCTGTCTGAATTTTAACTAATTTTTTTGGATGTTCAAATCTTAAATACCCTTTTCGTGTAAGGTCTTCCAATAGAGTTTTTAATTCTTTTTTTGGTAAATTAACAAAAGTGTTTATCTGTTCCAAAGTTAAAGACATTCCATCCATCCAATCTATGCCAATTTCTTCTGCCCATTGTTTTTTGCGTCTTTGTTTAAATAATTGGTTCAGTATCTGGGCTTGTTGTTTAGAGACACTTCCTTTGATTTCAATATCCCAGCTATGAATATTATTATCACCCCCACGTTTGTCTTTAATTGATTTTCCATATAAATCTTCCAAGGAAAAATGTGACAATAATTTATCTGTGAATTCTGATTTTATGACAGGTAGACCCTTTTCTAATATATTGTCTAAAGTACTTAAAATTGGTTCGTTTCCGCTTAAATCAATCTTTTCGTCTTTTGTGCCGACTATAAAGATTCGTTTACGTGATTGTGGTAAGCCAAATTTCAAACTATCAAAAACTCTCCAATTTGTTTTATAACCCAAATCATTTTCAAGTGTGTATAAAATGGTTTTTAAAGTTCTGCCTATTTCATCATTTTTGTTTTCTAAATCGTGTTTTACCAATCCTTCTACATTTTCAAGAATAAAACCATAGGGTTTTTTTTCTCTCAAAATTCTTTCGATTTCAAAAAACAAAGTCCCTCTTGTGTCCAAAAATCCTTGACGTTTTCCACCAGCGCTAAAAGGCTGACACGGAAAACCGCCCAGTAGAAAATCAAAATCTGGAATAAATTCGTTGTGGATTTCAAAAATGTCCCCCACCAAAAAATTGTGCTTAAAATTATGTTTCAATGTTCTTACTGCATAGGATTTTATTTCAGAAGTCATCACACATTCTGTTTTAATTCCTACATCTTTGAATGCATTTTCAAAACCTAAACGGATGCCACCAAGACCTGCAAAAAGATCAATAAATTTTACAGTGTTGTTTTTCATTTTAATTTTTTTTATATGGTTCATTTTCGCGCTTTTGCTGATAAAATTCTGACAATCCTAAATAAGTTTCTTCATTTTCCAAATAAACTGACAAAGCCTGTTGTATGGGATGGTTTACACTAAATACATTAAACTGATGTACTTTTCGGAATT
>MWWI01000279.1_pt1 | contig 11053 bp, 13 predicted proteins | sample 1047321 | NCBI WGS metagenome assembly MWWI01 (sample SAMN06349966, study PRJNA376086) | soil metagenome | isolation source: FI-1 sample Antarctic (ecotone) soil | place: Antarctica | reverse complement strand
ACCGGGAATACTTCCCACCGGCAGCCCCCAAACCCACCCCCGAGCCCAGACAAGAGCCCGCGGCCGCGGTGGATCTATCGGACGATGACGCGGCCCTGCTGGAGCGCGCCCGCAATAACCCCACTACCGGCGCGCGTTTTGCGAGCCTGTACGACCGTGGCGACTTATCCGGCAACGATGGCGACCACAGCGCCGCGGATCTCGCCTTGTGCAACAGTCTCGCCTATTGGACTAATGGCGACCGCGGCGCAATTGACCGGCTGTACCGGGAAAGCGCCCTCTACCGGGCCAAGTGGGACGCGCCCCACCGGGCGGACGGTGCAACCTATGGCCAGATGACTATCGAGAAAGCGCTGGACGGCCTCCAGGGAGGTTACCAGCCCCGCAAGGTGGACGCAGCCAGCGCCCTCGATGTACGCACCCTAGAGGCCCGCCTGGAGGCTATGGAGGCGCGCCTGGCAGAGTATGAAGCAGAAAACGCGCGCCTGCGGCAATTCGTTTCAAACACGGAAAAGATCCTGACCGCCGATAAGTTCGAGGGCTGGCAGACGACTACGAAGATGGTTGAACTCTATACCCAGCTCGAACTCTTCAAGCGTGGGGAAGGGGCAGCCATTGACCGCGGCGCCAGCTCCATAGCTGAAGCCGTAGGAATCAGTGTGAGCACCGCAAGCACCCACCTTAAGCGACTGCAAGAGGCGGGCCTAATCCACTGGAGCACAGAGGCCAACCTTTACGATCAGCGGCGCCTGCTGGTAGACAAAAGGGAGGCGCCCGATCGACCTGACCCGCTACACTGGGAAACTGAAAGCCGCGTCATTCCCTTGCCTCTCCTCGATGACCTGCCAGCGCTGGAACGCACCGAGTACGATGAAAAGCAGGTGGACAAAGCAGAGCAGAACCGCAAGCGCCTGAAGCTGGCAGAGGCGATCCTGGAGAAAGTGGTATGCCCCTGCTGTGGCGTACTGGGCGAGGTACACGCCAGCTGCCAGGCTTGCGGGGAAGTCTTCACCCGGGAACATGACGCGGTACGCGGGGCGCTGGGCCTTGATTTTGAACTTCAAAACCGGGATGACTGGCCCGGTTTTGAAGTTCAAAACGCCCCCGAGACAGAGCCCGAGCCCCCGGTTTTGAAGTTCAAAACTAGGGAAGCAACCCCCGGTTTTGAACTTCAAAACCAGGCAGCGCTTCCAAAAATTGAAACTATACGTGCTGTAACACCAAAAATCGAAAGCACCCCCGAGCCAACGACAGAACGACTGCCCACAATACCCACAGTGGGGTGGGTTGACCGCGCTTGCCCCCCCACTGTGGAGAGTGTGGGTAGTCGTTTACCCGCTCACCTTGCAGAGTGCCCCCTGGAGCCACTAGAGCCCCCGCCGGATGACTACGCGACCACCTTTGACTATGAACCCGGGTTCGTGGAGGTGGAAGCGCCCGAGCCTACCGGTGACAGCGTGTCACCAGTAGAAACCGGTGACAGCGTGTCACCGGTTTCGCCGGCGATAGCGGGCCAGATACGCACCAAGCTTGCAGAGCGAGACACCAAAGCGGCGCGGGTACTTTTGAAGCGGATACAGGACCCACAAGAAAGCGCGCGGCTTTCCGAAGAAATAGCGGCCCAGGAATGGGCGGCTGTGCAAGCGCTATGCGCCGGCGCTGGGAGTGGCGCGGCAAGGTGAAACAGCACCCGAGCGGGCATAACTACGCGCGTAAACTGCTGGAGCTGGCCGCGGCGCGCGGGCTAGAGCCCGGCACAGCTACCCGGGTAGCGATCTACCATGATACATGGTGCGAGGTATGGCGCGGTGGGTACTGCAATTGCGAGCCTGAACTATCGTTCCAGGCGCTACGCGCGGGGGAGACAAGGCATGGCTGAGAGTGACCTGGAGGCGGCTTTCCTGTTCCACCTGCGGACGCTGGCCCCGGCGCTGGAGCAGTGCGCGGCGCGGGAATACCGGTTCCACCCCCGCCGGCGCTGGCGCTTTGACTTTGCATGGCCTCCCGAGCGGGTAGCACTAGAGTGCGACGGTGGGCAATGGGCGCCGCGCGGGGGCCGCCACAACACGGACCAGGACCGGGAAAAGCTGAATGAGGCGGCCCGGCTGGGCTGGCGAGTGCTCCGCTTTTCCTCTGCGATGCTTTCCCAGGACCCGGCGGGCTGTATGGATGTTTTACGGGAAGCGTTGGCAGTAGAGATGAACAGCGCGGGCGGCGGCAATATACATGGAAGAGGAGGATCCGCGTGGAAGAACGGTATGCCGCCCTGCTGGCCAGGGTCATCATGTTGAGCGTGCGAGACGCGCTGGCTTTCCTGCAGGAGGCCACGCCCTGGGCGATCTGGCTGGGCATGTGCCCGGTCCGGTTCGACGCGACGGTCGAGCGCCTCGCCAGGGAGTACCAGCAGGCGCATGATTAGAGTAGTAAGTGTCGAGGGCCAACTGATCGAGCGCGAGGGCAAGTAGTGTTCCTTGGTGTTCCGACACAAAAAAAAGGGTCCCCCCGGTGAAGGGCAGGTAGTGGCGATAAATGGCAACTTTTGAAACTTTGAGCAGCAACCAGCGCAAGGCGATAGCGGCCCTACTGAGCGCGCCCAACGTACCCGCGGCGGCGCGTAAAGCGAAGGTAGGAGAACGCACCCTGCACCGGTGGATAAACGAGGATCCCCACTTTAAGGCGGCTCTGTACGCGGCAGAGGGCGCGGCCATTGACACGGCAACGCGGCGGCTTGTGAGCCTGCAAGATAGCGCGATCGGTACGCTGGAAAGCATCATGACAGATGGGGAAGCGGCGCCCGGCGTGAGAGTACGCGCGGCGCTTGGGCTACTCGACAACCTGATGAGACTGAGAGAATTACGCAACGTCGAGGCCCGCCTGGAAGCGCTAGAAAGTGCACTGGGGAACCGGTGAACTTTCGTTACTTTTCGCACTTAAAAAAGGGGGATGCATGCAAGGTATAGAGAAGCGCCTGGAGGCCCTGGAGGCGCGCGCCTATCTGGCCACGGTGGACAGTGAGCGAACGTGGGCGAACGTGGCGCGGTTATGGAACATACTGGAACGCTACGCAGCGCAAGAGCCCCCGCCGGCGCATGGTGCAAGCCGCGCGGAGCTTATAGCGCATGGCTTGTATGAGCAGGCGCTGGCAAGATGCGAGAGTGAAGAGGAACGCTTAAAGATGGCGCGCCTGGCCCTAGCCTGGGAACCGCGGCGCCGTGAGTTACTCGACAACAGGGGGGAGGTGAGAGTGTGCGCAGTATAGGGAAGCGGCTGGGAGCGCTGGAGGACAGAGTAAGCCCAAAGAAAACAGTCGTGATACACCGGGAGAACCCTTGCGAGGGTATTACAGCAGCCGACTTTCCCGAGCGCTACGCGGCCGCGCAAGAGGCAGCCGGGCCAACAGGGACGGTGATAATTGTTAGCTACGAAGAGGACTGGAGCGCCCCCTCGGGGGCGCATATCAAAATGACATGGGGAGAGGACTAGACAATGGGTAAGTGGGAAGAAGCGTACGAAGAGCACGAGCGGCGGGCTGAATTGGCGTCTCTTGAGCGTAAGTTTGAAAACGCACTAGCTAAGGCTGAGCGCGACAAGGCGAACTTGTGGATAGACGGTCAGCCCGTCTATACCGAAGAGCACCATGAGAAGCGCCTGGCTGAAGCGCTCGCACCGGCACAGAACCTGGCAGAGCAGCTAGTCGAGAAAGCGCATGAGATGGAGCAGGCGGCGGCTAAGGTGGAAGCCGTGCTGGAAGGTGGCGATCCTACTGACTGGCTGGAGCCGGCAGAGATGGAACGGGCCGCAAGTCTACGGGAGTTTGTGATAGAAGAAGTCAAGGCGGCAAGCTACTCCGAGCTCGCCCAGCGCTTGCGCAACGTGCAGGCGCAGGGCGACCGCGCGCGGCGCTATGGCTGCGTCACGGTTCTCCCCTCGATCTTGATGACCTCCTAGCCACCTCTAAAATCGCACATTAGCTACCTTTTCTATTTTCCCGATTTTCTTCTGTTGTCTTCCTTGCAGAGCATCTGACAATTCTCGGTACTTGTTCTCCCGCCTTCGTGCCAAGGCGTTATATGGTCTCCTTCCATTTGTTCAATCTCGAAATGCTTTTGACATACAGGGCAAATTCCTTTCTGTCGCTCGTATGCCTCCCGCTTCTCCTTATTACTGAATGCCCGTATATTCAGGTGTCTTTCTTTTCTATCCAAGACGTAGGAATAAATCCCTTTCTTATTTGTGACGTCCTCATCTCCCAGGAGCCTTGAAATCTCGGCTTGGAGCTTCTTTGAGTCGAAATATTGATCCTTGAACACGGTGTAGAGGCCGCCCCATGCGATGCCCTTCATCTCTTTTCGATATGTCGGGAAGGTAGCCTGAATCCAGGCCATAACGGATTGGAAGTACAACCACAGGCTCTTGGCATTGGGCTTGTGCTGGTGCTTCGCCATGTAGCGCTCAATACCATCGTTGCTGATCCATTTGATGACCGTTTCCAGATAATCTTGGCGAATGGCCGTGCCGTTCAGGTATTCACCGCCCAAGCTGTATGCAGGGCAACCGGTTTTGCTAAAATACCGCTTTGCATCGGTTACCCAAGAGCCTGAGTACACTGCATTTCTCAATTCTTGGTCAGTCAGCTTTTCGCCCGCAATGTTGATGGTCCTGAACCAATCCAACCTCTCGCTGTCCGTGCCACTACAGAAATAGACCATCAGCTTATAACTCAGGATTTCCTCGCGCTCGTCGTTCTGCAAGTTGTGGAAATACCGGTTATTGAAAGCAAAGTCCCCCTCGACAAATTGGCAAATGGAAATCGTGCGTTGTTGCCCGTCGATGACCTCAAAATTGTCATCTTCACGCACAGCCCAGTACATGACGTTCAGCGGGAACTCTTTTGTGATGGTGTCAATGACAGCATCACGCTGCTTATCTTTGTAGATGAACTCCCGCTGGTAGGGCGGACGGATGTCCAGTTTGCCGCTGTAACCCACAACGCCGGCCTCATCATTGTCTTCATAGCCGTCGGTCAGCTCGCGGACCGTTATTTCCTTGAGTTCAATCTTCATTTGTTCCTCTTCTTTCGCCTGATAAGTAAACGAGCATATAGTTGAATATAGTAGTTATCTTCGACGATATAATAAGTCTTGCCAAGTGGAGGGGAGTCAAGCTTAAGCGTGGCCCCATCATTTAGCTTTGTCACATTGCTTTTCCGGCCGTTTGCGCTTACTTGTGTCTGGGGTGGATATGTTTTTGTTGCTGCACCGAACCAGGTTTTAGTAATCCCGACAATCTCAAACTGGTGAGGATTGTGCTTATCCAGAAAAGTAATGGGTACGCCCATTACACCGTCGTAATCTACCGGAATATCTTTTGTCTTACTAACCTCAATAGCGTCATGGTTATCGTAGGTTGGATATTCTTCTGGACTGTAGGTCTTATAGAGGATTAGGTCTTCGTGGCGCTTTGAAATATCAAGGTTGGTGAACCAAGTAACGCCTGATACTCTCACCATGCCTTCCTTGTGATCGCCTGCGGTTGCATGGTCTTCGTAGTGACTAATGAAATGAGTCGCGCCACCTTTGAACCCGTAGCCAAGCCAGAGTTTATTATCCTTAATGAGACTGAATATCCCCTTGTAGGTAATAGCGTTTTGATGCCCGATAATCACAAACTTCTTATTGTACTCGACAAGCTGATCCACATATTCTCGGAAAAGTGAAAAAGGCGGATTTGTGACCACAATGTCGGCCTGTTTCAGCAGTTCTATGGTTTCCTTGCTTCGGAAGTCACCGTCGCCCTTCAGGTGCTTGATGCCGATTTCTTCGGGGTCGGGGACGTTGCTTCCATTCTTGTCTCCTTCATATTCAAGGTAAATGGCTCGTTCAGAGTCATTTCTACTAAATAGATCCATGTCCTGGTTCTTGTAGCAGGTGGCAATGAGTTTCTTGAGACCCAGTTTTTCGAAGTTGTATGAGAAGTAGTGGAAGAAATTGCTCACTCTGGGGTCGTCACAGTTGCAGTACACCACCTTGCCCTTGAAGTGCCGTCTGTAGTGCTTCAACTCCCACTCAATGTCGGAGAGTTGCGTATAGAACTCGTCCTTCTTTGAACTCTTGGCTTGATGCAAATTTCGATTCTTTACAGTCATGCGATTTCCATGCGGTGTTTTTGGTTCAGCTATCCAGGCATACAGTATTAGCTAATGTGCGGGTATTGAAAGAGGAGATCGATGGGACGGTCCTGGGTAGAATAGGGGTGACTGGACTAACCTATGCTACGGCTCCTTGCGTAATTGGAAGTCGGTACCCCGCCAAGCAAGCGGGCGACGCTAATGGACGAGCAGGAAGCACGGCTGCGCTGAACCGAGCAGAAGGTGTGCCAGCGCAAGCTACGATTCAGATCAGGCCACGCGGCCAGGGCGCGAATCGTCGAGGGGCGGGCGGGTGCTCAAAATGGGGGGGCTTCCCTCATGGATACCCCTTTAGTCGGGTACCGAAAAACTCACCCCGGGCGCCGGGAGAGCAGCCGGCGCTTGCGCTCCAATTCTCTGAGCCTGTACGCTTTCTGCTTGCAGGCTTTACTACAGTAGTCACCCACTGGCCCGCGGCGCGGCCTGGGCACTGGTTTTTCACAGACCTTGCATAGCTTTTCGACCATGCCAAAAACGTTACGGGTTTTAGGGGAAGAGGCAACACTTCTTCGGGTAGGCTCGCTATTGCTTGCCAGCGGTGGGATTGCGTTCGTTCTATCCCTAGTTCGGCTAGCGTAGGAGTGGCCATTCCTACCGGTTGCACGCTGCAACCGGTAGACTGATACGGTTGCCCGCCTGTAGCCCGCTCCATCTCTTTCAGCAGTTCGCCGCCTTTACGCTCCGCCCGGATCTTTATCTCTGCTACCAACCTGCAAGTGGCGAAGCATTGCGAGCTTGTCTATCTATGACATTGTCAGAGATAAGTTCATCCTCGCAACCAAGCTACAAAGCGGGGAAGCATTGTTAGCATCAAATTGTGGCGCCGGCGCCACAATTTAACCTTCTCGCATCATCGAGAAGTCGCAAGTAAGGCAAGAGCTACCGCCAGATAGTCGTCAAGGTGATCGGCCTTCGCCTATCTGGTAACGGTTACCAGATAGAGCGCAAGGTAGAGCCTATCTTATAACCGTTATAAGTTAGAGCGTAAGGTAGAGCCTAACTGGCAACCGTTGACAGTGACGAGCGCAAGGTAGAGCGCGCGGTAATGGTGCTGCTGAATGACCCGGAGTGGAGCCAGTGGAGTAATGCGGAGATTGCGCGGCGGGCGGGTGTGGGCAATTGGCTTGCAAGCAACTTACGCGCTGAAATCCTATCTGTGCGCGGCGCACAGATAGAGCGCACCTACACCACGAAACACGGTACAGCCGCCGTAATGGTGCAACACGGAGCACACCGCGACACACACCCGTGGGAAGTGTGGATAGTCGTCAAGGTGTCGCAGCCGAGCGGCTAAGTGCGCAGGCATTGGCGCAGAAGGTTATACCGTTGAGAGGGCATGGGGGAGATAGGCGCTCAGAGGATATTCAAGGTGATGCCATCACCTTGATGATACGTGGTAGCACCGGCGCCACCTACCGCACCGCGCGCCTGGCCCGCGACCATCCCGCGATAGTGGAGCGCATGAAGGCGCTTCTGTCTCAATAAGGTTTTGTTCCTTCGTGCGAACAGCCGCGCGGGATCCTAGCACTTTGTAAGCGTGTTGGAGCACCTTAAACAGTGCTAAAGGCGCTTAAAACGGCTCTGAGGGTGCTTATTGAGACAGAAGGCGCTACGAATGTCGCATATGATTTATAATGCGACATTGGCAGCGCATGAAAAAGCGGGAGCACAGCCCGCTTTTCTATTACCGCCACGTCTGCTATAGTGACTCTACAACAACAAAAAGCCCCCGCGGGTGCGGTAACACCCCGGGAGCATGGCCAGGCGCTTAGTCTTGCGGGCCAGCACCTGACAGCCAGAGTATAGCAGATACAAGGCCCGCGGCAACGGGCCTTTTTTTGTTACCTACCGGAGGGGCGCATTATGGCAATAGCAGTCGAAGAGTTGAAGGTGAGGATGATAGGCGAGCCACACTCTACGCGGGCCCCCGGCACGCTCCATATATGGAAGGTACAGAAGGGACAGACAGTTGAAGCGGGCGACATACTCGCCACCGTGCGCTCTGCTGACGACTACCGTGGGCACGTGGTACGCGCGGCGGTTAGTGGCGTCGTGCGGGCTATCCTTGCGCCGGTGGGTAAGAAGCTCGCACCCGGTGACGTAGTTTGCTACGTCGAGGCCCCGAGCGCGCCAGAAGCCCCACTGACCGCCCCAGCGCCGCGCCGGTCCTCTTACACCAACGGCACCGGGAAAGCGCCCCACAAGCCCACTGAGCGCCCACAGCAAGCCATTACCAGGCGGCCGGCGGCGCTCCCCGCGGTGGAAGAGTTGACTCTACCCGAGAAGGTCAGAGCGAAGCAGGAACCCGAGACAGTCAAACACCATACCCTGCACCTGGCAGCCAGTCAGATCGAGGCGCTACGCCAGTACAGTTACCGCTTGAAGCTAGAGCAGGGCGCCGGCGCATACTCGCAGAGCGAAATAGCGCGCGCGGCGATCCAGCTGTTCTTAAGCATGCCCGAGCCCGCGCGCCTCGACCTCTTGAAGGTGAACCGGGAGCGTGAGGAGGCGGGCCAGTGGGGCGCCGGCTTTCCGCGGCCTGGTAACTAGCGTGTACGTTTGGCTCTACCTCCCCCACTGGCCCCGCGGCGCTACTTTGGGCGCTTTGGGCCGGTGGAACCTTGCAAGCCAAGAGCACCCCAGCATAGGGGAGGCCGGTACAAGCGTACACCCGTACACGCACCCCTCCCAGGATATTAGGCGCTTTGGCCTAGCATGGGGAAGGCGCGCAATTATAGGGCTAGCTATGTCAAGCATGGCCAGGTAGAGCAATGGCAACCAGTGGAGAACTCGCGGCGCGCTTCAGTGTTACCGATCAGACGATCAGAACATGGGCAACAGAGTTTAGCACCTGGCTTTCCGATGGCGCCCGCGGCGGGCAAGTGCGCTACTTCAATGATGAGGATGAGCAGATACTGGCCACAGTTGCAAGCCTACGCCAGCAGCAGAGGAACTATGCAGAGATCCGGGAGCTGCTCGCCAGTGGTTACCGGGTAGAAGTGGCAGCCGCGCCCGAGCCCGGCGAAACAGGTACGGGGCTTTCCCTGCCGCAAATGACCGCGCTTATAGGCCAGCAGCAGGGAACCATTGAAACACTACGCGAGGAACGCGATCACTTGCGGGAAGAGCTACGCGGGGAACGTACAGCGCGCCTGGAGGCGCTAGAACGGGCAGCCAGGGCAGAGGCTAAGCTGGAGGCCAGGGAAGAGCACAGAAGCCCACAGAGGCCCACTGAGCGCCAGAATCGGCCCTGGTGGAAGTTATGGAACTAAGGCCCTCCGCTCTACCGGTAACACAGAGAGCGGGGGAACGCTCTAGACATATGGGTTTCTTTTTCATACCGGCTCGCTCTGGACACATGGGTTTCTTTTTCATACCGGCTCGCTTGGGCCTTAAGGGCTTCTCTCCGCTTGTCGGCTCGCTCACTGTCGCCCCCCCGCTCTCGGGGAGAGATTACCCCCAGGGAGGGCGGAGGGCAAGCGGGCGCCGAACATCCGTTCGGTTTTTGCCACAACTTGCCCACATGATGAGGAAGTCGTATAATGGGTGCACAGCTTGAGCTGATTACATAGTAAGCCCCCGCTTTCACCATTGCCTTGGCCGGGCGGGGAAGCAGGGGCTTACTTGTAATAGGGTACGGTAGAGCACTGGTTTAAATGTTCTAACCGTAAACCGAATAATAGAACACATCCGATTTGTACACAAATCGCATGCACATTGCAATACACAGTAACACAAGCCCCGGCCAATCGCCGGGGCTTTTTTGTTGGTCACACACAGGGAGGTGAGGAATGAAAACAGCACACACCCGCAAGCCCGCGCCCGCGTCTGATCCGCTCCTATCTTTCCGGCTGCCAGCTGAGGACCGGGAGCGCCTGGAAGTGATGGCCGCTAAGCTGGGAGCGCCGATCAGCACCGCGGCGCGCATTGTCGTCAAGCGTGGGCTGGAGCAGCCCCCCGAGATTCTGGTGTAGGAAAGAAAAAGCCCACCGGGTGACAAAGCCGGTGGGCTAAGACTATTTGGACATAGGAGCTACATTCCCATGACTACTCTGATTATACCAGACACCGCACCAAATGTCACTACCCAAATGCCCACCCGGGCGAAATTGGCCGGCAAAGTGGCGCAAAAGCGTCCGCGTGCCCTAGCAGTTATCTTCGATAACATCCCTATCGAGCTACAAGAGCGCCCGCGTTGGCTCCTCTGGCGTTACTGGTGGGATGAGGGAAAGAACACGTGGAACAAGCCACCTTACTCGCCTCGCACCGGGCGCAAGGTGAGCACCCAGGACAGCAGCGAGTGGGCCACGTTCCGAGAGGTACGCGCGGCCTATCGGAACGGCGGCTGGGACGGTATCGGCTTTGTAATGGGGGATGGCATAGCCGGCGCTGATCCCGATCATTGCATTACCGGCGACCAGCTCACAGAGCAAGCGGCCGCGATAGTGGACCGCCTCGACACTTACACCGAGCGCTCCCCATCTGGTAATGGCCTCAGGGTGCTTGCTGTATGCTCCCAGCCATTCCGAGACACGAAGAGCCCAGCGCTGGAGCTCTACAACACCGCGGCCCGCTATTTAACTATCACGGGCCAGCACCTGGCCGGCACGCCTGGACACTTGCAGGAACGGACAGCCGAGTTTCACGAGCTGCACCGGGAATACTTCCCACCGGCAGCCCCCAAACCCACCCCCGAGCCCAGACAAGAGCCCGCGGCCGCGGTGGATCTATCGGACGATGACGCGGCCCTGCTGGAGCGCGCCCGCAATAACCCCACTACAGGCGCGCGTTTTGCGAGCCTGTACGACCGTGGCGACTTATCCGGCAACGATGGCGACCACAGCGCCGGCGACCTTGCGTTGTGCA
>MWWI01000277.1_pt1 | contig 11076 bp, 10 predicted proteins | sample 1047321 | NCBI WGS metagenome assembly MWWI01 (sample SAMN06349966, study PRJNA376086) | soil metagenome | isolation source: FI-1 sample Antarctic (ecotone) soil | place: Antarctica | reverse complement strand
GCCCACCATTTATCTTTATTTTCGAACCTTATCGACAGATGACAGGACGTGTCCATTGTGGATTACGGAGCATTACATGAGCTGACGTTTATTGAGAATGAACTCAGAGTGCCGCCGGCACTCATCGAATTCGAATCCTGCATCGCCCACCATTTATCTTTATTTTCGAACCTTATCGACAGATGACAGGACGTGTCCATTGTGGATTACGGAGCATTACGTTAATTGACGCGTACCAAGCATGAATACTAACCAGACTTATTGTGGTTATACGAGAGATTTAAAAAGAAGGATCGGCGACCACAACTCGGGCTAAAGTATCCATAACAAACAAGTTTAGACCCTGGAATGTTATTGCATACTTTTCATTTGCAAATAAAAATACAGTTATAGAGTTCGAGGAATATTTGAAAACCGGTTCGGGTATTGCTTTTTCTAGACGGCATTTCCGTAGCGAATGATTAAATAACTAGACGTCGCACAATATTTTATGCGCACAATTTCACCGGCAAAATTATAATTAATAGTATCTGTTAATAAAAAGATTTGTGAGAATTCTCATTTGACAGCCTAATATGTAGCTGTTAGACTCCCAAAGTTAATTTTGGGAGGCACTCATATTTTGAGTAGCAAGAAGAGTTCGCTGGAAGGATTCAAGCTCTTTTACGAAGAGTTACATCCTACATCGAAATCAATTAGTCGAATACGACGCACGCGCCGAAGCATTATCAAATAATGCACGCAGCACGTGATTAACACCGGTCATTGACCGGTGTTTTTATACTACTCACAGCCTAAGCCTCTATTTAATTACAGAGTCAGACCCTGCAATTATGTACTAGAGGTGTTGCAGGCGAAGGCGTATTGCGAGCGTATCAAAGTAACCTTGATCTCTTCTGAGAGCTTAGTTCCCTGCTTTTCCCACAGACTTTTATGAGTTTTCCACTTGTGTTTTTAATAGCGTGATGTCAATATGTTGACATGGTATGCATATATTGTCGCTCTGAAACTCGCGTAACGAACTCTCGCCCCCAGAAACGCACCAACTCGATCTGGCGCCGACGCCACTGCCAATCATGCGGGGCAGTATTCAGTACGGGTGAAACAGTTGACCTTTCACAATCAATCACCTATAAATCTCCAGCCGCTCTCCAGCCGTTTTCGCGCGATATATTGTTTGTCAGTGTGTATGAGAGCTTAAAGCATCGAAAAACAGCCCTAGAAGACGCTACAGGGCTTGTAGCGACAATCATTTCGCTACTTTTGCAAGATCAATCTGCAGAGATTGATAGAACGACGGTGATTAAAACAACACACATGGTATTAAAACGCTTTGATACCCCAGCTTATACCCACTACAGCGCGTACCATCCCTTGTCAAAGTAACGAGCTCCGGCCTAGACAATTCGCTGCTTGTCTTCCCCAACAACCGCCTTCTCAGTTACATCAAATTTCCCGATATATTTGCCAAACATAAGACGTGTCTGGGAATACAATGCTGAAAATCCGTTATACAAAACTGTTGTTACTGGCAGTAAGACCCATTGAAAGATCATAAACACCGAACGGTGGGCTTTATAGCGTTTTGGCTTGGGTGGTAATAATCGAAGACTCAAGAATAAAGTGATAAAGATACCTATTAATGCGATGGTTTGGATACGGCTCGCAATCAGAGGTAACTGGTTAGAGGCAAAATCAAGCGGGTTGACGAGCACCGGTATGAACGCAGCAAATGCCAGAATCAGTGGTGCCGTTGCCCAGCTAACGTGACCTTCGAGTAAGCGCATAAATTTGAATGTAAGGTCAAGCTTGGGCATCTTATTTGGAGTAAAGTACCCCTTCTCGAGTACGTAGGCAATGTCAGACGCGCCCCACGCCCACCGTCGTAATTGCACAAATTGCGCTTTGAGCGTCTTCAGGTACGTCGAGGATAAGACAGCGTCTTGGTATATCGGCAGATAAATTGGATAGACTTCGTGCTTTCCGTCATAGCGGAAGTACGTTCGCCAGAACTGGTGCCCATCCTCTACGATGGTACGGACGCTCCAGAAATCGGTATCGATAAGCGTCTGCATACTCTGGGCATGTGACGAAAAATTACGAATCATGTGCGGCCGTATCGAAAGCACGACGTTCCAGAAGGTATTACCGGTGGCGATGACACGCATCGGTGCTGGTGCATCCCAGATGTTATTCGTAAACACCGGTATTGGCTGGTAGGAAACGTACAACGGGTCAGGTGTTACTGAATATAAATAGCTCAAGGCATTGAGGTAGTGTTTGTGTGGACGATTATCGGCATCGAGGGTCGTCACGATAACGTGCAGTGGATCAATCTTCTCTTTCTCTAAGTATTCTTGCAATTTACGTCCTGCGTAAGTGATATTGCCACCCTTACCAATAACCTCACCCGGCATATCTTCTGGATGTTTCACGGCTATTGTGTGCTTGAATTTAGACCGATACTCTTTCATGAGCTGCTCGGCCTGCTCTTCTACCGCTACACCACCGCGCTCCTCGTACGCAAGCACGAGGATAACATTTTTCATGTCATAGTCAGAGTTCATAACAGAGAGAATAGTTGGCTCAAGCACTTCCCGGCTCTCGTTGTAGGTAGCAACAACAATGGCGTGCACGATATTCCCTGGATCTATTGGCGTCGGGTTTTCGCGGACACGAAGTATATTTTCATAGTGCCAAGCCGGGATATGTCTGTCAGGTTGACCAACCTTTTCCTCTTGTAACTCTTGAAGCATCTGTGTCCACGGGAGACTTTTATGCAGATCCATATTACGAAAACCTTGGATCGCACGGACATTTAGCCCAACCGCCTTCACGAACCACAGCAGCATATAGGCAATAATAAAGGTGACGGTGAGCCGCGGATTAAAAAGACTGAGAATAAATGGGAGCAAAAGCAGTGACCAACTCAAAAGTCCTGGTAACATCTCGAAGAATCGGTAGCGTCGACCTCTTTGGTGAATATACGGGATTTCTATTCGCTTCATCTCATTTTTCCATACGCTTGCTTAGACCTCAATCAATGCATTGCTGACAATTACCGCAATAGCGAGGAGTAAAAATGCCATTCCGAGTACTACATATGAAAAGTGCCGGCGAGTATGATAAGTTCGTATACTGATGACGGTGTGGAGTCCGTAAATGAGGAGCGCGAAGAGAGCGAACACAAAAATACCACTTGCGTTGCCGCTACGAAACGCCTCTAAGCCCAGGTTTGAACGGTATTGTACGATGTAGCCGTCACCCCTTCCGAAGTCAAGCTTCAAGAGTATGAGCGTGGTGCAAAGCAGCACAAGAAACGTATTTACGCTCAAGAGCAATAATACGATCCGGTCATGTAAGTAGTTTTTTGGTACGTGCATTAGTCCTCAGTGTAAATCGAAAAGTTAAAAGTTAAAAGCATGAAGCCAATAGTGGGACTCGAACCCGCGACCCCCCCGCTTTACGAAAGCGGTGCTCTAGCCGTGCACGAGCTATATTGGCAAAAACGTTTGTTTTCCTGTGCTTCGCAGAACACAGGTAATTATAGCAAACGGTTTGTAATTTATTTCTCAAACAAATCAACTTTCAGTTGTTATTATTATGTAGTCATAAGGAGACAAATATGAAAAAAAGTAAACAAATAAGCCGCATAAGATGGCAGTTCAACGGGTCTCAAAACAAAATTACCGGTAAACGTACGGTACGCTAGATTCAGCGTAGCAGCCGGTCTAAGCTGTAAAAATCATACATTCATAACATCTATAGAATGATTATTTCTTTTTTTATCATTAATCTTCCTTTCTTATGTGCACTGATACCAGTAATATAGGGTCATGAGACACATTCCCTTCACTGGTATATTCGGCGTTCTTCTCGCTGCAATGGTTATCGGTCAGACAGCGAGCTTCGATGCTTTCAGTACAGTAATACAATCGTATGGTGTCGCAAATGCTGCTACCAGCAACCTTATTGCGTTACTTATCATTGGGCTCGAAGCCGTTGGCGCTCTCGGCGCACTAACGCCACAATTTGCCCGTGGTGTACGGCGTGAAGCAATTCTATGTGGTGTCGCCGTAGCTATATTTTGGACTTTTTTGGCACTGCAAGCCCTCGTTCGCGGCATAACCGTCGAAAACTGCGGCTGCTTCGGGGCGTATTTTCCGCAACCACTTAGCTGGTCGGTGATTGTGCAGGATATTATCTTCATAGGGCTAGGGTTTGCTGCACTCTGGCAGGCACAACGAGAATATTCGAATAATAGCTAGTCTAAGTCTTGCGCCAACTCCTTACATCTGTTAGAATTTGCTGGTCTTTCAGACAAATACGGGCCTGTGGTGTAGAGGCCTAACATGCCTCCCTGTCACGGAGGAGATCGCCGGTTCGAATCCGGTCAGGCCCGCCAGAATAAGAAAATCACCCCCGTGGTGGTTTTTTTATTCTGTTGCCCTATCGGATACGAACCGGGAGCTGCGAAGCAGCCGGTTCGGTGCAGCGCAGCGCAGAAAAGAAAGCACGAAGTATTTTCTTTTCAAGCAAGCGGAAAAGGACGAAGTCCGCTATCCGGCCCCGGCCCGCCATAAAAAGAGAGTCACTTCTGTGGCTCTTTTTTATGCTGTGCCCTGTTTGGTTTGATCCGGCGATCAGCTAACAAAGTGAGCAAGATCGCTGGTTCGGTCGTCAAGCTCGCCCGCAGAAGCTTGCTTCGAGGACGAGTGCTGACGTGCTTTTATCTGGTCAGACTTATCACCAAAAGAGAGCCCCCTCCAGAGGGCTCTCTTAGTATCAAGACAACTTACATTTTACTTATCGTGTATTTCGGCGAGCAGTCCGTGAAAGTTCTTCTTTGGTATTGTCTTTTGCTCGCTTCATGTCAGCCTTGGCTTGATCAGCGTTCTGCAAGCCAGCTTCATACGCTTGTTCGAGTATTCGGGCAGCAACGTCTCGTCCACCCAAACCAAAAGCAAGAGCCAGACCAAGTGCCACAGAGCCCATAATTGCAGTATATGTGATGTTGACGATGTCTGTCGCAATCCGAAGCTGGTTGAGGATCATGAAAACTGCAATGCTGAGCGTGATTGCAGGAATTACTGCTTTAATGAGCTTTGCAGTTGGCGTATTACCCATTACACGTTGCGTAAATGCCGCTGCTCCAGCCGAGATAGCGCTCGCAACCAAGAAGATGATTATGGCAGCAATGATGTTTGGTACGTAACCATAAATAGCAGACACAAATGCATTAAGTGCAGGTAGGTTCAGTGCCGATACGGCAAGCGAGATAAAGCCAATCCAGACAAACCAGAAAACAATACGCCCAACAAAATGTGATGGGCTTTCAATTATCCGATTAATATAGCTGCCTGCTGGTGAAGTATGTAGTGCCCTGTCAAAACGTAGCTTCTTGAGCGCCGTGCGCACAATTCGCTTCAGCACCGTGGCAATAATATATCCAATTAATAGTATAAATAGAGCGCCAAAGACTTGTGGTAGATATTCGAAAAACCTGTCCATTCCGCGCCCAAATGAGTCTCCTATGTCAAATCCGTCATTCATGATTTTGTCCTTTACGTCGTTAATGGGAAATCTATTCTCCCTTGATTGTTATGGTGTATTCTACCCTTTCTAAGGTATTAGAATGTTCATATTATAAACAAAACTAAATTGACACTCTGTTAAAAATGTAACATTGTGCTTTCCGATACGACTAGTCAAGAGAATCTATGGAGTCGGCGCGTTTATGTCTTCAGGGTTTTGAATCACTGGTGCTTCAGGAGGCTGAATGTACACCGTAAATGGCTGTTGATCCTTGAGATTATTGATATACGTTTCAATTGGCTCAAAGTTGAACACAATATGTGCTGCCCTGATTTTATTATCATTTGTCTCGATATTTCTGATAATTTCTAGGCTGTATCCGGTATTAATTATTTGGGTATATGCGCCTTCATTGAGCTCAAATAGCGCGTCAGCCGACTGCGGACTGAGTTCCCTGCTCATCTTATCGATTGCAAAGCCAAACTCACCACCGTTCTGCGCTGTTGCCTCATCTTCAGAATGCTTACTGGCAACGTCTGCAAAATCTGTGCCGGATTCAAGCTCAGACAAAGCCAGCTCTGCTTTTTGCCTCGTCTCGGTATCGAGTTTCTCGACTACCTTTTGAACCAGCAGTTGCTGTCTGAGTGTTCGCTTAAAATCATCAAGCGACCAACCCCAATAATCACTGATTACATCTTCTAATGATTGTTCAGTTGCGCCAAAACGCTGTTGGCTACGAGCAATTGCTATCTGATCATCTACCTCACGATCACTAACGGAGACGCCCTCTCGCTCTGCGAGCCGTTTAACATAGGCATCATTCACAACTTTATCCAGTGCCCGTCGTTTGAACTGATCAAGCTGAGAATTGAACTTTACCGCTACATCAAGTGCTAATGCTGACTTCCCTGAACCAGTTGGCCCGACGATGACCACGAGTGGCTTCGTCGCAGAAGTTGGAAGTTGGGAGTTGGGAGTTGGTCTCTTGTTATATTCCATCTGCTAGCTTCTACCTTCTAGATCAGGCCACCAAAGTAATTCACCGACATTCACATAGTGATCTTTGCTTACGGCAACCCCTTCTGACTCAAGATGCTGTTTGTGTGCCTGTCGCCCACCAGGATAGCCTGTCGCTAAGCCACCTTGTTTATTGACTACACGGTGCCAAGGTAGCTCTGGATCGCCAAAATGCGCAATACCACCAACTATTCGGGCAGCCCGCGCATTGCCACAGAGTGCCGCAATCTGTCCATAGGTCATTACTTTACCCTTTGGTATTTGCATCACAACGTTTTTAACTAGCTCTCGAAATTTTGGCGCAGAATTTGTCATTTATTTAAATTATAAGGAAGTCTTGCTGACGCGACCTTTTGCTTCATTGGCAACTGTTTTTAGGAAATCAGTAATAGTATAAGCTTTATCGCCCTGCTGTACTTCCATATCTTTGCGGATACGCGGCGTTAGTTCGCCGGATTCAATCTCTTTTTCACCAACCACAATCGTGTATGGTACTTTCATCATTTCTGCGTTACGAATCTTTTTACCGACAGATTCGTTGCCATTATCGACACTGACACGAAGCCCTAATTCTCTCGCCTGCTGCTCGATGTCTTGAGCGTAATTAACTGTTGTGTCTTCTTGATTAACTGTGATCAGCCTTACTTGCTCCGGAGCCAACCATACCGGGAACTTGCCAGCAGTATGTTCTATATACACGCTCAAGAAACGCTCTATCGATCCAAGGAGAGCACAGTGAATCATCACAGGGCGTGCGGTAGCGCCATCTTCAGTGGCAAACTCTAGGCCAAATCGCTCTGGCTGGACAAAATCAAGCTGCACTGTTGCAACCTGCCATTGACGACCAATTGCATCAGTTGCCATAAAATCTATCTTAGGTCCATAAAACGCAGCCTCACCTATCTCGACATAATATTCGAGGTTATTATCTCGAGCTAACTCCTCGATCTGCGCCTGGGCTTTTTCCCACAAAACTGGATCACCCAAATAGCCTTCACTCTCATCCCGGAAGCTCAAACGGAACGAGAGCTCCATACCAAAAACGCCATACATTTCCTGCGCAGCCTCAACAAGCTCTGTTGCCACGGTTTTGATCTGATAATCAGCGACGAAAGCGTGACTATCATCTTGTGTAAATGAACGGACGCGGCTTAAGCCATGAAGCTCACCTGTTTTTTCATCACGATAATCACCCGCATTCTCCATGTATTTAACCGGTAAATCACGATAGCTTCTCGGTTGCGAGGCAAATAGTTGTACATGATGCGGACAATTCATCGGTCGTAACACAAACTCGTCTGAGGTTTCTTGGCTCTTCACTAAAAATAATTCATCACCAAACTTATCCCAGTGACCACTGGCTTTATATAATTCAGTTTTTGCGATGACTGGCGTCCAGACTTTTTTGAATCCAGTTCTGGCGCGCAATTCTTGTGTAAAGACACCAATTTGTTCGCGCAGTACTGTTCCCTTTTCTGTAAAAAGTGGTAAACCGGCACCAACCAAATCAGAGAATACAAACAGATCAAGTTCTTTGCCGAGCTTACGATGATCGCGCTTTTTTGCCTCCTCGAGCATATCAAGGTGTTGCCGAAGTTCTTTGGGCGTTGCAAACGCCACACCGTATAGACGCTGCATCTGGGGGTTAGTGTCTTTAGCGCGCCAGTAGGCTCCAGCAACACGCATCAGTTTGAATGGGCCAACCAAACCAGTATGCTCTACATGTGGTCCACGGCATAAGTCGGTGAAATCACCATTGGTATAAAACGAAACATTCTCTACTTGGGCGTCACCATCAGTAATGGTTCCAAGCTCGTCTGCGTCCAGGTCTTTCGCGACCGTTGTGCCAGCTCGTCTGAGGTCATTCAACAGCTCTTCTTTATATGGTTGGGTCGCATTCTTTGCCCATTCAATTGCTTGGTCTATTGGCATTTCTGTTTTTTCAAACGGCTGTTTGGCGGTAATTATCTTCTGCATTTCTGCTTCAATTTTCAGAAAATCATCTTCAGAAATCTTCATATCACCGAGATCAATATCATAGTAAAAGCCGTTCTCTACTACCGGACCAACACCAAGCTTCGCTTCTGGCCACAAGGTGCACACCGCAGTCGCCATAATATGGGCCAAACTGTGTCGCATTGCGTGAAGTTTATCTGTATTTTCTGTCATTTCTGTGCCTTTCGAGCCTTTTATATATAAAAAACGCGCTTTGAATATCATCTGTGATATACATTTGCGCGTTTCGGGCCCGGAATTTTCATCAAGGCTGTTCCACCGAAATCTTTCACTCTTGCTACCGGCGTTGTCGTACGCAGTATACTCCCGACGAAGCTCCGTGGGTGGTGAATCCACATCATAACTTACTGTTTACTATACCACATCCCCCTTCCCTAAAGCCCTTTTACGGCCTGTACATTCCAATTTTTATGCTCTATTTTACGCGATAGCGTATTATATACACATAATGCCGAAACGAACAGACATTTCACCAGTGATAGATGGGCTACTCCGTGTTGCGGTACTCGGTGGTGCCGGATTTGTCTTGCTTGCGGCACCGAATGCAATCCAAGCACTAGACGGTCCACTCCGTAAATTTCTTGACGCAATGGATGAAAAAGCCCGAAAACGTGAACTCAAAAAACTTCAATCTTATATGAAACGAACCGGCTTAATCACCGAGGATTACAAACATGGGATTACGATTACCAAGAAAGCCAGGGAGCGACTAGAAAAAATCAACATAGAATCCCTCGAGATCGATACGATGCCAGCATGGGATCACAAATGGCGAGTAGTCTTTTATGACATACCAGAGATTAAAAAATCAGGCAGAGACGCGTTAACTGCCAAACTCAGAGAGCTCGGTTGTTACCAATTACAACGCAGCGTTTGGGTGCATCCCTTTCCCTGCGAGAATGTCATTACGGCAGTAGCCAGTGCTTATTCTATCGAGAAATACATTACGTACCTAGAGACAACCCACATATCCAATGAAAGTACTTTGATCAAGTCGTTCACCAGACTCAACCTGTGCTAAACCTCTAGGCATTGATGACATACACTTTCCAAGGACGGACCTTGGAAAGTGTATGTCGCTGGTTTTTGATTGCTGTTGGTATAGTTAAGGGGTTTTGGCAGACAAAGCCCTACAGTTACAGACGTACCCGTAATCTATGGCCAGGTCTATGGGGTGGCGACGGTTTCAGAGGCGATGATGATGTAGTTGCATTCATATGTAGTGGTTGGGTCGATTGGGGTGTCAGTGTAGATCTTAAAGCCATTAGATGTTGCACGGACGAATACGGGGAATCGAGCTGACTTACCATTTTTTGTGGTAATGGTGACTCGTGGGTCTACGGTGTATGGACTATTGAAGTTAATTTCGAATAGCATAACCTCGGTACCCTCCGTTATAGTTTGTGGCGTAGCACTGGTTGTAAACAGTATGCTTCCTGCTGTATCCGTACCATTGACCGTTACGCCTGCACCGTCTGTTGTGACACCAAGTACCGCAAAGTCGACAATACTCGGCGCCCGCCCCGGCTGATGATCTTGCCATTGACCAAGACGTTCTGAGCTACGACCAATTTATAAACCGTCAAAGTCCCCTGCACTGCCACATCACCGGTAACGGTTAGGTTGGTGGGGGTGGTAGCTCCGGATATATTGAGGTTAGCAATACTAGCCGTGCCAGTAATCTGCAAACCGCCAAAGTTAGCACTGGTAGCCTGCAAGGTGTCACTTATTGGTGGCGCCCAGGTCTCTGGGCCGATGAATACAGTTATAGAACCTTCTCCATCACCGTCAAAGGCGGTTACTGCATAGCCGATGATTCTTACCAGCTGAAGTGGCTTTTATACCAACACCAGGTGTTGATGAAGCCATAATTGGGTCACCAATGGCAAGTACAAACAAAAGCACAATAAATCACTCTCGCAAAGATGATTTATTGTGCTGGAAGGTGAGGACAAAACCTCTCCCAAAACTTCGCCTACATAGATAATAGCATGCTAGCAATATAATGCTAGTACTTTTATATTGTTTTTATAACAATACTAATCATTACCATATATGATATACCTAAAATATCATCAATCACGGTCCTTTAACCCTTACAGCCACATACATCATGCAAATAACATTCATATAGAACGCTATCGCGTATAATATGTATAAATTATGTTTAAATACAGGGGTAAGTAAAGACTTGAGACTAAAGTTACGATACTTACGAAAATTACCCCAAAACCGATAAATAAGGTGACAACGCTCGATGTTCACCTAAAAAACCGCCAAATTATACAAAGGTTTGGTTAAATTCTGTATAATCAATGAGTACTCATAAGGGCGATTAGCTCATTTGGCTAGAGCGCGTCATTGACGTTGACGAGGTGGCAGGTTCGAATCCTGCATCGCCCACCATTTATCTTTATTTTCGAACCTTATCGACAGATGACAGGACGTGTCCATTGTGGATTACGGAGCATTACATGAGCTGACGTTTATTGAGAATGAACTCAGAGT
>MWWI01000276.1_pt1 | contig 11102 bp, 8 predicted proteins | sample 1047321 | NCBI WGS metagenome assembly MWWI01 (sample SAMN06349966, study PRJNA376086) | soil metagenome | isolation source: FI-1 sample Antarctic (ecotone) soil | place: Antarctica | reverse complement strand
AAAGGCGCGTTCAGCACAAGGGTAGCGTGATAATAAACGTTCTCAGACATTACCCTATCTTGTCACAGCCTTGTCGAATCGGGTTATGGTAGGCAAAATTAAAGACCGTGCGCGCAAACACACGGCCCAATCACTTAGACACTGATAGGTTAGCGCACACGGTCGGATTGGGCAAGTGATGCTGACGACCTTTGCAGTAAGTGACGCCGTAAGTGCTGCGTCTGTAATAGCCGAGAAGGTACCAAAGGGTTTAGCCCAGCGGGTTTATCAAGCCTTACTGATTCCAGCTATAGAAAACGCCCGTGAACGGGGCTATGTAAATCCAAGTCGAGTGACGTTTCACTGCCCTGCCGAAATAATTTCTACGGCGCTAGGAATCAGCCGTATGAGTCTATGGCGGGCGGTGCAGGTGTTGAGAGATGCGGGTTTAGTCGATGCCCGCACACAAAAGGCTAGGCTAAGCTGCCGGGGCGGGGCGGTAAGGAATACAGGTAGTGTCTGGCAAATCCGGCTAACGCCAAATCACGGCAGTAAGTGCAAGCTTAGCTATGAAGAGTTGAAACACGTCTGGCGTCCTAACTTCAATGATGAGGTGAAGCGCGGCGCTGGTAGCTATCAAGCGGTTAAGGCCGCACGGGAACGGCGTGTTACATACAAAAGCACTCTACAAGAGATTGATTTGACTTTACTGCTAAAACATTCCGTTGATTCTAAAAAACACCTAGCCCACGTTGATAACTCTGTATGTAACAAGCCTAAGAATGCTGTGCTGGAAGTGCTGCTAGATATGACGGCGGGGCGTCGTGGTCGAGATACCGTGCAAAAGGTAGACCTTGCGGCCCAGGCGCTGTCTGAGGCACTTGCAGATAGTAGGTCGGTGAATTTCTACAGGCGTTTGGTTTGGGGCGCGCTGAAAGCATCTCAGCGCGGTACAGACCACTTTCAGACTATTTATCAAATGGCGATAAGGGCGCGCGTCGATAGAGTTGAGAATTTCAGCCGCAAAGGTGGTGCAGTGTTTGTCTCTAGGTTAAAAGAGACTAGGATATGGGATGAGATTATGCGAAGTCCTTAAACCCGCCGCGAAAAATTTTTAAGTCGGCAGGGGAGGTAAGACTGTTTAGCAGGTCGGCTAGATTTTGCCGCTAAAAGACCCAGCCGGGGGGTAGCTACATGAAACATCTAGCCACCAAACAATCCTTTTGGTGTGAATCGGTGAAATCGCGGAAGGGGCGGGGCGTGGGGTAGGGGTCAAATCTTGATAGTTAGGGGTTGCTGTTGGCTTTGAACGATTTTCTAATTTCTGATTATCAGGTTTTGAGATTGAAACACTGTGTAGCACGCAAAACAGTGTTAAAAATAGCAATGTGGAATTTATTTTTTAGGGCATGAAATTGAAAAAATGTAATCTACCTATTAGTGTAATTATTCATTACTGTGAATGGTTATACCCCTGCCGAAAAATATTTTGCCGCAAGGAACAAAACCCTGCTTTTAAGTAATCACAAACACAAAGGGCAGTCATCAAGAACAAACCAAAACCCAAAGAAAAACCCAAAGAAAAACCCAAAGACTACAAACCAAAGAAGCAAAGGGCAGTAATCAACCACGCTGGCCCGGTAAGCGAAGTAATCAGATGCGGTGATGATATTTCAAGCCAAAACCAAAAACCCAAAACCCCAAAACCCTAACCCCAAAACCCCATTTCCAAATAGTAAACACGGAGGGCATTAAGATTCCTTTTTACGTGGTCTTTTCAAGCCGATTTGACCGCTTAGATTCGGAAGTGCTTTAGTCTGTTTAGTAGCTTTGGCTTGTAGGTAGATTCCGTAGTTTTGGGCTGTGAACGGCGCGACCGGCTTAGACAGGTAGGCTAGTAGAGATAACTCTGTACCAGGTCGGATGACCTGCACGCGCTTACTCTGAGGGTGTGCCAAGTGGGAGAGTGAGGGCGCTGCCGATGCTATCGCATGAACATGTACCGCGCCGTCGAAACCAACTTCAATCTTGAAATAGTAAGGCTTGGGGAGATAGCGGGCTAACGCTGCCTTGATTTCAGCTATGACAGTTGGGGCGTACAGATAACGCGGGTCGGCATAGTCGATAGGTAGCCCCAGATTGCCCACAGACAGCGTGTAAAAGTAGGCCGGGGTACTTGGATAGCCTAGCTGGTTAAACAGCTTTGTAGCCCATCCTGCTGGCTGTAGTGCTTTGTTCGCCGCTTTAGTTCGCTGACGGGTACTCGAGTAAAATTTATCGGGCGGATAGTTCGGATACTTGGCAAAATAGCGGTGCGCCTTCTCAGTTGGGGATTCATTGTCTAGTGAATCTCTATATTTTCTAACAGTATCCCAGCTACTATCATTCTCCGCCGCAAAATTATTTTTTTCGGGCGGGAAAGTTGGTAGATATGGCGCTGTACACGTATTTGTGCTATGATTAGGTTGCATACGAAAGTTTCCTTTTTGCCTCACAACTTGTCATTGTGAGGCTACTTTTTTACATCGGATTTTGCCGGATGTAATGCTTCAAGTTCTGAATAGCAGGATTTTGGTTTTGTGCCAGGTATTGCAGCTTCACCTTGGCGTGAGACAAAGGCAAATCCACACTGCCGGGGTAGCTGTGTATAAGGTTCACCGCAAGTTCACGAGTTGGAACGGGTGCAAAACCCAGTACATAGTTGATAGCTGTGTTTCGTTCGTCTTCAAGAGTCGCGTCTAAGCGTAGCGGGAGAATTGTGCATCTACCTTGTTTACCGCGCCCATCGTCTACAAGTGTCGAAACTACCAAACGCCGGGTATAGCGGTCGGTAAAAAGTTCGGTGGCTAAAAAGATATTGAAGGATGTAGTAGTTTGTGTTATCATTTAACTTAATCCTAGTTGTTCCGCGTCAACTTCATCTGGCGCGGTTTTAGTTTTTTTTGCCTTCTTAGGCCCGAGTAGTAATCTCTCTCTAAAATCACGTAGTTCTGAGTAAGGAATCCGGTGGCGGTTCCCGGTCTTGTAGTGGACTAGAGTCTGTTCCTCTAAACACTTGTAAACAAAGTGTTTCCCTAGTGGTGGGTTCCAAAGGTGCCGGAACTCGTCGGGAGTAAGCGTGAGGTTATTCTCTGCCAAGGCGTCGAAATCGGTTTGTGAAATATCTACTGATAGTTTCATAGGTGGTTCCCTTCTTTTCTATCTATTTCCAGTATATCACGATTCTCATGATTTGTACATAAAATTCTCATAGATTTGAGAGAAAAAGTGCATCGATGGGGCAATAGTCTTATTCGTGACGCGCTGTGCTTAGAAAGCTGTTTGATGCATCATTTTTTACTTGGCGTTTACTAGATGCATTCTAAGGTGGAGTATGAAACGTTTTGGGTTCGCCATCACTCTTCTTGTCTACCTAAGTTTTGCCTTTGGTCAAAGTCAGCATGAGATTACATGCCGTGGATTAGAGGAGATGGGACGTGGCGAGTTAGGACCCGCCCCTAACTGGGCTATTTCTTACTGTAATGGTGAGGCTGAAATAGTCGAAAAAAGAGTTGCGGAATCGTTGAACAACTTTATCTTCATGCAGTCTTACGAAGCCTTGTTAGATAGATATGGGGCTGTAGAGATTGCAGAGGACATCAGCCGTAGGATGACTGCTGCTGGTTACGTTCAAGCGGATAGCCGAACTTCTGACCAAGGGGCTGTGACTACAGTTTTCGTCAATGTGGACGCGGGGACTTCGTACACTGTTTTGCTTAGCGAAAAAGCAATTGATTATTACCTCCTCCTGATTAAAATGCCGTTCCCGCTAACCGAGAGTGTTGCTGAAAGTACTGCACCGCCTACCGCTACAGCCGATTCCCCCGAGGGAGATTATTGGATTGAAGTCAAGCCAACCGTTATTGCCCCTTATATCGTCAAAGTTGAAGTCGAGACCAATATGCCTGACGACGCTATGTTGTCAATAAGTCTGAAGTTAAGGGAACAAGCCGCACCAGGGCCATTTATTGGAAGCTTTGGGACAGACTTTGAACGAGTTTCACTCACGCAAGGCAAAGGTGAAGTAACGATTGATGGGAATCTGAAGCCCATTCCTCCTGTTGATGTGCTTCCATCTGGAATTTACGAAGTGCAAGTAGCGTTTCACCCACTATGGGCAGAAAACAGACGCTTAGCCGACGACCTCGGGATAACGGAGTCCATTGTTTTTCATTCTGATGTTCAATTAGGCGACTAACGCAGCAGCAGCTTATCGCACACAGTTTTATCAGCCTTGGGGTCTGCATAAGCGGTAAATCGATGTCTATAAAACCTTCCTTTTCTGGACATTTCGGAAACTGGACACACTATCGTGTTTTTTGGCCTTAAATGTGTCCGTAAACCCGTCTATTTATCTACGTATGGATAACCCCTTTGTTTTAAGTTTCTGGACTACTTCAGGAAAATGCTTCAATTGAGGCAGCACAAAATAACCCTGTAGCTGCTACAGGTTCAAATGCTAGAGTTTCGGCATGACTGAAACTGAGATGCTTTACAGTGCGCGGCAGTTATCGCACGAACTAGAGATAACCCTTCAAATGCTTTCCAAATACGCACAAGCTTATACCAAACTGACAAAACAGCAAATCAAGAAACAGGGTAGAGAAGGGCGACACTTCACAGCGGCACAGAGGGAGGTCATGAAGAACGCCCGCGATATGGTCAGAAATCAAACCGGGACCACGGTAGAGGATGCTATGAAACGGGCGCTTGTATTTGATTCTGCGGCGCTAGAGGTCGAATCATGGGGAGATACAACAGGATTTGACTTAGACCGGCTTAAACAAGCCCTGAATGAAGCTGTGACGGCACCGCTTATAGGTGAGATACAGGCTTTACGTGATGAGGTAGCAGAGTTGAAACAAGATAAAGACTTGCAGCCCTTGCCCGAAATAAAAAATCCGAGCAAAGTTGAGGATTCGGCAGCGGTCGAACAGTCATCACCGGCAGCAGATAAGCAGCAATACGGAATTTTGGTTAGGCTAGCAATGAAAGTGGAAGATATTTTCAAAAGTTAGTCTTTCGGGTTCTAAAAGTATCAACATAAGCTATAACGCAGGTATGGATTTTGAGAAGTTCTTAGCTGGCAAGGTTAATCGAGAAGAGTTGATTGCTTCGCTACTTGCTGATGTAGACCCTGATAGCGATAAAGCGCAAAGAATAATGAATGCTTTATACAAAGAAGCTGACAAAGGTACTGATAGAGGTGTAGCTGTGGTCGGTGGGTCGTTTGCAGAAGAGGCATTAAAGGCGCTTTTGTTAGCCTACTTCAATTTCGGCGCATCTACCTTTGGTTTTTCCAGGACTGAGAAAAATGTTAGTGAGTTGTCGGAATCTCTTTTTAACTACAATCGAGATGGTGCATTAAGTACATTTACTGCTAAAGCAAAACTCGCGCGGTTGTTGGGGTTGATAAGTAGTGGCACTTATAAGAATTTGACAATCGTCGCTAGAATCCGTAACGACTTTGCACATAATGTCGAGATTGATAGCTTTAACCACCCTACAATACTGGCAAAAGTAAGAAAATTAGCCCACAAAGATGAAACTCAGTACGAACCTCATGAAGAAGCACTACACCATTTCGCCCATGTACTTGGAGACATTTTTACTATGGTTGTCGGAGTAACTTCCGGCTTGGAAAAAGGGATACCCTTTCATATGAGTCTTCTAAACGACCAAGAAATGTAACAAATTTGCCTTTTTACCCTTCGCGCCGAAATTTTTACTTTTGCGCGGTTTCAGATGTCGGCGTTTCGGGTTCAACCCGCTTAGGTGGCAAAGGTACGGCTTGTACACGAGTGACAACCATTCGGCCTGTGCGTTGCTTCAGTTCGGCCCATACTTCTAACCCGCTGCCTAACTCTGGCAAGCTATCAAGTACCTCTAGGCTAGCTACTAGAGGCAGCTTGAACGGCTTTTTCAGGACGCCTTGGCCCTCATTCGGAAAAACCTGAATCTGCAATAGCGCATTTTCACGGTCTACCTTCACGAGTTCCCCTAATGCGTGTAGGCCGGGTTCTCTAGGTATTTCGCCAAGTGGTTTGTACAAGGCAAGTTGAGTACCGCTACCCAGCAAACCTTCTTTATCCGTGCGCGGCCACAAAATGATGCTTTGTTCCTCTTCAGGCGGGTTTTCTTCAATAAGGGCGGCAAATTTTCTTTTGATTATCAGAGGAAAAGGTTTGTCACCGATGCCTAAAGCTATCTTTATACCGCCGTTTTTCTTGTCCTTAGAGACAATGAAAGGCGCGTTCAGCACAAGGGTAGCGTGATAATAAACGTTCTCAGACATTACCCTATCTTGTCACAGCCTTGTCGAATCGGGTTATGGTAGGCAAAATTAAAGACCGTGCGCGCAAACACACGGCCCAATCACTTAGACACTGATAGGTTAGCGCACACGGTCGGATTGGGCAAGTGATGCTGACGACCTTTGCAGTAAGTGACGCCGTAAGTGCTGCGTCTGTAATAGCCGAGAAGGTACCAAAGGGTTTAGCCCAGCGGGTTTATCAAGCCTTACTGATTCCAGCTATAGAAAACGCCCGTGAACGGGGCTATGTAAATCCAAGTCGAGTGACGTTTCACTGCCCTGCCGAAATAATTTCTACGGCGCTAGGAATCAGCCGTATGAGTCTATGGCGGGCGGTGCAGGTGTTGAGAGATGCGGGTTTAGTCGATGCCCGCACACAAAAGGCTAGGCTAAGCTGCCGGGGCGGGGCGGTAAGGAATACAGGTAGTGTCTGGCAAATCCGGCTAACGCCAAATCACGGCAGTAAGTGCAAGCTTAGCTATGAAGAGTTGAAACACGTCTGGCGTCCTAACTTCAATGATGAGGTGAAGCGCGGCGCTGGTAGCTATCAAGCGGTTAAGGCCGCACGGGAACGGCGTGTTACATACAAAAGCACTCTACAAGAGATTGATTTGACTTTACTGCTAAAACATTCCGTTGATTCTAAAAAACACCTAGCCCACGTTGATAACTCTGTATGTAACAAGCCTAAGAATGCTGTGCTGGAAGTGCTGCTAGATATGACGGCGGGGCGTCGTGGTCGAGATACCGTGCAAAAGGTAGACCTTGCGGCCCAGGCGCTGTCTGAGGCACTTGCAGATAGTAGGTCGGTGAATTTCTACAGGCGTTTGGTTTGGGGCGCGCTGAAAGCATCTCAGCGCGGTACAGACCACTTTCAGACTATTTATCAAATGGCGATAAGGGCGCGCGTCGATAGAGTTGAGAATTTCAGCCGCAAAGGTGGTGCAGTGTTTGTCTCTAGGTTAAAAGAGACTAGGATATGGGATGAGATTATGCGAAGTCCTTAAACCCGCCGCGAAAAATTTTTAAGTCGGCAGGGGAGGTAAGACTGTTTAGCAGGTCGGCTAGATTTTGCCGCTAAAAGACCCAGCCGGGGGGTAGCTACATGAAACATCTAGCCACCAAACAATCCTTTTGGTGTGAATCGGTGAAATCGCGGAAGGGGCGGGGCGTGGGGTAGGGGTCAAATCTTGATAGTTAGGGGTTGCTGTTGGCTTTGAACGATTTTCTAATTTCTGATTATCAGGTTTTGAGATTGAAACACTGTGTAGCACGCAAAACAGTGTTAAAAATAGCAATGTGGAATTTATTTTTTAGGGCATGAAATTGAAAAAATGTAATCTACCTATTAGTGTAATTATTCATTACTGTGAATGGTTATACCCCTGCCGAAAAATATTTTGCCGCAAGGAACAAAACCCTGCTTTTAAGTAATCACAAACACAAAGGGCAGTCATCAAGAACAAACCAAAACCCAAAGAAAAACCCAAAGAAAAACCCAAAGACTACAAACCAAAGAAGCAAAGGGCAGTAATCAACCACGCTGGCCCGGTAAGCGAAGTAATCAGATGCGGTGATGATATTTCAAGCCAAAACCAAAAACCCAAAACCCCAAAACCCTAACCCCAAAACCCCATTTCCAAATAGTAAACACGGAGGGCATTAAGATTCCTTTTTACGTGGTCTTTTCAAGCCGATTTGACCGCTTAGATTCGGAAGTGCTTTAGTCTGTTTAGTAGCTTTGGCTTGTAGGTAGATTCCGTAGTTTTGGGCTGTGAACGGCGCGACCGGCTTAGACAGGTAGGCTAGTAGAGATAACTCTGTACCAGGTCGGATGACCTGCACGCGCTTACTCTGAGGGTGTGCCAAGTGGGAGAGTGAGGGCGCTGCCGATGCTATCGCATGAACATGTACCGCGCCGTCGAAACCAACTTCAATCTTGAAATAGTAAGGCTTGGGGAGATAGCGGGCTAACGCTGCCTTGATTTCAGCTATGACAGTTGGGGCGTACAGATAACGCGGGTCGGCATAGTCGATAGGTAGCCCCAGATTGCCCACAGACAGCGTGTAAAAGTAGGCCGGGGTACTTGGATAGCCTAGCTGGTTAAACAGCTTTGTAGCCCATCCTGCTGGCTGTAGTGCTTTGTTCGCCGCTTTAGTTCGCTGACGGGTACTCGAGTAAAATTTATCGGGCGGATAGTTCGGATACTTGGCAAAATAGCGGTGCGCCTTCTCAGTTGGGGATTCATTGTCTAGTGAATCTCTATATTTTCTAACAGTATCCCAGCTACTATCATTCTCCGCCGCAAAATTATTTTTTTCGGGCGGGAAAGTTGGTAGATATGGCGCTGTACACGTATTTGTGCTATGATTAGGTTGCATACGAAAGTTTCCTTTTTGCCTCACAACTTGTCATTGTGAGGCTACTTTTTTACATCGGATTTTGCCGGATGTAATGCTTCAAGTTCTGAATAGCAGGATTTTGGTTTTGTGCCAGGTATTGCAGCTTCACCTTGGCGTGAGACAAAGGCAAATCCACACTGCCGGGGTAGCTGTGTATAAGGTTCACCGCAAGTTCACGAGTTGGAACGGGTGCAAAACCCAGTACATAGTTGATAGCTGTGTTTCGTTCGTCTTCAAGAGTCGCGTCTAAGCGTAGCGGGAGAATTGTGCATCTACCTTGTTTACCGCGCCCATCGTCTACAAGTGTCGAAACTACCAAACGCCGGGTATAGCGGTCGGTAAAAAGTTCGGTGGCTAAAAAGATATTGAAGGATGTAGTAGTTTGTGTTATCATTTAACTTAATCCTAGTTGTTCCGCGTCAACTTCATCTGGCGCGGTTTTAGTTTTTTTTGCCTTCTTAGGCCCGAGTAGTAATCTCTCTCTAAAATCACGTAGTTCTGAGTAAGGAATCCGGTGGCGGTTCCCGGTCTTGTAGTGGACTAGAGTCTGTTCCTCTAAACACTTGTAAACAAAGTGTTTCCCTAGTGGTGGGTTCCAAAGGTGCCGGAACTCGTCGGGAGTAAGCGTGAGGTTATTCTCTGCCAAGGCGTCGAAATCGGTTTGTGAAATATCTACTGATAGTTTCATAGGTGGTTCCCTTCTTTTCTATCTATTTCCAGTATATCACGATTCTCATGATTTGTACATAAAATTCTCATAGATTTGAGAGAAAAAGTGCATCGATGGGGCAATAGTCTTATTCGTGACGCGCTGTGCTTAGAAAGCTGTTTGATGCATCATTTTTTACTTGGCGTTTACTAGATGCATTCTAAGGTGGAGTATGAAACGTTTTGGGTTCGCCATCACTCTTCTTGTCTACCTAAGTTTTGCCTTTGGTCAAAGTCAGCATGAGATTACATGCCGTGGATTAGAGGAGATGGGACGTGGCGAGTTAGGACCCGCCCCTAACTGGGCTATTTCTTACTGTAATGGTGAGGCTGAAATAGTCGAAAAAAGAGTTGCGGAATCGTTGAACAACTTTATCTTCATGCAGTCTTACGAAGCCTTGTTAGATAGATATGGGGCTGTAGAGATTGCAGAGGACATCAGCCGTAGGATGACTGCTGCTGGTTACGTTCAAGCGGATAGCCGAACTTCTGACCAAGGGGCTGTGACTACAGTTTTCGTCAATGTGGACGCGGGGACTTCGTACACTGTTTTGCTTAGCGAAAAAGCAATTGATTATTACCTCCTCCTGATTAAAATGCCGTTCCCGCTAACCGAGAGTGTTGCTGAAAGTACTGCACCGCCTACCGCTACAGCCGATTCCCCCGAGGGAGATTATTGGATTGAAGTCAAGCCAACCGTTATTGCCCCTTATATCGTCAAAGTTGAAGTCGAGACCAATATGCCTGACGACGCTATGTTGTCAATAAGTCTGAAGTTAAGGGAACAAGCCGCACCAGGGCCATTTATTGGAAGCTTTGGGACAGACTTTGAACGAGTTTCACTCACGCAAGGCAAAGGTGAAGTAACGATTGATGGGAATCTGAAGCCCATTCCTCCTGTTGATGTGCTTCCATCTGGAATTTACGAAGTGCAAGTAGCGTTTCACCCACTATGGGCAGAAAACAGACGCTTAGCCGACGACCTCGGGATAACGGAGTCCATTGTTTTTCATTCTGATGTTCAATTAGGCGACTAACGCAGCAGCAGCTTATCGCACACAGTTTTATCAGCCTTGGGGTCTGCATAAGCGGTAAATCGATGTCTATAAAACCTTCCTTTTCTGGACATTTCGGAAACTGGACACACTATCGTGTTTTTTGGCCTTAAATGTGTCCGTAAACCCGTCTATTTATCTACGTATGGATAACCCCTTTGTTTTAAGTTTCTGGACTACTTCAGGAAAATGCTTCAATTGAGGCAGCACAAAATAACCCTGTAGCTGCTACAGGTTCAAATGCTAGAGTTTCGGCATGACTGAAACTGAGATGCTTTACAGTGCGCGGCAGTTATCGCACGAACTAGAGATAACCCTTCAAATGCTTTCCAAATACGCACAAGCTTATACCAAACTGACAAAACAGCAAATCAAGAAACAGGGTAGAGAAGGGCGACACTTCACAGCGGCACAGAGGGAGGTCATGAAGAACGCCCGCGATATGGTCAGAAATCAAACCGGGACCACGGTAGAGGATGCTATGAAACGGGCGCTTGTATTTGATTCTGCGGCGCTAGAGGTCGAATCATGGGGAGATACAACAGGATTTGACTTAGACCGGCTTAAACAAGCCCTGAATGAAGCTGTGACGGCACCGCTTATAG
>MWWI01000275.1_pt1 | contig 11111 bp, 14 predicted proteins | sample 1047321 | NCBI WGS metagenome assembly MWWI01 (sample SAMN06349966, study PRJNA376086) | soil metagenome | isolation source: FI-1 sample Antarctic (ecotone) soil | place: Antarctica | reverse complement strand
CCATTATAGAGAAATATGGCTATGAGATCCAGTGATTAAAAAATCCGGCTGGGGAAAAACAAGAGAATAAAAAAAATAAAAGATGTCGGTAAAAAAGCAAAAAAGAAGCAAGCAAAGTTACGCTTTTTTTTCCAAACGCCCGGCAGCCCACATTTAGCCCGCTCACAGAAAAACCCACCGCACCGTAAAAGCCAAAACCGCACCGGATCTAATTGGAAAAAAAAACGTGGAAAGCCGCTTTCTTATTTTTCACTTTTAAATCCTTACTATTATGAAAGTCTTATTTTCTTATGTAGGCTCCGGTCCCGGTGCTTTCTGTATTGAGTTTTCTCAAGTTTATTCTCGCACTTATAGCTTTGGCTTGCGAGTTTCCAGGTATGGCATTACCCTTTATTTTGCCCGTTGGGTTTTTGAGGTTGTTAAGTTGCCTTTTTAGCTTTTATAGGGGCATTTGCCCCTTTTTTTTGTATATTACTATATGAAAAATTATCTTTTCTTCGATACGGAAACAACAGGACTCCCAACGAATTACAAGTCGCCTCCTGGCGAGGACTGGCCTGAGATTGTCACAATCTCCTGGATCATTTCAGATTCAAAAAAATTTGAATATTTTAACTTTCTAATTAAGCCTGAAGGCTGGGTAATTTCAAAAGATGCGGAAAAAATTCACGGAATTTCCCAGGACCACGCTGAAAAAAATGGACTCCCTTTAATCCTTGCGCTTCAGGAATTTTTGAAATCTTACAATTATTGCGATGCTATAGTCGCTCACAATATGGCTTTTGATCTTACCGTCTTAAAATCTGCTTTTATATTCAAAAATATTCCGGTTTATCTAACAAAAAAATCTTATTGCACAATGCTCCTAGGAGCTGATTTATGTTGTTTGCCTTCAAAAAATTCATTTCAAACCTACAAATGGCCAAGGCTTGAGGAACTGCATTTTTATCTTTTCGGGCAAAATTTTGATGGTGCTCACAACTCAGAAACTGATTCTTTGATTTGTGCTAAATGTTTCTTTGAAATAATTAAAAAAAAGGATTCAGACTTTAAATAGTAACATTTGCTGAAATAAATATTATTCTTTTTTGTGTTTATTTTTGATAATTTTTGTCATTATCAATATATTGTTACAAGCCGATTTTTTTAACTTATTGATAATCAGCTAACTAAAATAATTTTAAATTTTTTATTCATTATTAGCAAAATAAATCTTAATTTTCCTTTGACAATTCTTGTCAGGGTGTTATATTTAAACTATGAAAACGACAGGGATAATTTTAGATAATTTTCAAATTGTTACTGATCGTAATATGGAAAACGGCTCAAAAAAAGTTAAAATAACACAAGGCCTTGCACTCTCTCCCGACACCTGGGAAAATCTTGCAATTATTGCTGAATTCTTCAATCGATCAAGAAATAATCTGATTGAAAGCTGTTTGCTTGATTTAATCCAGAAAACGAAAAAAGAGCACCCGGATCTTGCTAAAAAGCTTTTTTAAGATATTCAAAATTTTGCGTGAAACGGAAGCGAGCTCTGCGGGGACGCAACTCGATAGGGATAGCGCAAACAGTGAGGATTGCAAGCCGGGACCTGAAAATCCCGGCTTATTTATTTGTATAAGCTTTGACTGTCGGCCAAACGGATAAGAAAATATACAGATATATCCTTTCTGAATTTTATGCCTAAAAAAATCCGTGCGGTCAAGAATGCTATGGCAAGAAAAATTTTGGTTAGAGTTGCAGCTTATATAGCCAGAATGAAAAAATCCGCATTAAAATGAAAAAGCCTGATTTGCAGATCAGGCTTTTTTTAATCTTAAAACACTGAGGACGACGAAACCCATCAAGTGCCATGACGACTACAAATTTAACTGAAAATTTCGGATTTGTAAGCAAGGAAAATAGTAATATTCAAATTGCACTCGATGGCGCTCTTGATACATTAGAAATAACTTCGGAATTTCAGCCCGATTTTTTGCACTTAACAAAGAAATCCTCTCTTGAGAAAAGAGCCCGTTCCAAATATCTTAACTCCCATCTTTCCAGAAAACTCTCAGATCTTAATTCCCCTCTTAAGGATCAATACTGGGATACTTATTATTGTAGCCACATTATAGAGGTTTCAGAAAATGGAATTATTTCAAAATTTTGCAAAAAACGCTGGTGCATAATATGCAACCGGATCCGTACAGCAGAACTTTTACAGAAATACATTCCAACCCTGGACAGCTGGAATGAAAAAACATTCCTTACTCTGACAATTCCAAATTGCCAGGCTTGCGACCTGGTACCGACAATGAATATAATGCTAAGAAATTTCACAAAAATTAAGGATTTATGTCGAAAAGAAGGGAAAAACCTGATAGGAATCAGAAAATTAGAAATTACTTATAATCGACATCGCAACGACTATCATCCACATTACCATTTGATTCTAGAAAATTTGAAAAATTGCGAAAAAATTATAAAAAATTGGCTTCGCCATTTTCCCCAGGCAGAACGAAACGCCCAAGACTACCGGCCAGCTGATCAGAATTCCTGCTTCGAGCTATTTAAGTATTTTACAAAACTTACTTCAAACTCTTCGAAAGATTCAGTAATCACAGTGAGGGCCCTGGATCATATATTCCAGTCCCTTTTGGGTGTGCGAACTTTTCAGCCTTTCGGATTTATTGCCCACAAAGCAAACAAGCCCGCTGAAACAATTCAAAATGAAATAGAAAAATTCACCGGAGCAGAATTCTATAAATATCAAAAAAACTTAGCGACCTGGCTGAATTCCGATACCGGCGAGATCCTTACGGACTACGAGCCAGGAGAAAAAGAGAAAAATTTTAAAAAATTTATTCACTAAAACCAAAAATTAAAAACCATGGAAAAATTTAATAAGGATTGCCAAATTTGCTCATTTCCTGCTAAATATTATGGACTTGAAAATGAAACAGATGAAACCCGGAAAATACTTACCGACCTGGGTGACACCGCTAACCTGTTGCATATGTTTTTTGATGAAAATTTTGCAAATACAATTCCCCTGAAAGAACACCAAAAATTTATCGATTTAGTCCGGGATGTACGAAAAGCACAAAAAGCTTTTTTTAAATCAAGGACTAAATCTAATCTTCAGAAAGCCAAGAATATGGAAAACGAAATCGATCATATTTTAAAAATCGAATCTCAAATTTCACTTTTTTAGCCATGCAGAAATTAACAATAATTTCAGTATCAGGCGGTAAAGATTCAACCGCCTTATACCTCTTAGCGCAAGAATTTTGCGGAAATAATTTCCTTCCTGTTTTTGCAGATACAGGAAACGAACATCCAGTAACCGTGAATTATGTAAAAAATTTACACCATATGGCCAACGGTCCCAAGGTCCAAATTGTAAAGGCTGATTTTTCAAAAGTTTTAGATCGGAAAAACCTAAAGTCTAAAGGAAACCAATTTTTGGATTTGATGATTTGGAAAGGGCGGGCACCCAGCATAAAAGCACAATTTTGCACCGAACATTTAAAATTATGGCCAATTCTTTTTTATCTGGAAAAAAATTTTCCAAGGGAAAAATATTCCTGGGAAATGCTAACCGGTTTGCGACAAAAAGAAAGCTTGAAAAGATCAAAAATAAATCAGCCTTTTCTTTATAATAGCTTTTTTGACTGCCAATCTGTATTGCCACTTCTTTATGAAGAAAAAACAAGAATATTTGACTTTTTAAAAGAAAAAGAAGTCCCACCAAATCCGCTTTATGCTATTGGCTTCAACAGAGTAGGTTGTTTCCCCTGTATTCATTCAAACAAAAAAGAACTTTCACTTCTCCCGGAATGGGCCTGGGAGAAGCTTGAGTTTTGGGAAAAAAAATTAGGAAGAAACTGGTTTCCGCCTGGAATTCTTTCATACATGCCAAAAGGCCATATTCCAAAATGCTCCGAGATTAAAGAATGGTGTATGACAACTCACGGAGCAAAATACTACGATCTTTTTAAAAAAGTCGTTCCAGAGGACCCGCCCGCTTGTATGTCAAATTTTATCAGATGCGAATAAAAAAAATCCGGCTGGGGAAAAACTAGAATTTTGCCCGGATCGGAAAAACCCCAAAATTTTTAAAAATAAATCTTAAAAAATGACGACGAACCAAGAAACCCAAAACATCAAAAGTCCTGCTGATAGCTTACATTTTATTGACGCCAACGAATTTTGGATGAGCCACAACATGATTTTCTGTATTGAGCAAGATTCAATCCGCTTCGAGAAATTTAAAGAATTCGCAATTTACTGGAAAAACAATCAATATTTAGGCCGGTACCGGGTTGTAGACAAATCGACCTTTAAGGCAAAAAATATTTCAAATTTACTTTCCCTTATGGCATTCGGAGAAAATAAGGATTATGCTTTTAACCATCTACGCAAAAAGAGATTTAAGGGACGGCTAAGCGACGCAAGCAAGTTTGCACTAATATGTATGACCTGGATAGGCTACGACCAAAGAAACGAGATCAAAAGCCGAAAAAAGCAGGAAATTTCAGAATAATATAATTGTTCAAAAAGCAAGGGGAGCAAAAGTAAACAATATTTCTATTTTGTTTTCCCCCCAGACCCCCGAATGGAAAATATTTCAAAAAGGAGAGATTTGGGAAAAAAATAAAGAAAAATAAGAGAAAAATTAAAGAAAAACAGCCTAATTATTGATTAAAAGCACATTTATTATGGAAAATAATTTAAAAGAAAGCCCGAATTATGATGATATACCTCAATTTGTAATTGTAGATAATATTTCAAAAAAGTTTCTCAGTTATGACCCTGCTATAGATAGGTATAATCTGGAAAAATTAATAAAAAACCTAGAAATATGGGATTACCATTGGGATAAAGAATGTATGCCAATTCCTGTGAATATTGAAAAGGATTTAGGTTCTGCTTACTTAAAATTTCAAAAATTAAATAAAAAACAACTCGAATTATTAAATGAAAAATTCAAATAAAAAAATGGAAAAGATTGAAATAAATTATGAAGAAACTTGCAAAGAATGTGGCCATAATGGAATACTAGTAATGCAATGTTATGATTGTGATTGTGACGAATTATGTAAAGGAAATATTGAGAAATTTTGCTTTAAGTGTGAAAAGCAATATACAGAACCGGTTCCACCGGCCATGTGAAAGCTCTGATAAGAAATCGCCTGGTAAGCACTCAGTCTCAGTTGAAAAAAAAAAACAATAAAAATTAAAATATTTATGGAAAAGTTTCACAATAAAAAGCCGGTCAGTAATATTAATGATCAGTCCAATAAAACCACAAATAAAAGGCACTATTGCACTTATTGTCGTAAAAAAAGAATTGAATCTAATATGTTAAAAATAGACTATAAATTATTAAGAATTACAGCATGGCACTGCAAAGATCATCCGTCCATTATCACGGACTTTATGCAAATAAATTCAGGTAAAAAAAACACATTTCTAGAACTATTTTCCGGTTATGGTCACATATCTAAAAAAGCAGCATTACTAGGATATAAAACATTTTCATTAGATATAAATCCTAAATTAAATCCAACTTTATCAGTAGACATCCGGAAAGTGAAATTAAGTCAGTTACCAGGTGAGGTGAAATATATATGGGCATCAATTCCTTGTACAGTATTTTCAATAATGTCAATTGAAAAACATTGGGAAAAAATACCCTATAGTTGGAGAAAATATTATTACGTTCCAAAAACTCCTGAAGCAAAAGAAGCACTTCAGATAGTTGAAAAAACCTTATGGATTATAAAGAAATTAAATCCAGATTATTATTTTATTGAAAATCCTCGAGGAGCCCTACGACATTTACCACAGATCAGATTTATTCCATTCCTGCATACAGTTTCTTATTATGATTATGGATTTAATTATTACAAACCAACCGACATTTTTACAAATTTCCCAAATCTCAAGCTTAAGAAATTGACCGCAAAAGAAAATATAAATTGTACCGGAAAATTAACACATTTGAATTCAGCACAAGAAAGGTCCATTATTCCAGGTCAGTTAATTGATGAAATTTTAAACCAATTACCATGATGAGCAAGATCTTCTTTTTAACTTTTTTTTGGATATTATTCGGATTTTCCTCCTACAGCCAGAACCACATAAATGAATTAATTTCTGAAAAAGATTCTATTCTAATTGCGATAGAAGTAAAAAACCAATATTTGGCATTTTTGCAACTAGAGAATGAAATTGAAGCGAGAAAATATGATTGGCTGAATTACCTCCCAACCCCCGGATATAGTAGATTATTTGGGCCAGAATTAAGATATAATTTTACGCAAATTTATACAGTTTTGCGGGACCGGAACAACCGGAAATTAAGAAGAAAAGAACTTGAAGTTTTGGCAATAGAGGAAACTAAGAAAGAGCAGGAAGAATTTTTATTGCTGTTAGAAGAAATGGAAAATTTTGAGGAAGGAATCCGGTTAAAAGCTGAAAATATATTACTTGAAAAAAGGCTATATGAGTTGGCTCAGGAGAGGTACAGAAATAATGAAATATCAACTACTGAATTAATTACCAAAGAAATAGCTTATAGCCAAAAGCTGATCTCCCACCGAGAACTAGAATTACGATTGAAGGAATTCCAAAGAAAAATTAATTATTACACCAATTTAAAAAACAGATTTCAATCAAATGTTCACTAAAATCGATTATTTGCCCGAAAAAAAAGCGAATGAACTTATTGACAAAACAAAATTAAAGCATCACAAAGTATTGTTTCTACTAATGCTTGATGGAGGTCTACGAGTTTCAGAAGCCTGCTCCATAAAAATAAAAAATTTCGATTTTAAGAGCCGATTAATAAAAGTAAAATGTGCTAAAAAAAGAAAAGAGAAATATCGGGAAATTCCAATTTCAGACCGACTTTACCAATCAATTGCAGAATATCTAACTGAGAAAAAAATTAAGGATCCTGAAAGTTTTTTGTTTCCTTCTGATCAGTCAGTAACCGGACATATTTCAAGAATTGCAGCATGGTCAGCTCTGGACAAATTCAAAAAAAAATCTGCTGGATTTCAAAACTTACATCCTCATGCATTAAGGCATACTTTTGCAACAAATCTAATTGGAAAGGACACCCACATAGTACACATCAAAGAATTGTTAGGGCATGATAAATTAGATACTACAGCAATTTACACCCACATTCCTGCAGAAGTAATTAAGAGCAAAATTAACTCTTCGGCAACAAAAGATAATTTCATCAAAAAAGCCTGGTTACAACTATTCCCAAAACAGCAGCTAGGGATCAACATTTCATCTCCTACAGAAACTTTCACAGTTGGGAGAAAAGCAGAAATTCAATTAATTAATTCAAATATTGCAAAAGGAATTAATACTATTATAGTCGGAAAAATCGGAAGCGGAAAAACTGAACTTTTAAAGCATATTGCTTCAGGACACAAAATTCTAAGAATGGATGACACTTTTAGATTTAAGGAAACCCTAATACAATCCTTATTATTTCTATATAATAATGATCAGTCTGCAGTAATGCAGCTAATGTTTCCAGCTTACGATAAGTCAAATTTAAGCCAGCATCTTACAAAAAGTTCAGCTATAAATTTAGCCCAACTACTAATTAATGCAACTACAAAAAATGAATATGTACTGCAAATAGATTCAGTTGATGCAATAACTCCCAGCACGGTTAAAATTCTAGAAAAGCTGAAAGACCATTTTGTTATTATTACTACTGCCAGGGAAGTGAAAATGGACAGAAGTTCATTTTTGTGGAATTTTGAAAAAATTGAATTAAACAATTTATCCAGGGCAGAAAGCTTAGAATTAATTTACAGGATTTCTTATGATCTTGAAATTGAAGATCCGGAACTTTTTAGGAATCATATATTTGAACAGTCTGGGGGAAATCCTAGAGTAATCTACGAATTGATTGAGAGATATAGAAAAGAGATTTTTGTTTCAAACGATGTTGTTAGACAGGTTAAGCATTATGGAAGTTTATCAGAGTTTGATATGAGTTTTATAGTTTTGCTCTCACTTGCAGGGTTAGCAATAATGCGTTATTTGAGCATGGAAACCGGAGAAAGTTCACTACGATTTATCGGGGGAGCCGCATTAATATTATTACTAGTATTCAGAAATGTATTCAAATTAACCAAAAGGAGAGTCTGGTAATTTCTAGTAATTTCAAATAAATTTTCACTCAAAAATCAATTTTAACTACAAAAATGAGAGCACCAAACCACATTGCGGGCGGATTAGTTTTTACCGCAACATTTGCAAGCTTCTGGAATGTCAATATATTTTCAGACTGGAAATTATTATTGCTTACAATTTTTGCAAGCTTACTCCCTGACATAGATCACAGCAAATCGATTATTGGAAAAGCATTTTTCCCTATTGCTAAATGGCTGGATAAGAGATATGGCCACAGAACCATTACTCATTCTTTGGCATTTTTTATAGTAACTTCTATAATTGTATATCTTATAGAATTCCACACCCCGGCTGAGCATATCTACATGATTTTTAGCTTTGCGCTTTTAAGCCATCTTTTGTTTGACATGATGACTATACAAGGAATTCCCCTTTTTTATCCTTTTAAAAGAAATCCCTGCGTAATTCCTGCAGATCCGAATATTAGATTAAAAGGAGGTTCAGCCCAAGAAACTGCAGTTTTTGGTTTTTTCATTTTAATAATGTGGTTCAGTTATCCGTTGTTTGAACACGGTTTTTGGATGACTTATAATAATAAATTTGCTACTTTAAGCCACTTGAATTCAAGCAATCGAAAATCAGATAAAATCTTAGAAGTTGATTTTGATTTTACGGAAAATTCCAACGCAATTAAAGGATCCGGTTTGTTGGTTTATTCTGAAGATGGAAAGGCAAACATTTGGCTTGAAGAGGTACAGCAAATTATCACAATAACCTCAAAAGCTGTATTGAATGACCTTACTTTCAAAAACTCAAACTTTCCAAAGATATACCAAGAATTCAATTTTTCCGCAATTTCTGTAGATTCAGTAAATACATTATTGTCTGAAGGTTTGATAATTAATGCCGGAATAAATTCATCAGAAAACTTCTTTTATGATGGAAAAGAAAGGAAAGAAATTGAGTTAAATTATCAATTAAATCCAAAAATTTCAGACTTATTAAAGAAAGACCTGGAACGGGAAAAAACTATAGAACTCAAAGAATCTGAAATTCAGCATAAAAAGCAACTTAAAAAACTTTTCGATTCACAAAAAAATCAATTAATTTCACAAAAAGAAACGGTTAAAGACCAGTTGAAAAATCAACTAATTTCAGATTATATGAGAGAAAATCTATATTATAACCTGAAAGAAATTGAAAAAGAAATTGAGAAAATTAAACCTTTCGATGATGACATTTCAAAGCTAATTTCTGAATTAGAAATTTTTAAGAAAGTTTCAACCGAGGCTGCAAAATATTACGGGAGAGGTAGGTTATTAAAACTCGCAAAAAAAGAAGAAAATAAGCAAATTAAATTAGAAGCTTCTTTTTAACTTTTTTTTGAAATTATTTGAATTAAGAAAAATATAAATTGAGTAAGGCAGGCGCATCATTTGATGTCCTCAGGCGGTAATATAAAAATCAGCCGTTGAGAAGCCTGCCAAATTTTTTCTTTGATTTTTTGGTTTTAGCCTGGTGAAGAAATTTGCCAGGCATTTTTTTTCTAACTCCCTGAAGTTAGGGGAAATTACCCAGTTGTAATTCTTACAAATATTTCTTAAAAGCACTTTTATTCCACATTTATGGGAAATTACCCATTTGTAATCTTACAATTTTTTGTGCACAAAAAAACCATAGCAGATCCTCTCACAGTTTTTTTTACAAACTAGCCAGCTTGGAATAAGCCAATAGCCAGATTTTTTAGGAATTTGAAACTTCATTGGTTATATGGTGTTCATTCCGTCATTCAGTCGGACTGCGCTACAAAAAAAGCAAGGCTATACAAGCGGGCAGAAAAAGCCCGGCCTTGCTTTTTTTTCCGCTTGCCTCCTTCATTCCTCCATTCACGTTCGTTCTCAGGCCCGGTGAAAAAACCGGTCCTTCCTCTCACAGAGTTTATGCTCGCCTGCTTTGTCGCCAGCGGACACGGGCGCCTACATATTTTAAAAAAAAATTAGAGTTTGATTTTTTACGGGTATTTTTTTTAAAAATATTCCCGGCTCCCGGCCGCTGTCTCCGCTCGCAGGCGGCTCGCATCTGACTTTAATAGGAATTTGAAATTTGACTTTCAAGAAGGAGATCAAAAAATTCCGATCCAGAAATTAATAAATAAAAAGAATGCACAAAGTTACATTTTTTTATTCCAAACGCCCGGCAGCCCACATTTAGCCGACGCTCAAAAAACCCAACACACCGTAAAAGCCAAACCGCACCGGATCTAATTGGAAAAAAAAATGGGATAGCGTGCTTTCTTCTTTTTTATTATTCTCACTTAAAATTATATCTAATGAAAAAAATTCAAAATTTCTTAAAATCTAAAGGAAAAAACATTCCTGAATCCACAATTAAAGGGATTTGCAAGAAATTCCGGATCGGAGTTTTTACAAATAATCATAAGGATTTTATTATTGATTATATTCTTAAAAATTATTGATTTTATCCGGGTCCCGGGCCGGAATATTCTCCGGTTTAATTCTCACTTATATATCAAAAATTATGAAAAAATATGAAATATTGTCTATTAAAGTAGATGAACTACTCAAAAAACAGACTAGAATAGAGATAGAAATATTTCTAACAAAAATGGAGTTTGCTTTGGAAATTAGGGACATTGAACGGCTAAAAGATTTTTGGCTGGACTGTAAAAAAGCAAGCTTCGAAATGAAAATTAAACATAAAGACAGGTTTCACGCCCTGGAAGAAAAGGCAAAAAAAATATGTGCAATATAACAGCCATTTCAAGCCGGGTTTATTACCCGGTTTTTTTTTGAGTTTTTCTTGACTTCCATTATAGAGAAATATGGCTATGAGATCCAGTGATTAAAAAATCCGGCTGGGGAAAAACAAGAGAATAAAAAAAATAAAAGATGTCGGTAAAAAAGCAAAAAAGAAGCAAGCAAAGTTACGCTTTT
>MWWI01000274.1_pt1 | contig 11112 bp, 17 predicted proteins | sample 1047321 | NCBI WGS metagenome assembly MWWI01 (sample SAMN06349966, study PRJNA376086) | soil metagenome | isolation source: FI-1 sample Antarctic (ecotone) soil | place: Antarctica | reverse complement strand
TTTTTTAATATTTTGTTTCTCGGTTAACGGTCAAACTCAAACCGCCATCACACAGGACGGCAAAGTTGTCATTCTGAAACCGGACAAAACTTGGGAATGGAAAGACGTTTCAAGTAGCAACTCAAACTTATCGCTTGATATTGAAGCCGCTTTGATATTCCGTTCCGGTGAAGTTGTTCCCGTTGCCCGAACCACATTTTTTTTATTTGAAAGAGATATTAAAGATGAATTAACAACCGGAGAAGCAAAACAGTTATTAATTAACGATGCGTCAAAACTTGGTGCAGTGAGGAAGGAATATGAAACTGGCAGTCTTAGAGATTATTTAGATGCTTTGAGTTATCAGTGGTATCCAAATTTTACGATTAAAGCATCGCAGATAATTAAAGATTCTGCCGTTCAAAGTGTTACAACGGATTTCAAAGGCTTGGCTAAATTTCAAAATCTGGAACGCCGTAACTACTATCTTCTAGGAATAGCCAACATTAGAAAAAACTCGGTTGTTTGGTATATTCCGGTTAATTTAACGGAATCAACTAAAATAGTTCTTGACCCGAACAATGCTTTATAAAACTTCTTGAATAAAAACTTTAACTAAACTATAATTAAAACAATTAAATTTTGGCATTCTTTATGAAGCCTTTTACATTCGCAATCTGCGGGTGTCGGAGGTTTTTTCTTTTGGATAGAACAGTCAAAATAGAATTAGAGATTCAAATGCTTCTGGTTTAGGTATTTTAGATGTAACGCCTTCAATAATTATTATTTGTTTGATGATCGGTTTACTGCACCTTCCGCAAGTGTCGGGAATCGGTTCGCCGTTTAGATACGGTTCGCTTGTTTCATCTTGTTTTATCCACACTTCCGCTTGCTCAAATCCGCCGTTGCAAGTGCAATTCTCACTTTTTAAGTTGGTTTTGCTTTCCAGTTTATTCAGTCTGTTTTTGATATTCATAATTTTGGTAGTATCAATTTAGTTTCACAATTAGCAGGAAATACAAGCGTTTTTCCGCAATTCCAGCACAAGCTGTTATCTCTATCCGGCATTACTTTCATATACGGATCATCACAGCAAGCCGTCTTGGTCCGGTTCGGTTCTTCCAGTCGTTGTAATCTGTTTTCTATGGTTTTCATAATTTATCCTTATAACTTCGCGTTTGAATTTAATTCAAAAGTAAAATTTAGTGTCGAAACTTTTTTTCCACACTTTTTGCACGTTTCGGGTCGCGGCGGATCACCGGGCAAGCAGATGTGAAAGCCTTTCTCACATCCGCAAAATTCGGAATCGTTTTTTATCAATTCCGTTTCCAGTTTATTCAATCTGTTTTCTATATTCATTGGTTATTTATTCCTTTTGATTTGTTTCTAAATTTTCGAGTCTTTCTAAAATGTCTATCAGTTCAATGCCTTTATACGCCGTTTCCAGTATGATTTGTGCCGAGCGAATTTCAGCATTCGGATTCTCACAATGCAGATTTCTTATTAATGTTTGCCCGGCTTCACTTGTCGCTTTCTGAATTTGTCCGATGGAAGTTTCAACAAGGGAACGCCGTGCTTGACGATATTCCTTTTGAAACGCTTCATCTTCTAAATACCTGTAAATAGTCTTTTCCGAGAGTTTGCAAGCCTTTGCCGCATCCTTTATCGAATTTGTATTAAGTAAGGCGTTTAATGCGTTTTCTTTGTTTGTTAGTTTCGGCATAGCAATTTATTGCTGTCAAAAACGGACTATTTCGGACATCTCTTTTAATTCTTTGTTTTTCATTTTTGATAACTTCACGCATTCGCACGGCTTGCTATATCATCCGCACGGTATGCTTGTTGTCGTTCACGCTCTTTTGTGTCCGTCATCACCCTTTCGGCTATGATTATAGATTCAGCAAACTTACACGGCGTGAGATTGGTAAATTCGGAATATGCGGAATTTAAGGACTTTTCGTCCGGGTGTTTTGCTGCAACTTGTTTGGAAAGATCGTTAAACTCCCTTCGTTTCGCGTAGAGCTCTGCACTTTTAGCAAGTATTTTTTCTATTTCCGCCTCAATAGTTTCGCCGAGTTTTACACGCAAACCGTCATATACATTAAAAGCCGTTGCCGCATCTTCGGCAAGAGTTTTCAATTCGGCGAGTGATCTTTTTAAGTTTTCGGCATCGGTTGCCGCTTCCATTTCCTTTTCCGTTTCAATTTTTTTGCTTTCTAAGGCATTAATTGAGGCTTTAAGAGTGTCGAGCTTACCTTGCTCACTTTGGACGGCTTCAATCGTTGCTTTGCCGTCAATGAAGCCATTTTGAGCCGTTTCCAGCTTGTTGGCGGTTTCATCACGCATTTGGGTTAATTCAACTAACCGTGTGTTTGTGCTGTCGAGTTTTATTTTCATATCATTTAATTTCATTGTTTTCTCCCTTTTTAGTTGTTGTTGGTTGTGGTTGACCGGACAAAGCCGCTAAAACTTCCGAATCCTTTGACGGTTGTCCGCTTAAAGCCGCTAAGACCGATTCCGCGTCCTTTGGTGGTATTAGTGCTTGTTTTTTCTTTACGTCCGCTCTGATCTCATCATAAATGTTGCGGGGTTTCGATTCTTTATCGTTTTGTTTGCTACTCATAATTATTTTCTCCCTTTCCTTTCATATATTCATTAAAAATTATCATCTGAATTTTTCAAAAAACTTTCTACCCGTCTGAAATTGCCGCTTATTTCTGAAAGTGTGGCTTGACCATCTTTTTGTTTTTTTTCGGCAAACCGCCACGCGTCGCTGTCAATAACTGAATTGATTTGCTCCCGGACAAGACGTGCTAAAGTTGCCGGATTTAGTGCGTCCAGTTCCCAAGAATTTGAGCCGAACTCTTTGATATAAATCTTTGCTCTGGAGTCGGTTGTCTTAGCCGGATTCGGCGGCGGGTTATATTCTTCTATCTGACTAATGTTTAATGCTAATCTCTCAATTTCAATTTCACAGGCAGAGAACATATTCAGACGATCTTTTATATCGCGTGTCATATCTATTCCGCTTGGATCGTGGTCGCCGAAGTGAAAAATGATCGGCGTTTGGTTAAATTCTTCATTCCAGTATTCAAGACGTTTTGCGGCAACGTGCATTTCCGATTGTGAAGCATAACCGCGACACGCAAAAAACGGCACATCCAACTCATTGCAGACTCTCTCAAAAACTCCGGCAAGTGCTTCTTTTTCAATCCACACTTCCGGGCGAAATGGCTGATCTTCCCATTTATCTACTCTAAATTGCTCTGATGCTGTTTCTAAGATTTCGCAAGGTGAGTTCCAATGTGCAATAGATTGCAGGTTGCGGGTGCGGTCAACAATACAATCCCAGTCAATCAAACCGCCAACCCGTGCTTTACTTACGATTATGCCTAAGCGGTCATAGGATTTTTGCGAGTTTGGAATTATATCTTGAGCAACTAATTGATAATAAAGTTGTCGCAACGTCATATCAAAATCTTGTGATGCGTAGTCCTCTAAGATTTCGTTGGATTTCTCGATCAAAGCCTCTGCTTCGCCTCTTGGATTATATTCTTTGTAGATTTGTTTCATAGTAAAAAATGTTAGGTTTTCCCTGTTATTTACCTGTTATTTCACAAACTCATTACTACCGAGCGGACGTTGTTTGAATTTGAAACAATTGCTTCGGCTTCCAGTTCCGGCGTTTGTCCGTCAATTATCAAGATTGCTTTTTGTTCGTCTAAAATTGTGTTGAATTGCTCAAATAAATCTGCATCGTTTTCAACTATTGAAAGTTTTTCATTGATCGAAGTAATGATTTTATTTTGATCGTTTATTTCGGTTTGTTCGCTTATTAAATAGTCTGCCAAATCAAAGCCGTTTATGCGTTCCGTGTCGCTTGCGTTGGCGTTTATTAAGTTTGAGATAGTTACATCAAAGCCATTGTTGCGAGCGATTTGAGCCGCTTTATTCCAAACATCAAAACCGTCTGCGTCCGGGTAAAGAATTATTTTGCGGTCGCGTCCGATCTGTTTAATTCTTTCAAACTTCAGACTCTGTTTTGAGCCGATGGCAAGCCAAACGAAAGACGGATAACAAACTGAAGCGATCACAGCAGTTTTTTCGGCTTCGACAATGCACACGGGTTTATTTGAAGTATTACGAATGAGATGTTCGCCGAAAAAACATTGTTTCAAATTAAAATCATTTCTCACCTTTTTATACTTTTTGAGTTCCGAGTGTATCCAGTTCGGATAAACTGATTTGATACGTTTTCCCGTATTCGCATCATAAGCAATAATTTTGCCCGTGCGGATTCGCATCCGTTGGTCAATCTGCCAGAAGATAGTTTTGCCGTCCGGTGTGCTTCCGATGCGATAATCTTTAACAGCTTTTTGAACTTCATCAAGACAATCCGGGAAGAGATTTAACAGAAATTGCACAAAGGCATTTTGTTTATAATTTTGCAGCGAAGCCATTAAAAACCGCTTTTCAATATAATCGGTCTTTTGTATCAAAATCGGTGCTTCATATTTCGCCTGTGAGCCGTTTTTATTGATAAATGCTTGCCCGTGTATTCGCCCGTTTTGAGATGCGGCGGCGGCTTGCGGATTCTCTACGAAATACATCTTCGGCGTGAAGTGATAACCGCATTTACTTTCTCTGTCGCAGCGTCCGACATCCGAAGCAAGATGCTCATTCGTATTTGAAATTACATAGCGAACAAGCCACTTTTGCGAACACGCCGGACAAGTGTGCTTTTGTGATCCTTTTTCTAATTCAAATTTATACATTTTGCTTTACCTACCTGCCGAGAAATAATGTTTTTTTTGAACTGCATAACTGCATAACTGCATAAATTTGCTTTCCCGTTTTCTGCACTTCTGCACTTTTGCACTTTAAATAAAACATTATTTCTCACGCATTAAACCCTGTTATTCCGAATCCGTAGCTTTGTTTTTCGACAATATAACCCAATGTTTGCAAGCGTTTAGAAAAGTTATTGCGTCCGAGCGGTCTAATTCCGCAGTCTAAGCAAAAACTTCGATATTCGGCATAAGTGCATTTTAGAGATGAGCCGATCAAAGATTCACTTTCATTTACAAATGAAGCTACGCTGTCGGATTCGCGTTTGTATGTTTCGAGCGTTTCTTTGACGAGTTCGCTTTCCGTGAACTTCTCCGTTTTGAGTAGTCTTTTTAAACCGTCAATAATCCAGTTGAAAACTCCGGCAAGTTCATTTTTTATTATTTTGTCAGCAAGCATTTTGTCCTGATCGGCTTCCGGGATCGTTACGCGGAAAGGAATTATCAGAAGCCGTCTGAAATATGCGTGCTGATGGTCGAAGTCTTTCGGCAATTCATTGCAGTTGAAAGCCAGCTTTGCGTAATTTCTCATTGTGAAAGAATTGCCGTATTTAAGACGTGCCTGTATCGGTTCGGTTGAAACAAGATTCTTAAATTCATCGCGTGTTTTGGTTGCATTTATTTCCGAGCCGTAATTTAGAAGTATATGAGCGATCAACGCCCGGTTATGTTCTTCGAGCAGATTGGAAAGCGAAAAGTTAGAGATATTTTCTTTTCCTAAAAGTGCATTCATTATATCGAATATAACGCTTTTACCATTTGCACCGCTTCCATACAAAAGCAAGGCTTTTTCCATTTTCAAACCTTTTGTAAAGATATATCCGAAAAATTCAGCAACAATGTCTTGCAATTCTTTTTCCGGCAAAACTTGGTCGAGATATTTTTCAAACATCGGACAAACGGCTTTTTCGTCATACTCAAACGGAAGTTGATATGTTAGAAAATCCTTTGCATTAAAGTTCCGTAACCCTTGCGAGCGTTTTGATATTTCAAACGTGCCGTTCATCAGATTAATCAGAACTTTATCGCTCTGCGGTTCTATCGGTTCAAAATGTGCCGCCGAAAGAAATTGGTTATAAAGTTCGTTTTTGAATCTGTAGTGCTGAGCCTCGAGTGAATGAACGCTTAATTTTGCGGCAGCATTTCCGAGAAAGTTTTTGATCGTTTCCCGGTTAAGTTCCTTCCAGAACGCACCGTTAAAAGCAAAGATAAAATCATCCTTCCGTGCAAGGTCAAGATTTTGCTTTTTAACCTTATCCAAAAGTTCATTGATACAAAGCACAAGCAAATGCTTTTGTGGTAGTTTGTCTTCGGCTTTCAACTTCGCCACTTTCTTAAAATCTATTTCATTGAGCGTGTCCAAGACTGCATCCAAGATTTCCGAATGTGCCAAAATTACAGCATCGTCGTTCCCGTTCAAAAGTTGCTCATTGTCTGCGCGGATGGCATCGTTATTAATTTTTAACCTTGTTTGTGTCATACTTGCCCCCCGCTAAATTCTCTAACCTTTCTCAAAACCTGCGGATGTTCACGGTTGACGTATTCAACCCGTTGAATACAGTCTTGACAATAGCCATCTATTGAATACCTCATATAATCGGATTTGCACCGAATACATTGTTTATTAGTATTATTTTTGTTATTATCAAAGCTGAAAAACGCTTTGAATAAATTGTTAAGTTCATTTGTTTTTTTATAGCCGAAGTTGGTCGCTTCGGCTTTTCTTTCGTTTGTCATAATTTGTATTTACCTCATATTTAATTTAATTTTTCGATCTGCCTTTGCTTCCTTTTTCAAGATAAGCGATCAACTCATCTTTCATAATCAAAACACGCCGTCCAAACTTCGTAGCCGAAAGATTCTTTCTGCGAATCTCACCACGAATAAACGCCTTTGATAGCGGTAACATTTCTGCGATCTCATTAACCGAATAAGCTAATTTTTTTTGTTCTTGTATTTCAGTAACATTCTCTAACATTTAGTTTCACTCCTTAATATAACGCTTTTATTGCACAGTCTGATACTCTGTGATACTCTAGCTATCAGCGTAAGTATCAATGAATTAAAGGTCAACTGTAATTAAAAGAAATAACGGTTTTCACTTGAAAGGAATACATAAAGCGTTATATGAGTAGCAAAAAAGCCGAAAAACCAGAAGTAAAATGTCCGAGTGAACTCGAAGAAATCATTGAGTTAGTTAACTCTTTACCTAAAAATGTTTTGTCTGTTTATAAAAATCTAAAAGAAAAATATGAAAGTGAAGAACAATATCTAATTGAACAAACTCAAATTAACCCTAACGATATAGATATAAAAATGGATTTGACACACCTTCCTAGGAAATATGAAAAAGAGATAAAATCGCTGTTTTCTGAAAACATATATTTTTATGTTAAAGGAGTCTTGGAGTTTCAATTTAGTGAAATTAATTTTGGCGTAGGCTTTGACTCAATACTAGAACCTTTAGATAAACTGTTTGAATTAATGAAAATTAAATGGCTTTTAACACAAATAGCGGAACTGACTTCACTTGAGTTTGATGTCTTGCATACTGCTACCGAGCTAATTTTTCAACCAATTATCAATTTCGGTGTTGATGAAAACGGAAATATTAAACCTGCAACAAATCCGCTTGTTGAAATTTTTAATAAAAAGAATATTCCACTTGAAAGGATTCGGCTTTGTCCCATTTGTAAGGATATTTTTTGGGCTTTGAAGGTTTCTCAAGATAATGTAGAAAAAAAATATAAAAGCGATTCAATTACTTGCTCTCCACCGTGTTCAAACACACGTCGGGGGGCAAAAAAAAGAATTAAAGACTATAAGAAGCGACTTGCTGAAGAAACCGCGAAACTTGAAAAACTTCAATTAAAAAACTTAATGTCCGACAATGATCTTATTTCCGAACAAAAGGAAAAAATTAAGAAAGCTGAAAACCTTATCGAAAAAAACAAAAGAATGACTGAAAATCATTTAGAAACACAGAGAAGAAAATATTTTGAAATAAAAATGGAGGAAAATAAGAGTGTCAGTCTATAAAAGAGAAAATTCAAAATACTATTGGTTTAAGTTTCATTTTGACGGCGATCTAATTCAACAATCAAGTAAATGCACATCAAAGGTCAAAGCCGGTGAAGTTGAAGCGGCGTTCCGGCATCAACTTGTTTTAGGTCGCATCGGAATTAAACCAAAGGTCAAAGCACCTGCATTTGATGAAGCCGTCAAAGACTTTTTGGAATGGTCAAAGATTGAACACGCTTTGCAAGATGCAACTTATAAAAGATACTTTTATTCGTGCCAAGTTATCAAAAAGTTTTTCGGCAAAACCAAAGCCGATAAGATAGCAGCAACCGACATCGAAAAATTTATCACTTGGCGGAGCAATCAAGAATCTCAAAAAACGGGAAAGCCGATCACACGGGAAACGGTCAATCACGAACTTATGACGATCAAAATTATTTTTAATCGTTTGATTGAAAAGGATGTTTTAAGTAAGAATCCGGCGAAAGTTGTTAAGCGTCTGTCAGAAAATGAAAGGAAATTTCACGTTTTAACCCTCACGGAAGAACTTGCCTATTTGCTTGCCAGTCCGCAACCGCTTCAAGATGTCGCTATTTTGATGCTTGAAAGCGGTATGAGATGCGGCGAAGTCTATAATTTGCAAAGACAAGATGTTTCACTTGAAAAAGGCTTTTTGAAAGTTATCAAAGGCAAAACAAAATCGAGCGTCCGAAATGTTCATTTGTCGGAAAAGGCAAAAGACGTTTTGCGTCATAGATTGAAAAAGTTCAAAGGCAAAAATCTTTTTCCGCAAGCCGATAAGGATTTTGAAAAGCCAACCGACAGCTTAAATAAACAGCACCGGGCAACGATCAAAAAGTTAGGCTTTGATTTCCGTCTTTATGATTGCCGTCATACATTCGCAACCCGTGCCGTAGAAAATAGTATTGATTTGGTTGTTTTGGCTTCGATCTTAGGACATTCGAGTTTAAGAATGGTTATGAGATATTCGCACCCGTCCGAAACATTCAAAGCCGATGCCATCCGTAGAATGGAAACAGCGAAAGCAAAAGCAGTCTAAAACTCAAAACTTCTATCAAGTGGCTACATTTTTAGATACATAACCTTTATAACTCACATCTTAATACATTCTAAATATGCCTTTCTAAAGGCTTTACACAATTAAAATAATCATATTCCGATTAAATGATAGTGCATAAAGCCTTTATTTTACTTATATTTACCTAGTGTTACAGAGTGCTTTTGACTGTATTTATCAAAGTATCTTAACACTCAAAACTACTCCGTAAAAGTGGGTAGTAGATACATTTTTAGATACATACCTTTGAAATGAGAATTAGAATTTGATAGACTGCTTTTGCAAAACAGCTTATTCAGTTTTCAAAGAACTAATAAGTCGAAGCCGTTGGATTGATAGCCAACGGCTTTTTTATTTTTTAGTATTCTTTTTCGGTCTGCCGGGTTCGCGTCTGTTTTTCATATCCGATAGATCAGCTTCAAAAATAATCCATTGATTGCCAACCTTTTGAGCTTTTAATTCATTTCGATAAATCATCTGTTTTATTCGTGGTTCGGATAAATCTAAAGCGGCGGCGGCATCTCTCACGCTCAATAATTCCTTTGTTTTTTGCACCATACAAAAAAGTATAAATTAATTAAATAAAAGTATCAAGTTCGTTATTTACACCTTGCATAATAGTATCAAACTTGATACTATTTATTTAGTTAAGCAATTAACAAATAAACAATCTTGGAGAATGCAGCAAATGATTAAATTAACCTTAGAGAATACACAAAAAGCAGTTGCTAAATGCAGGCAATTAAAACCGCGTGTGAAGTTTGTAGCAAACCGCACGTTTGAAGTTTTCAGTTCAAATAATTCGAATAAGTATCAAGTTCGCTTTGATGTAAAGAATGGCGAAAAGTTCGGTCAATGCGAATGTAAGGCTTCGGAACGCGGCTTAGTTTGCTATCACTTGGTAGCAGGTGCAACGGCAAACATTTACCGACAATCGCAACCTATCACTTTACGTGCAAGGCGAGCTAAGAATAGCGAAGGGGAAATTCTCACAACTCAAAGAACAGGCTAGAGAAAACTCAGGCGTAAGAACCGACCTTTATCAGAATTCCGATAAAGGTTTAACACCCGTCAACACAACACAAGCATTAGCGGATGAATTAAAAACAAGTTCCCGGCTTTAACCCAAATTAAATAAGGAAAATAAAAAATTATGACAAATGCACAAATCACGCTCAAACAAGTATATCTTGATAATCAAAAGCAAAGTATGCTTAATCATTGGACAAAAGTTGATGAAACGGAACGCAAAGAAATTATAATGCACGTCAATAGTTTCATTAACAATTTAGACGGTGATCAAAAAGAATTTTGGTTAAGTTTCAGAAATGAATTAGCTAATCAAAATTAAACTTCAATCAAAAAGTAAGGTTTTTGAGAATGATCTTGAAAGCCTTACTTTTACAGACTTAGAAAAGGAATAAAAAATATGAACAACGAACAAAATACTGCAAACGACATCGAAACAAATGCAATTTACAAAATAACCGATAATCCCGAAACTCCGGCGGATGTCAAAAAATTCTTACTTGATTATCTTTTTGAGAAAAACGGAATCAGCGTTGATTTTTACGATGTCGAAACAAAGAAAAAAACAGAAAAGGAAATAGCGGATGGAATGGCAGATGTAAGGATTGAACAAGGTAAAGCACTTCTAACCGAGATAGCAATGCAAAGCGGTAATGACTTTTTAATTATTGATACTTTAATGGAAATAATAGAACTGTTTTCATTAAAAGATGCAGACATTTCGGTTATTGATTTAGCTGAAGAATTACAGACTTATTTATTTACTTGGACAAAAGAGTATGGAAATTCTCTCAGCCATTGGAAACAATCGGTTATTTCCGGGCAAAAATATCAACAAAGAAGTTGAAGCGATCAAATCCTCATTCAATCAAAAAAGGCTTTAAGATACTATGAACATCTTGAAGCCTTTTTCTTTATTCCCCAAACCAATGAAGAATGTAGCAACTGAATAATAACACGATACATTTATTTTGAAAATTTAATTTTAAATGTTAAATATAGAATATGAAATATTTTGCCTTTTGCTTAATTTTTTTAATATTTTGTTTCTCGGTTAACGGTCAAACTCAAACCGCCATCACACAGGACGGCAAAGTTGTCATTCTGAAACCGGACAAAACTTGGGAATGGAAAGACGTTTCAAGTAGCAACTCAAAC
>MWWI01000273.1_pt1 | contig 11155 bp, 9 predicted proteins | sample 1047321 | NCBI WGS metagenome assembly MWWI01 (sample SAMN06349966, study PRJNA376086) | soil metagenome | isolation source: FI-1 sample Antarctic (ecotone) soil | place: Antarctica | reverse complement strand
TATCTGCTTAATCCGTGTTATCATTGTACGATTTTTTATTTTCATTTGTGAAAATTTTTCTTGAGAACTGAGGCTTTTTGCCAAAGTTTAGCAACATACCAATTTCAATATCAGTTGCTTTTAAATAATTTATAAGCTGTAATTCATGCTCTTCTACTAATGATTCTGCCGCTTTCAATTCTAAAATAATACTGTTATTTACGATGATATCAGCATAATAATTCCCAACTACTTGTTCGTTGTAATAAACTTTTATTGGTTTCTGCTTTACACAATTTAAACCTGATTTTATTAATTCCAAAAACATTGCATTTTCATATACTTTCTCTAAAAAGCCAAAACCTAATTCATTATAAACTTTATAAAAGCATTTTATAATTAACTCCGTTGTATCTTTATATAGTAGTTGCATTTTACTAAAATATTAAGAAATTGCACACTGATGACGCTGATTTTACTGATTTTCACGGATAATATGTTATCAAATCAGTAGCTATCTGCTTAATCCGTGTTATCATTGTACGATTTTTTATTTTCATTTGTGAAAATTTTTCTTGAGAACTGAGGCTTTTTGCCAAAGTTTAGCAACATACCAATTTCAATATCAGTTGCTTTTAAATAATTTATAAGCTGTAATTCATGCTCTTCTACTAATGATTCTGCCGCTTTCAATTCTAAAATAATACTGTTATTTACAATGATATCAGCATAATAATTCCCAACTACTTGTTCGTTGTAATAAACTTTTATTGGTTTCTGCTTTACACAATTTAAACCTGATTTTATTAATTCCAAAACATTGCATTTTCATATACTTTTTCTAAAAAGCCAAAACCTAATTTATTATAAACTTTATAAAAGCATTTTATAATTAACTCCGTTGTATCTTTATATAGTAGTTGCATTTTACTAAAATATTAAGAAATTGCACACTGATGACGCTGATTTTAATGATTTTCACGGATAATATGTTATCAAATCTGTAGCTATCTGCTTAATCCGTGTTATCATTGTACGATTTTTTATTTTCATTTGTGAAAATTTTTCTTGAGAACTGAGGCTTTTTGCCAAAGTTTAGCAACATACCAATTTCAATATCAGTTGCTTTTAAATAATTTATAAGCTGTAATTCATGCTCTTCTACTAATGATTCTGCCGCTTTCAATTCTAAAATAATACTGTTATTTACGATGATATCAGCATAATAATTCCCAATTACTTGTTCGTTGTAATAAACTTTTATTGGTTTCTGCTTTACACAATTTAAACATGATTTTATTAATTCCAAAACATTGGATTTTCATATACTTTTTCTAAAAAGCCAAAACCTAATTCATTATAAACTTTATAAAAACATTTTATAATTAACTACGTTGTATCTTTATATAGTAGTTGCATTTTACTAAAATATTTAGAAATTGCACACTGATGACACAGATTTTACTGATTTTCACGGATAATATGTTATCAAATCTGTAGTTATCCGCTCAATCCGTGTTATCTGCGTGCCATTTTCTCACTCCTTAAAGATAAAAAAATCCCATTTATCACGGCAGTAATAGCGCAAAAAACGGGAAATCAAATATGTTAAAGAAAATCAGGTTACACAAACATGGTTACCGGGTTTTCCATATATTGTTTTAAGGTTTGCAAATAAGCAGCTCCCGTTGCCCCATCGACGGTGCGGTGATCACAAGCTAAAGTTACTACCATAGTATTCCCAACCACTATTTGACCCTTTTTAACAACTGGTTTTTCCACAATTGCCCCTACCGATAATATAGCTGAGTTAGGCTGATTTATGATTGAGGTGAATTCTCTGATACCAAACATCCCCAAATTAGAAACGGTAAAGGTACTTCCTTCCATCTCCTCAGGTTTTAGTTTTTTGTCCCTGGCTTTTCCTGCCAATTCTTTTACATGTGCCCCAATCTGTGAAAAGCTCATCTGATCTGCAAATTTAAGTACCGGCACTAAGAGTCCGTCTTCTACTGCTACTGCGACACCTATGTGGATGTGTTTTGCAATGCGGGTAGCTTCAGTAGTCCATTGGGTATTTACCTTGGGGTGCTTGCGTAATGCCATAGCACACGCCTTAACAATAATATCGTTAAAGGATATTTTATGATCTGAGGTTTCATTAATTGCCACTCTGGATGCAATTGCATTATCCATATCCATTTCCATGGTTAGGTAGTAATGTGGTGCACTGAATTTAGATTCGCCAAGTCGCTTTGCAATGGTTTTACGCATTTGCGAATTTTTAACTTCCTCAAAACTTTCAGTACCTACAGGTGTATATGCTTGAGCTCCCCCAGAAAGCGGCTGGAAATTCTCAATATCTTTTTTTACAATTCTACCATGATCCCCTGAACCTTGCACATGTTCCAGATTAATGCCTTTTTCTTCAGCCAGCTTTCTTGCCAGAGGAGAAACAAATATTCTTCCTCCTGAAGTTTTGGTGGTTGGTTGCGATGCAACAGCTTTCTCTGAAGCAGGTTTAGAAATTCCTTTTTCCTCATTAATTTCTTCTTCGGAAGTATCCTCATCTGCAGTTTCATTTTCAGCATTTGCACCATCAGAAGTATAGCTTTCCAATATTCCGGAAACATCGGTGTCTTTTGGACCAATAATTGCTAAAATGGAGTCCACAGGAGCAGAAGCACCTTCCTGAATTCCTATTTTTAAGAGTGTTCCGCTGTAGAAAGATTCAAACTCCATAGTAGCTTTATCGGTTTCTATCTCAGCAAGAATATCGCCTTCCTCTACTTTATCGCCTTCTTTTTTTAACCAGTTTGCAACAGTACCCTCAGTCATTGTATCACTAAGACGCGGCATTTTTATTACCTCCACACCTTCGGGTAATTTCTCCCCTAGCCCTTCTGAAGGCGGGGAATCTTCATCCCTTTCATTTTTACTCTTACTACTATCCCTTTTGTCTTCTTCATTATCAGGGGCAGAATTTTCTTCGTCCCCTCCTTTGGAGGAATCGGGGAAGGATTCGGCTTTTTTATCTCCTTTAATAAGATCAGAAATATCTTCTCCTTTCTCGCCGATTATAGCTAAAAGAGTATCTACAGGAGCGGTTTCCCCTTCCTGAATACCAATATGCAGTAAGATACCTTCTGAAAAGGACTCAAACTCCATCGTTGCTTTATCGGTTTCTATTTCTGCGAGGATGTCTCCTTCTGCAACTTTATCCCCTACTTTTTTAAGCCATTTTGCAACAACACCTTCTTCCATAGTGTCGCTCAGTCTTGGCATATTGATTATTTCTGCCATAGTTATTCGAGTTTATGAGCTATAAATGGATAATCTTCTTGTTCATATACCACATCATACATTACATTCTTTTCAGGGAATGGTGATTCTTCTGCAAATTTTTCACATTCTGCAACACGATCTTTCACGCGTTTATCAATGGTGTCGATCTCTATTTGTGTAGCATATTTCTTTTCTTTAATAATATCCAAAATCTGGGTTATTGGATCTATTTTCATATACTCGCTTACCTCATCTTTTGTGCGGTATAATTGTGCATCACTCATGGAATGACCACGATAACGATATGTTTTTAATTCTAAAAATGTGGGTCCGTCCCCTTTTCGGGCACGTTTAATTGCAACATCCATTGCTTCGGCAACTTTAACCGGGTTCATAGCATCTACTGCACTGCTGGGCATATCATAGCCTAGACCAAGTTTCCAGATTTCTGTGTGATTTGCTGTTCTTGCCACAGAAGTTCCCATGGCATATCCATTATTTTCAACACAAAAAACCACCGGTAATTTCCACAACATAGCCATATTGAAAGTCTCGTGTAAGGAACCTTGTCTTGCAGCACCATCCCCAAAAAAGGTCAAGGTTACCGCATCCCTCTTGAAATATTTATCAGCAAAAGCAAGTCCTGCGCCTAATGGAATTTGTCCACCAACGATACCATGGCCGCCATAAAAGCGATGTTCTTTGGAAAAAATATGCATAGAACCGCCAAGACCTTGCGAAGTACCAGTAGCTTTTCCATACAATTCAGCCATTACTCTTTTTGGGTCAACGCCCATCCCTATGGGTTGCACGTGATTTCTGTATGCGGTAATCATTTTGTCTTTGGTAAGATCCATAACGTGAAGGGATCCTGCTAGTATGGCTTCTTGCCCATTGAATAAGTGTAGAAAACCTCGCACTTTTTGTTGTATATAAACTTGGGCTAATTTGTCTTCAAATTTGCGCCAGAAGTACATTTCTTCATACCAGTTAAGGTAAGTTTGTTTTGTTATTTTTTTCATCAGTTCTTTTCCGCTACAGCAGAAATCATTTTAGGTAAAACAATACACATATTCCTACTAATAAAAATAGGAAAAACAAAAATACTACTTTAGTTAGGAATAGGAAAGGGCATTGTATTAAAAAGTTTCAAGTTTAAAGTTCCTTGTTAGGTTTAAAGTTTAAGGTTCAAAGTTTGAGGTTCAAGTTAATTTGACCGATTACAGATGACCGGTGTAGGCTGTGTGTTTTACTGAATGCTACAACTCCCGAAAGCTTTCTGAACTGAACACTAAATGTACAACCAGACTTCGGTAAAATCTCAGTTAAATTTCTCCCACCTCTACAAGTAACTTTGGTCAAAAATCAATGGCAACAATGCTTTTATGGAGTCCACTTTTACCACCTTACCTTTTTCACCCATAAAATAGATAGCTATGGGCAGGTCTTGTTTTAATTCATATTCTGCTATCACTTGCCTGCAAGAGCCACAAGGCGGCGTGGGTATTCTAAGTATATGACTATCTGATTTTGCAGTAAGTGCTATAATGCTTATTTTTTTATCGGGATAATTAGAGCTTGCATGAAATATGGCAACACGCTCTGCACAAAGACCGGAGGGGTATGCGGCATTTTCCTGATTATTACCTGTGATAATTTGACCTTCCTCAAGCAATATGGCTGTGCCTACTTTAAATTTAGAATAGGGTGCATATGCGTTTTCCCGTGATTCTATTGCAGCTTTCATCAAATTTTGAATGTCTTCAGAAAGCTCTTCCAGATTTTCATATACCTGCATAGTGGAAGTTATATCTATTTGTTCCATAATGGTTTTTATTTTTAATAAATTTCCGCATTAAAATAGAAACTAGTATCTATTTGCGAAAACACATCGTAATATAGACAATTTATCAGACAAAAAATCCCGTCTTAATAACTATCAAGACGGGATTTAAATTATTTTTTAGAACAATTAATATTCAGAATATTCGTCATCCCCAAAATTAAAGGTTAACCCAAAACGAAGGGTTCCTTCTAATGGACTTCTTACTTGTGAGGTGGAGAATAAATAAGAGACATCAATATTGATGGTCGTATATTTAAATCCTGCCCCAATTCCTAAAAATTTTCTGGATCCTTTTTCAACACTTTCGTTAAAATAACCGGTTCTAAGGGAGAAAGAATCCTGATAGACATATTCTACTCCTAAAGCCCAGGTAAATTCTTTTAATTCTTCACTAAACCCATCTGGCGCATCCCCAAAAGATTGAAAAACCCCTTTGAAGAAAGACACATTATCATCCTGACCTCTAAGCACTTCCCCAAAAGTAGGGGATTGTGGGTTCCTATCCCTCACCGGTGGAGTTGGCACTAGCAGTTTGTTGACTTCAGCAGTTACCCCAATTCTATTAAATGCATCTAAGATGAAATCAAAACCACCTCCAAGTCTTAAGTTTGTAGGTAAGAAATTTTCTTGACCCACTTCGTCATATTTAATTTTAGGTCCAAGATTAGAGATATTAAATCCTGCTCTCCATCTACCGTCAAAATCGTTGTAGGCTTCTTCTTCACTTTGGTAATAACCGGCAACATCTACCGCAAAAGAACTTCCAGCAGTTGCATCTTCATCAGCTACTTGCAATTTTAAATCAGAACGCAAATAACGCCCGGCAACAGCCATGGTTGGGCTTGTAGCCTTTACAGCGAGTAGTATAAATGTTCCTTGTTACTGAAACTACAAAAGTGGTGGTTGAAGAAGCTAAATCAGTTTATGAGATTGTAACATCTTATCACAGTGATTTTGATGAAGATGCTGCTTCCACTTGTTGTACAGCAAATGTTTATTATATGGGTGTTCTTCAAACATCATTCCAATGTTGTGGTGCCGGGGCTTGTAGCTGTGCAGTTGGTTTGGCGTGTGGTTACATACAAAGTCACGGAGGAATTTGCCCGCACCAACAATAACTTAACAATATATAACTTTCTAGAAAAGATTTAATTTTTTTTTTGGAAAGTTTTTAAAGTTTTATAAAATCATGTGGCGAATTGTATCTTTCTTTTTTTTATTTTTCTATACCGTGCTTAATGCACAACAAACAAATTTTTTTATAAGTATTGAGTACGATTATACAATACAACAGTCAGAAATTACTGGGTTTTATCAAGTTCGCTCTCTTTTAAAATTTGATACAGATAAATCTATTTATGAAATAGACCATTTAAACAGTTTTAGGGATTCTTATTCAAAACAGGAAGGCGCAAACCAAATCACATTTGGCATAAGTGCAAGAGAAAATGACTTTGTTTATAAAGATTTTCATAAACAAGAAATGTTCTATTCAGATAGAGTAATCATGCAGCGATTTGATGTAAAAGATAGTCTTCAGTTAATGGAGTGGACCTTAAATAACCGCTATAAAGATATATTGGGTTATTCTTGCCAAGAAGCCACTGCACTCCATCGCGGGCGTTTTTATATTGCTTATTTTACTACAGAAATACCTGTCCCAAACGGACCTTGGCAGTTTCATGGACTTCCGGGAGTTATTTTAAAGGTATATTCTTTAGATAATGTTTTTAAAATAGAAGCAACCTCAATTGAAATAAAAAACGAAAGTATAGAGATAAACAACCCTTTTAAAGACAAGGACTTGATTTCCTGGAAAGAATATTTATCCATATACAGAAAAAAATATGACGAAGTTATACGCAACAGCATGACAGAATGGGGCCCTTCACAGACTTTGCCAAAAAAGGGTATTGTCGAGTATATTAAGGATTAATTTTTTCTTTTGAAATTATCAAAATACAGCTTCCTCGTTATATTATTTACTTTAACTTCTACTTTGTACCATAACGATGTAATTTCTCAGGAAATTAAAGGAAAAATAACAGATACCGAAAGCAACCCTTTATCCAATGTTGCAGTCATCATAAAAGATTCTATCAACAGTAATACTATATTGGCATATACTTTTTCAAACAGCAATGGGAATTATTCTGTAAAAACAGGAAACTTAAATTCGTTTATAATTGCATTTCAATCTTTGTCTTATGTTTCTGAAAAAATTGCTATCGGTAATTTTTCGGAAGAAAAGAACCCTTATTTGCTCGATATCTTTTTGAAGAAAGATTTGACCGAATTAGAAGAGATTTTTATTAAAACTAAAAAACCACCTATAACCATAAAAAAAGATACCATTGTATATAATCCCGAAAGCTTCAGGGACGGAACCGAACGAGTGGTTGAAGACCTTATCAAAAATCTTCCGGGGATGAGAGTTGAAGCTGATGGAAAAATCACTTTTAAAGGTACCCTGATTGAAACTGTTTTGCTTGACGGAGATGACCTTTTTAGTGAAAATTATATTATTGGCACAAAAAATATTGATGTAGATATGGTTGAAAGTGTTGCTGCAATAGAAAATTACATCAAAAACCCGTTGCTTCACGGCATTGCAAACACAACAGCAGTAGCCATCAATCTAACCTTGAAAGAGGGAAATACTGATTATTCAGGTACTGCAAATCTGGGGGGAGGTATAGAGAACAGGGCAGATGTTAATGGCACTGTTTTAGGAATTTCAAAAAAGCTAAAATCATTTTCAACAGTAAGTTATAACAATACAGGTAAGGAATACAGCCCTTATGACTATTTTTCACAGAATAGATTGTCTATTGAAAACACACTTGAAACAGATTTTAAACTGCCTAAAATTATTTCTGATTACAATTTTGCATCAGATGTATCTGAAGAACGCTCAAGAATAAACAGCAATCTTTTCGCAAGTTTGAATTCTATTTATAATATTTCAGATAGAATGGGGGCGAAAGTGAATTTTGACTTTAAAAATGACCGGTTGAAAAGAGCGACTCAATCACTTATTGAGTATTTTAATATCGCTGAAAATATAGCCATCAACCAGCAGGAGTCTTTAGTTAAAAAGCCAGAGTTATATAACTTTAAGCTAGATTTAAACTATAAACTTTCAGGAAATGAACTCATAGAATATAAAACCCGGATAAAAAATGAAGATATTAATACTTCTTATGATATTAACCTGAATGACACACAACAAATGAGCTTAACAAACTCATACGAGAGACAGTTACAGCAAGTCATAAATTACACAAAAAGAATAAATCCCAGAACAGCTTTAATCAGTAATTTTCTACTCAATAAAAGCAGTTTGTCACAAAACCTGTTTATAACTCCGGAATTAAGGTTTCAAAATAAGGAAGAGTCCGGAAACCAAACAGTAGCTATTGAAAAAATAGACTTAAATTTAAGTGCCTATTTGTTAAATAGTGGGCAGGGCTATAATTTAAAAATTGGACTAGGATACACTTCTGCAAATACCAAATTATATTCTCTGCTTACCGGAAGTAACCATAGCATTCCTTTTTCTGAGAACAACTTTAAATACAAAAACAGTTTTCCCTGGGTTGAGGGCAATTTGTTTTTTAGACAAAAAAAGTGGAATTTCAGGACAGAAATAAAAATCAACTACTTACAACAAGAATTAGAAGATTACACCACATCTTCCAATGATAAACAGAGTTATACGTTTCAATTTTTGCCTAATGCAACAATAACATACAACTTAAATAAAATTGAAAATTTTAGGCTTTTAGGTAGTTATCGAGAAAGATTAGTCAACGAAAGCCTGCTTTATGAAAATGTTATTTTTACATCAAGTAGGGGTGGGCAAAGTAATATCTCCGGACTGGAAACCATCAAAAATTACAGTCTTGATTTAAGCTATAACCACAATGATTTCTTTAATTTATTTCAGTTTTCTTCTGGTATAAATTATACACAAAATCTAAATAGCTTTTTTAACATATTTAATATTGACAACCTCTTTGTCATTAACAAAAGAGAACTGCTCAATTTGGGTTTTGACGATCTGTCCGTTAGAACAAATTTAGATAGATATGTAAGTTTTTTGAAATCTAATATAAAATTAAATTTGTCATATGGCAGAAACACTTATAAAAACAGAATTAATGACTCTGAAATAAGGAACAATGTTTCTAATTCGGGTTTTTCAAGTCTTATTCTCAAAACTGGCTTTTTAGGAATTACAAACTTTGAAAATAATTTACAATATGGGGTTGTCACTTTTAAAACAGACAACTTTAACACCATCTACAATTCATCATTACAGAACTCATTTAAAGTATATATTAAACCTACTCAAAGAATCCAACTAATTACGGGTTTTGATTATTATTTACCAAATATTAATGCATCTGAAAGCTTTATTTTCTTTGACACCTCATTGAATATTTCATCTAATAACCAAAGAATAAATTACGCTATAGTTTCTAAAAACATTTCGCCTAAAAAGAATTCATTTTCAAGAACTGATATATCAGATTTTTCAAGTTCAATAACTTCTTATAATCTAAATACTCCTTATATACTTTTTTCAGTAAATTTTAAGTTTTAAAATCCATTTTTTAAGGCGTACTACTTGATACTTGCATAATTTTTCCGTTATAGAATTTGTTGGCATTTATGGCAAAATCCATAATATATATCGCCATTTCTTTCGCAGAAAGGGATGCTTTGTAGCCGGGAAATGCTTCTTCCAGCATTTCAGTTTGAACTGCACCTAATGCCAGCACGTTAAAGGAAGGACCGGATTCTTTGTATTCTTCCGCAAGCATTTCAGTAAGGGTTATAAGTGCACCTTTGCTGGAACTGTAAGCACTCAACCCGGGAAATTTAACACTGCCTTGCACTCCACCCATACTACTAATATTTACCACGTGACCATTTGCTGGCATAAAAGGCAACAAAACCTTGGTAAGGTTAACCACCCCGAATATATTAACATTATAGATATCCTGCCACATCGCTGCGGTAATTTCCTTAAATAACGCATGAACAAGCTTTCCAGAATTATTTATTATAATATCTACTTGTAGCCAGTTTTCTTTTATGTAGGATTCTGCTTTGTCTATACTATCAGAAAGAGTTATGTCACAAGAAAACGTTTTTACGTTTTTCAGTTGAAGATCCAAACACGGTTTATCATTTCTCGAAAGCGCAAGCACCTGATGTCCTGCAGCGGCAAATTGTTTTACTAATTCGAGACCTATCCCCCTGCTGGTTCCAGTAATTACGACATTCTTTACGCCAGCAAAGGCAGGTGTCTCGTTATTCACATCAACCATTTTAATTTATTTAATTCATTTAATGGCACACTGATGACGCTGATTTTACTGATTTTCACGGATAATATGTTATCAAATCTGTAGTTATCTGCTTAATCCGTGTTATCATTGTACGATTTTTTATTTTCATTTGTGAAAATTTTTCTTGAGAACTGAGGCTTTTTGCCAAAGTTTAGCAACATACCAATTTCAATATCAGTTGCTTTTAAATAATTTATAAGCTGTAATTCATGCTCTTCTACTAATGATTCTGCCGCTTTCAATTCTAAAATAATACTGTTATTTACGATGATATCAGCATAATAATTCCCAACTACTTGTTCGTTGTAATAAACTTTTATTGGTTTCTGCTTTACACAATTTAAACCTGATTTTATTAATTCCAAAAACATTGCATTTTCATATACTTTCTCTAAAAAGCCAAAACCTAATTCATTATAAACTTTATAAAAGCATTTTATAATTAACTCCGTTGTATCTTTATATAGTAGTTGCATTTTACTAAAATATTAAGAAATTGCACACTGATGACGCTGATTTTACTGATTTTCACGGATAATATGTTATCAAATCAGTAGCTATCTGCTTAATCCGTGTTATCATTGTACGATTTTTTATTTTCATTTGTGAAAATTTTTCTTGAGAACTGAGGCTTTTTGCCAAAGTTTAGCAACATACCAATTTCAATATCAGTTGCTTTTAAATA
>MWWI01000272.1_pt1 | contig 11179 bp, 11 predicted proteins | sample 1047321 | NCBI WGS metagenome assembly MWWI01 (sample SAMN06349966, study PRJNA376086) | soil metagenome | isolation source: FI-1 sample Antarctic (ecotone) soil | place: Antarctica | reverse complement strand
CTATACTGTAGCTCCTTGCCTTGGTATAGTATAATCTGCTTTCGCCTTAAGGTTCTTGTTTGCAGATTGTCTTCTAATAAAAATAGTTGTCTGTTATGTTGGAATGTAAGGTTATGCGAAACAGTTCGTGATGTTTGAAAACATAATATTCCGTTTAGAGTCATATGTGGAGACAGAACTCTATGCATATTAGTAGAGTTTAGTGGGGTTTTAGCGAATTTTGCGTTATGCGCATAAACAAACTCTTCCAAATAAATATTTGCCTCTTCGACACTTGAAATATTCTTCAATCTGAGTTCCTTGACTAGTCTGTCTTGTAGAGTCTTATTGGCTCGTTCTACTCGACCTTTAGCTTGGCAAGTATTAGCGCAGATAAGCTGGATATCTAGCTCTTGAAGAGCTCTACCGAATTGAGTGATTTTCCCTCGCGCCGCCGCTTCTTTGTGAGCAACTCTAAAAACGCCAAGTTTGTCACTATAAAAAGCTAAGGGGCGACCATGCTTTGTTACATAAGCTTTGGTTGCTAAAAAATAAGTCTGCATTGACTCAGAAGTGGTAAAATAAAGCTGCATTATCTTGCTAGTAGCGTCATCTATAAAAACGAGAAGACAGCACTTAGGAGTTCTCCCTTCAAACCAATCGTGATACGATCCGTCAATCTGCACTAGTTCCCCAAGGCAATTACGACGATATCTGGGCTGGTAAGCTCTCTTTAGCCTTTGTTGCCTAGGAATCCACAGCGCAGACTCCACCATCCACTTGCGAATGGTTTTCCACTGAAAAACTGTAGTGATGGTGCTGTAAAAGCTTCTCTGCTGCTAGAGTAGGGCCAAAGTCGTTGTAACACTCTGAGATTATTGCTAATACCTTTATTTTATCATCGTTTGCAATAATATTGTTACTTGGTTTACTTCTTTTTTTAGAGACTAATCCACTTGCATTAATTAATTTTTGAATAAGTTCTAAACGTCTAAGTTCTTTGCTACTCATCGTGATTAACTCCATATATATACGCCTTTGTCTAGTTGCTGAGTTATCACTCTAACAAACTATAGAATAGACGACATTTTAACTTTGCTAAAGCACGACATTACTACTTTGCACTTACAAACATTGATTACATAATCCATATTATGGAAAGTAAGTACATGTCAACCAATCACCGGAAGCCTTGCAGAGGGTTTAGTTGGCGCTCTAATTATCTAATTAATTGGTATCTCTGAAAATCACACTTTAAATTGTTTGCCGTGATTCCTATGTGGAAGGAAGGACCAAATTTTAACTTAGTTGGTGTTGGCTGAAGTGCCTAGCTTAACGGTGCAACATAAATCGCACAACATTAAATATTAATGAGTAATTAATTACATTTATATTTGTTGTCTTTTTGTATGTATAGTACAAATATTTAAGATATACATAATTAATAATTAATATGAGTGATATATGAAAAAATTAACGTATGCTAGTGTAGTTTTAGCTGCATTGCTTTCTTTAATAACAGAAGCTGCCGCTGAAAACAAAAAGGAAACAACAAACCTTATTACAACTCAAGCAAAAAGTACAGCTACAGAAGCAGCTCCAGTAAGGCCCGAAAGGCCTGGAATTAGGCCTGTGCCAGTAATCCCCGAAAGGCCTGGAATTAGGCCTGTGCCAGTAAGACCCGCAAGTAAAGCAGATAATAAGGCTGATAGTATTCAAGCAAAAAGTACAGCTACAGAAGCGGCTCCAGTAAGGCCAGTAAGGCCTGGAATTAGGCCTGTGCCAGTAATCCCCGAAAGGCCAGAAAGGCCTGGAATTAGGCCTGTGCCAGTAATCCCCGAAAGTAAAGCAGATAATAAGGCTGATAGTATTCAAGCAAAAAGTACAGCTACAGAAGCGGCTCCAGTAAGGCCAGTAAGGCCCGAAAGGCCTGGAATTAGGCCTGTGCCAGTAATTCCCGCAAGTAAAGCAGATAATAAGGCTGATAGTATTCAAGCAAAAAGTACAGCTACAGAAGCGGCTCCAGTAAGGCCAGTAAGGCCTGGAATTAGGCCTGTGCCAGTAATCCCCGAAAGGCCCGAAAGGCCTGGAATTAGGCCTGTGCCAGTAGCCCCTCGCAAGTAAATGGTAGTGAATATCGTCAAGTTATGGCTAAATTAGAAAACTCTGAAAAACAACCTGAGCCCATAAAAAAAAATAGAACCTGGGAAAAAATAAAAACCGTTGGTAAAACAGCAGGAACATTCCTAGTAGGTGCTGTAGTAGTTATTGGTATTGGCGCTATTATAGTCACCAGTGGTTTTTCGGCTCTATATCTTGGAGGAGGATTCCCCAGTAGGTCTGGAAACTGGGGTTCTAGCTCTTCAAGCAAACGTACTTATAATTCACATGTGAATCAGCCTGAAAAAGCAAAGAATACGCCCGTTAGGGGTGTAGGAAGTGAACTTTGGCATAAAATCAAAACTAACCCTTGGAAAACATTAGGTACAGCCCTACTAGCTACTGTATTTCCGGCAGGAACTATTATTGCAGGAGCTATCACTGCTGGAGTTGTAGGAAAAAGCGCTTATGATTCACATGTGAATCAGCCTAAAAAAGCAAAGAATACGCCCGTTAGGGGTGTAGGAAGTGAACTTTGGCATAAAATCAAAACTAACCCTTGGAAAACATTAGGTACAGCCCTACTAGCTACTGCATTTCCGGCAGGAACTATTATTGCAGGAGCTATCACTGCTGGAGTTGTAGGAAAAAGCGCTTATGATTCACATGTGAATCAGCAAGCCTACAAGCCCCAGACTGTACCTCCTCATGCATTACACTCTCCCACTTTTGTGCACAAACCATCTACAACGCTATCACCCTCACTTACACCAAAGGTGACTAAAGTCACTCACAAAGGCAAGCATGAGGGAACGCGTGCACGCTAAAGAGAAGGCGACTTTTGGGGAGCTGATACTGTCTCAACCGTCAAGTAGTAAATAAGAAACTGTAACTGTTACTCCTTAAAAAAATATTCTAAGGTTGTAACTAATCGTATCTTTTTTCGTATACTTTTTCTCTCAGCTTGAGAGTTACTATATTCATCGTTTCTATCTCCACCATCTGCAGAACTCATTGTAAATGTTCCTTGATTAGCTCTTTTTAGGTTCCCTATTTCGTTCCCAGAATCCTCTGCAAATTTTAATGCTGCTTTTCGTGCATTCTTAATTGCTTCTTCTAACATTTCTGGCTTTATTTCGTTAAACTTTGTAAATTCATAAGATAAACCATCATAACCATCGGCACCTATTGCTACTCCTTGTTGCACTAATAAGTCCTGTAATTGAGTTACCTTTCTAACTAATTCTACTTTTGAAGTTTTTAAAATTATACTGGCGTTAATTATATAGCGAAACTCTTCAGAAGTGGTATTTCTATAAGTTTGAGCTAATAAATCTGTAACCAAATAGCTTCCTATTTCTACTTCATCTGTTTGAAATCCCTGTTTTATCAAAAAATCCATTACCGTGTTTCTATCATTATTAATTTTATTATTAACTTCATTTAGGTTGTTTCCTGTGGCTTTAATAGTAATATTCCAGATAGCTAAATTAGCTACTACTTCCCTTTCACTTAATCCTTTAACTGTCACATATCTATCTTGCAAACGAGTTTTTAGAAAAGAATTACCTATGAAATAACCACCTGATGCTATACCAACCGCTAAGATAAAAGCAGCAATTATATAATCTATTCTACATCTTATTGATGTTTGCATAGTTTTACCTTTGTTAATTAAGATATTTATATTAGTAAGTTTATCACAAAAAGAAGTTATTAAATTAAATTTTTTTCAGTTTTATTACTAATTTTTTGTTAGAGTGAAAGAACTTGCTACACTATATACCCTTGGCTTTGGACCGTAATAACTTACGTTAGTCGCGTGGTGCGGTGTTGGAAGCGGCAGAGCTCTTCCCAGAGGGGCTAACAGAGCTTGTAAGTGAATATAATGAAATGTTAGATTTTCTTGAATTACCGAGATTTAGAGGATAGTATGAGAGTGGTAGCAATAGATCCAGCTATCGCTTGCTCGATAAAGAAGTCAGAGAATATATGCTCAAACCCTTCCTCTCATTATAGTATTAACAAATGCTAGAAAAACCTACAGAACCTTTAATTGTTGTCATAACTGGCGCCTCAGGGAGCGGCAAAACGACCGTAGCAAAACTCCTAGAACAAAAATTTTCTAAGGAAACTACTTCTTTATATTATTTTGATGATATTGGAATACCAAGTACCACGAAAATAATTGAACCATGGCTCGGGAGAAAAATGGCAGCAATGGGTAACCGAAAGCTGGATAGAACGTATCCATAACATTAATAAAGAGGTTATATTCTTGGAAGGCTCATTTTATCCAGAATTTGCGGTTAACAAAATTAAGGATTTACTAATAACAAAATATCTACTTATATGTCTTTATGTCGAGAGGAACGTACGTGAGAAAAGACTAATTGAAGAACGTAAGCAATTAGAATTAGTTACACAAGATATGGAAAATTATGCACAGGATCTAAATTCAAAGACCCTAAATCTTGGAGGAATAGTGATTAATTCAACGAATAAATCACTATCTGAAATAGTTCAAGAAATTACTGCTCTGGTGAATCGTAAATTATGAATTATTCATGCAAAAATTCTAAGTAGGTAAGAACATATGCTCCCCCGCAACAAGGATCATACAAAACAAACGGACCTTTAGAACCCCTAGATTCTAATATGGTAAAACATCTCTGAGCTATTTCAGTAGCTAAACGTACGGGAAAAGCAGTAAAGCCAGGAGCATTATATAAAACCCTCCCGCTAGACCAATCATTATATGGTTCTTTCTTTTTTACATTTTATATATCATAAAATTTTTGTAATATAGGTTTTTGACAGCTACGATAACCATCAACCTTACTTACTCAAATCTTTTTTCTTCTACTGTTCTAGTGCTAAACCGCCTACTAGTTCTTTAACCCATGCTTCTGGTTGATCAGGAAAGCAATCAATTATATCTGGCAAAAGGCTAGCTTTGACAAAAACAAAATATTTATATGTTGCAACAATAATTCTAACGTCACTAGCTAAATCTTCTCTGTATAGCATAGCTCCCTTGCTGGAAGTTACTATACAATTTTCTTTAGCTATATATTGAAATATTTCTCCTTTATAACTTCCTATCGCCCTATCCACTAAAGGTTTTGATAGAAAGGCTTTATCAGACTTTTCGCTACTTTTTCTTTCTTTTGACATAATAAGTGTACTGATCACATTATAAGATCTTAAGTATATTAATAGTAATATAATTGATCAACTTGAATTTAATTAACTAGAATCTATTGTGACGACGGGCATTATCGTATGAGGCATTGATACTATCTTTTGAGGCTTTTTCCATATAGGTGTACTAAGGGGTAGTGTACTTTCATTTCCATCTGGGGGTTGGTCAGAAATCCATTATCTCCTTATTGACTATGTCTAAACCTTATGCAATATTTTCAAAAATGGTAAGTACCATTTTTTTATTTTTTCTATTAAAAATGGGAATTCTATTAACATGTACCCTTTTACTTGACTCAGAAGACAGAGGAATAAACTTTTTCTCTGTCTCCTTAGGCTTATTAGTTTTGAGTACTTCTAAATCATCTTCATGGTATTTTTTAGCCATTTGAGGAAATAAATTATATATATTTTTTCCTTCAAAATCAGAAATGCTACCGCCAAGAGCCGAAGCTGCTGGAGCATTGAGACGTAAAACAACATTGTTTTCATCTTTCACCACAATTTTAAGCGGTAAATTATCAACTAATGCCCTAAATACTTCGTCTTTTTCTTTTAAAACTGCAGCTATAGTGCTGATTATAGAATCAGAAATTAATTGTAAATCTTTTTTATTTTGTAAATTTAAATTATAGATAGAATCGTTGCTATGTGACGTTACTTTCTCTGGATAATCATTTGTCATACAACCTAGAAGACTCTCTACACTAGGAGAAATACCATATTCTTTAAATATATTTAAGTTAATTTATTAACTATCTCTTAATTAAAAGAGTAGATAATTAGTAACTGTATATATCAATAAAGATAATATACAAAAAATCTGGAGGCGGTATGGCAAAAGGAAAAGCTACGACAGGGCAAAAAATTAAAGTATGGTTTGAGAAGTATCTACTGCTGAAATCAGCAAATGAAGAAAGACGCGAATCAGAAGAAGCTGAAATTATTACTACGCCCCCTGCAAAATTAGTCAGACAAGGGGCGGTTCTTGATTTACTCCATGATTTTCATTTTGATGAGGGAGAAATTAACGTCATAGGTAACTCTCTTATTGCTGCTGAATAGGCAGCATACCTCCCTACTAGGTGCTTAAAGTCACCATGTACGACTTAAGCACCTTTATTCTAAAGCGCTCTGGCTTTAAGATTATTGGTGTTGCTATAATAAAATAATATAAGAGAAATAGAAAATAACATTGCAAATAAATAAGCAAAGTTATTTATCGTATTGCTATGAAAGGTTGAGATCATAAAACTAACACCTGCTGTCATCAGATAGTACATTGCACCAAAGATAGACCCGGCAGACCCTGTTACCTTTTGATAATCTTCAAGCGCATGGCGCAATAGCATTGGTACAACCATAGCATGCCCCATAAGCTGTATTGCCATTGGTCCAAAAATTAACAAAGCAACATAAGTTGCTTCCATGCTAGAAAAACCTACAGAACCTTTAATTGTTGTCATAACTGGCGCCTCAGGGAGCGGCAAAACGACCGTAGCAAAACTCCTAGAACAAAAATTTTCTAAGGAAACTACTTCTTTATATTATTTTGATGATATTGGAATACCAAGTACCACGAAAATAATTGAACCATGGCTCGGGAGAAAAATGGCAGCAATGGGTAACCGAAAGCTGGATAGAACGTATCCATAACATTAATAAAGAGGTTATATTCTTGGAAGGCTCATTTTATCCAGAATTTGCGGTTAACAAAATTAAGGATTTACTAATAACAAAATATCTACTTATATGTCTTTATGTCGAGAGGAACGTACGTGAGAAAAGACTAATTGAAGAACGTAAGCAATTAGAATTAGTTACACAAGATATGGAAAATTATGCACAGGATCTAAATTCAAAGACCCTAAATCTTGGAGGAATAGTGATTAATTCAACGAATAAATCACTATCTGAAATAGTTCAAGAAATTACTGCTCTGGTGAATCGTAAATTATGAATTATTCATGCAAAAATTCTAAGTAGGTAAGAACATATGCTCCCCCGCAACAAGGATCATACAAAACAAACGGACCTTTAGAACCCCTAGATTCTAATATGGTAAAACATCTCTGAGCTATTTCAGTAGCTAAACGTACGGGAAAAGCAGTAAAGCCAGGAGCATTATATAAAACCCTCCCGCTAGACCAATCATTATATGGTTCTTTCTTTTTTACATTTTATATATCATAAAATTTTTGTAATATAGGTTTTTGACAGCTACGATAACCATCAACCTTACTTACTCAAATCTTTTTTCTTCTACTGTTCTAGTGCTAAACCGCCTACTAGTTCTTTAACCCATGCTTCTGGTTGATCAGGAAAGCAATCAATTATATCTGGCAAAAGGCTAGCTTTGACAAAAACAAAATATTTATATGTTGCAACAATAATTCTAACGTCACTAGCTAAATCTTCTCTGTATAGCATAGCTCCCTTGCTGGAAGTTACTATACAATTTTCTTTAGCTATATATTGAAATATTTCTCCTTTATAACTTCCTATCGCCCTATCCACTAAAGGTTTTGATAGAAAGGCTTTATCAGACTTTTCGCTACTTTTTCTTTCTTTTGACATAATAAGTGTACTGATCACATTATAAGATCTTAAGTATATTAATAGTAATATAATTGATCAACTTGAATTTAATTAACTAGAATCTATTGTGACGACGGGCATTATCGTATGAGGCATTGATACTATCTTTTGAGGCTTTTTCCATATAGGTGTACTAAGGGGTAGTGTACTTTCATTTCCATCTGGGGGTTGGTCAGAAATCCATTATCTCCTTATTGACTATGTCTAAACCTTATGCAATATTTTCAAAAATGGTAAGTACCATTTTTTTATTTTTTCTATTAAAAATGGGAATTCTATTAACATGTACCCTTTTACTTGACTCAGAAGACAGAGGAATAAACTTTTTCTCTGTCTCCTTAGGCTTATTAGTTTTGAGTACTTCTAAATCATCTTCATGGTATTTTTTAGCCATTTGAGGAAATAAATTATATATATTTTTTCCTTCAAAATCAGAAATGCTACCGCCAAGAGCCGAAGCTGCTGGAGCATTGAGACGTAAAACAACATTGTTTTCATCTTTCACCACAATTTTAAGCGGTAAATTATCAACTAATGCCCTAAATACTTCGTCTTTTTCTTTTAAAACTGCAGCTATAGTGCTGATTATAGAATCAGAAATTAATTGTAAATCTTTTTTATTTTGTAAATTTAAATTATAGATAGAATCGTTGCTATGTGACGTTACTTTCTCTGGATAATCATTTGTCATACAACCTAGAAGACTCTCTACACTAGGAGAAATACCATATTCTTTAAATATATTTAAGTTAATTTATTAACTATCTCTTAATTAAAAGAGTAGATAATTAGTAACTGTATATATCAATAAAGATAATATACAAAAAATCTGGAGGCGGTATGGCAAAAGGAAAAGCTACGACAGGGCAAAAAATTAAAGTATGGTTTGAGAAGTATCTACTGCTGAAATCAGCAAATGAAGAAAGACGCGAATCAGAAGAAGCTGAAATTATTACTACGCCCCCTGCAAAATTAGTCAGACAAGGGGCGGTTCTTGATTTACTCCATGATTTTCATTTTGATGAGGGAGAAATTAACGTCATAGGTAACTCTCTTATTGCTGCTGAATAGGCAGCATACCTCCCTACTAGGTGCTTAAAGTCACCATGTACGACTTAAGCACCTTTATTCTAAAGCGCTCTGGCTTTAAGATTATTGGTGTTGCTATAATAAAATAATATAAGAGAAATAGAAAATAACATTGCAAATAAATAAGCAAAGTTATTTATCGTATTGCTATGAAAGGTTGAGATCATAAAACTAACACCTGCTGTCATCAGATAGTACATTGCACCAAAGATAGACCCGGCAGACCCTGTTACCTTTTGATAATCTTCAAGCGCATGGCGCAATAGCATTGGTACAACCATAGCATGCCCCATAAGCTGTATTGCCATTGGTCCAAAAATTAACAAAGCAACATAAGTTGCTTCCTCTGTATCAATCTGTGATCCAATTAATAGCGTAATACAGCCAATTGCACTCAAGATAAAGCCGGCCACCCTGATTTTAAGCGTACTAACAAATTTACGTACTAAGTATCTGGTGATTAATCCTCCTAATAGGTTGGCAACGCTCAAAGCTAAGAACAGTTTGCCATAATTCGATGGAGACATTTCTAATCTTCCAATAAAAATAAATGGCGCTTGGATATAAAAACCAAAGCAAATTCCGTTATACATTCCTACTATAAAAGCATAGGTAAGTAGAGTCTTGTCTTTCAATGCAATTTTTAAGACTGTAAAAAATCTATTATTTTTTGCGGAGCCAATGTATGCATTAGTTTCTGGAAGAAATTTTATATATATACTAAGTAATATAGCTGACAGCAAAATAAGAAAATCGAAAATATATTGCCATTGCTCAAAATATTCGATGATATAGCCACCAAGCGCAGAACCTATTGAAGGTACAAATGCCATAATGGTTGAAACGCTAGCATAAATATACGACAATTCCCATCCTTTATAGGAATCACGTGCCATAGCCTGAGCAATTACTGATCCTACACTTGCTCCGTAGGCTTGAGTAAATCTAAATAAGATAAACATTTCTATATTAGTAGATTTACTTATAAGAAAAGTAGCTATAATATAGAAGCTTATGCCAAATATTACCACAGGTTTCCTGCCATAAATATCTGATATTCGACCCAAAGTAAAAATCCCTAACGCGAATCCGACGTAGTAAGCGCTGGTAGATGACTGAGCAATACTGCCATCAGTATTTAATTGCCTCGCTATCTCAGGCAGAGCGGCAGAATAGACCGTCTCGGTTAAGGTCGAAAGAGATATAAGGCAATAAAGCAAAATTGGTGGAACTTTTCCTATTACTTTCATAAGTTAATTACATTATTTTGCTAAACATTAAACCTGAAATGTACAACATCTCCATCTTGCATAACATAATCTTTTCCCTCAACACGCATTTTGCCAAGTTCTTTTGCTCTAGTTTCGCTTCCAATTGCAAGATATTCTTCGCAGGAAATCACTTCAGCTCTAATAAAACCCTTTTCAAAGTCAGTATGTATAATTCCCGCAGCTGTAGGAGCAAGAGATCCAGCCTCAAAAGTCCAAGCATGAGCTTCTTTAGGACCGATAGTAAAAAATGACTTTAAACCGAGGAGAGAATGAGCCGATTTTATAACTTTGCTAAGTCCTGGTTCTGATAAATTAAGGCTTTCAAGAAATTCTTGTTTTTCTATTGGATCTTCTAGAATAGATATTTCTGCTTCAATTTTAGAAGAAATAATTACTACATTGGCTCCTTCAGAAGTGGCTTTTTGCTCTACCCGCTGCGAATAACTATTACCAGACGTTGCTTCTGATTCAAGAACATTACACACATATAAAATTGGCTTTGAAGTAAGCAACTGAAGAGCGGCTAGTTCTTTTGCATCAACTTTACCTATTAATGATCTAACAGGCCTACCCTCCTCTAGTACTTTTCTGCAAATTTCTAGAAGTTCTACTTGTAACTGCAATATTTTATCAGTCTTAGCCTTTTTTATTAAATTAGGTAGGCGTTTATCCACAGAATCTAGGTCTGCGATAATTAACTCAGTTTCTATTACTTCTGCATCTTCAACGGGATCAATTTTACCATGTACATGCGTAATATCTGGGTCCTCAAAACAACGCAAAACATGAATAATAGCATCAACCTCTCTAATATGAGATAAAAATTTATTACCTAATCCTTCTCCCTGACTAGCACCTTTAACAAGACAAGCTATATCAACAAATTCAATAAACTCTGGTATGATTTTAGCCGAACAGGCAGTTTTGGCTAACCTATT
>MWWI01000083.1_pt2 | contig 11222 bp, 10 predicted proteins | sample 1047321 | NCBI WGS metagenome assembly MWWI01 (sample SAMN06349966, study PRJNA376086) | soil metagenome | isolation source: FI-1 sample Antarctic (ecotone) soil | place: Antarctica | reverse complement strand
TCATCAAAGAAAGATTCTCCAGCTCTGGCGGGTTTGGTGATATGTTCACCGAAGAAGAAATTGAGAAAATCAATTTCTCGGAAATTCAAACCGCATAGCTCGCTCATCCGGCTCACAATCTTTATTGCGGGCTGACGCGAGGGAATTAATAATTAGCTAATCATTAACTACCAAAAATTATGTACAAAGCTTTAGTTAGAAATACTGATGTGCTTGGCAGAGATTGGACGTTTAACGCTGAATCGGATGCTAAAACGCCGGATGAGGCGATCAGTGAATTAAAAGAACATTACGCTTACGAACTTGGGACATTTGAGAGCGAAATTGATATCGAATTGTTGCCTTAACTTCTCTGGGGCTGAATGCGAAACTAATTATTTTATTAAGAAAAAAAGATGGAAAATATCGAAAGAAAAAAGTTGCGCTCCGACGAGACGACGATGGTCATCAAGAAAGCGTCGCGTCCGAGACTAAATCAGCTAATTGCTAATCGGGAAATCGAAACCGGCGAGCGGCTGACCCAAGCTGAAGTCCTAGAAAGGATTCTCGCCGGCGAAATAAAAATCAATTAAAAATTAATTTACCAAGAAATCAATTCGACAAAAAGAGCAGATTGTTCTGCTTCTTTTTATTTAAGTGAAGCCTGTGCATAAATCAGAATGACCGAAAGCCTTATTTTTCGAGGCTTTTATGAAACTCGTTACGAGAGTTTTCAAGATAAATTTTCAAAGTCTTGCAAAAATTCTCAAAATACTGTGAATAAACGGCTTGGATTTATGCACAGGCTTCATTTAAGTAGCACAAAAAAGGTATTTACAGCCCGTGCGTAAAAGAATATATTGGCTCGCAGATCTCCACACTTCAATCCGACTCGTAAAAACGATATGTCGCTCTTCGACACCATTTTCGGCAAATCGCTCGAATCCAGCATTGCCAAAGAATTCGCCGCTTATAAAGACTCGGTTGACGCAATGATCCGCAAGAAAATCAACTGCTCGGAATCACTCCGCCGCGTCTGATCCCCAAAGGCGGCTATCAAACATCGGCGAGTCAGTCCGGCGGAATGTTCGTCACCCTCTTGACGGTTTCGGCTGTCCTGCTAGGCTAAAGATACCTCTACTGTTTAATTATTCACCCCGCCGAAAATGGAAAACGAAAAGGGGCGACGCCTCAAGAAATACTCGCGCGAGCTAGCCGAAAATTTACCGCCGCGCCGAATCACCGACCGCTCAATTGAAATAATCGAAATCATTTATCGCTACCGGTATATACCGACTTCTCTAATCATCCGGCTAATTGACGGCGACACGAGAACGACCGAGCGGCATCTGCAAAATTTATATCATCAAGGACTGATTAATCGTTGGGCTTTTCCGTCGACGTTTTACCCAACCGAGTTTAATTATTATCTCGATGACCGCCAGGCGCTTTCGCTCTTGATAAATGAAAAAGGTTACAACCAGGATGATATTGATTACGAAACGGTCAGACGTAACCGCGAGAAAAAATATTCAGAGATCACGATGAGCAGGGAAATGATCAAGATGCAGGGACGCTTGATGCACCTACATCATGAACTGATGATTTCGCGGTTTCGGTTTATGCTCGAAAAAGCGTGCGCAAAATCAGAGGGTAAAATCGAGCTGCTCGGTTTTTATCAAGGCTCGGCGTTATGGAACGAAGTCGAAGTTCAAAAAGTGTTTTTTGACAGAGAAGGGAAGCTGCGCGGCGGGGACGAAACGGAAATGTTGCCGCATCGCCCGGACGCATTTTTTGCACTTTTTTTCCCTGACCGCACTGGTGAAGAACAAGCACAATATTTTTTCTACGAAGCCGACCGCAAAACAACTTCAATAAAAAAGTTCAATCGTAAACTTCGCGCTCATTTTCACTACATCGTCAAACAGAAAAAACATATTAATGATTACGGTATCAAACGCATTCGGGCTGTACTAGTTGAATCAATCGAGGATCACTGGACGAACCAGCTTCGCCTCTCAGCACGGCATCCGGTCGTTGCCGGTCGAAAGCCAAGTCCGCTGTTTTGGTTTACAACGAGCGATCTAATCTTCGAGCAAAAAACAACCACTAGAATAAAAGGAGTGGAAAAAGAGATACCGATTTATTTAGCAATACCTTCGCCAAAAAGATATTTGAAAACTTGAGATGCGAGATGAAATGAAACGAGTATTTTAGTAGATTTATTTTTACACGATATTTCAACCAAAACCCTCGTTCATTTCAATGGATATATTAACACTTTTTGCTTGTTTTGAAACTCTGACAACGCCAACTTCCGGTCGCCAACTGGCGGTTATTGCCCAAGCGATCTTGACGATGACCGGGCGCGTGACGATGCTCTCGATTGCGCGGTGGAGTGCTAAAGGCGGCAGTTATCGAACCGTTCAGCGCTTTTTTGCGACCGATTTGCCGTGGCGCGAACTGCTCGTGAAGTTTTTTCAAACTCATTTATTGAATCTTGAGCACGAGTTTATCCTGGCGGGCGATGCGACGACGGTCACCAAAAGCGGCAAGTTGACGCACGGGATCGGGCTTTTTTTTCGGGAATTTTAAGCCGGGTCGTGAAGGGGGTGGAGTTTTTCGTGTTTTCGCTGGTCGATGTTGCCGAACGAAAAGCGTATCCGCTGGTGGTTAAGCAAACGGTGCGGAGTGAGGCGGAAAAAGCGGCGATTAAAGAGCGCAAAAAGAAGCGGACGAAGAAGTCGAAGAAGCCGCAAACAAAGCCGAAAGGACGTCGTCCGGGGAGTTTGAACAAGGACAAGAACGAGTTGAATTTATCGGCTGAACTGTTGCGGATCAATGATTTATTATCAGATTTGCTGAAGCTTCTGCGAGTTTTTGTGAGCATCAAATACCTGGCGTTAGACGGACATTTCGGACATCATCAAGCGGTTTTGATGGCAATCGCAAACGACCTGCATTTGATTAGCAAGATGCGCAAAGATGCGGCACTGTTTGAGAAATATGAAGGCGCATATGGCGGTAAAGGACCGAAAAAGAAATATGGAACGAAAGTCAATTATGACAAAATAGCGACGAAATACTGGAAAAAGAGTGCGCGCGAAGGCGAGCTGATCACGAATTATTATCAAGGAGTCTTCTTGCACAAAGAGTTTGGACAAGCAATCAATGGGGTGATCATTGAGCGAATCAATCTAAAGACGAAAAAAGTGGGGCACGCGATCTTGTTCAGCAGCGATCTTGAGTTGGGGTGGGAAAAGTTGATCGACTATTACAGTTTGAGATTTCAGATCGAGTTTAATTTTCGCGATGCCAAACAACATTTCGGGTTGGAAGATTTTATGAACACTTCGGAAGTGGGAGTCGAAAATGCGGCAAATCTGTCGTTTCTGATGGTTTTGTTGAGTGCCAAACTGCTCAAAAACAGTGAAGAAAAATGTGTCGGAGTCCTGGACCTAAAAACGCATTATCGCGGAGTCAAATACGCGGTTGAAGCAATAAAAATACTTCTCGAAAAACCGGACACAATTTTAATGAAAGAGGCAATTGAGGAAGTCAAAGCAAGAATCAGCCAATTAGGACGAATCCATCAGCCGAAAGTTGCTGATTCTACCGCTTAATTGGCGAAGGTATTGATTTAGAAAAGCCGGAACTTGTTTTCAAAAGAATTTGGGCGACACCGGCGGATGATGACGAACGACCAGAGTTTTTATCATTGCTTGAATAATTCTTACGAAAAGAAATCAAATTACACAGCAACGCATCCGTAATTATATGCGTGGTGGTAGCTATCGATCACGAATGGGTTTGTCATAATTTGTAATTATCAGCTCTTCTACCGGATTTCTTTTGTTCGGGTCGCAGTTGACCGTCTTTCCATTTCGATTGCTTGAGGTAAGCAAGACACACGTCTTCGCTTGAAAAAGTTTTTGTTAGTTCGGAAAGATTGGTAAAATTGAAGTTCATCCGCCTAATCTCAGTCGGTGTTAAGAGCTTGATTTTGAGGAGAATATTACCACGGAAATTGGGTCATACAAGTATATTACGACCGAAATTGTGTTCTGGCAGATAAAAACCAAAAAGCTTGGAGTAATGCCTCAGTCATTAGTTTTTAGAAAAGCCGCGAATTAGACATATCTAAAAGATGTGAGTTATCAAGAAGAGAAAAGTAAAGATTACGGAGTCAATAATTGCGAAGGTTGTTTGGCGAAGCAACGAGTTATTGACCGTCAATTTGAAGAGATTCAGCAACTCAAACAAAAACTCCAAGTCAATCAAAGAAAGCTCAAAGAAGGTTTTTTCGGTTTATCTACGCCGAGTTCGCAGATTCCTCTGAAAGATAATTCGGCTTCGGAAAAGCAGGCGAAAAAAGGCGGCGGACAACTCGGACATCTTGGCGGCGGGCGACAAGTTTTCAGGGCGGAAGAAGCTGATGCGGTAAAAATATCGGAAGTTGCCGAGGAAAACTGTCTTGATTGCGAGTGCCAATTGCTGAGGCAAAGTTCAAACCAAAGAGCGATTTATGATTTAGAGCGGGAACGGATAAGGCGAATTTATTATGAAATAAGGCGAAAAAGATGTCCGAAGTGTCGGAAAATATACGCCGGAAAAGTGGCGAATGCGATGGCTAACTCGAAGTTGTCAAATGATTTAATAGTCGAAGTCGGCGAGCGGCATTATGTCTTGGGACGAAGTTTGGGACAGATTTCCGAGCGATTTGGGGTCAATTATGCGACACTTTCAGAGGCTTTGAAACGAGTCGGGAAATATTTAGAGCCGAGTCTTGAAAGATTAAAAACCGATTATCGAAAAGCGGAAATTCGACACGCCGATGAAACCACGTGGCGAACGGACGGCGAGAGCGGATATAGTTGGTATTTTGGCAGTCAAGAGGTCAGTTTATATCTGTTCAGAAACACGAGAAGTGCCAGTGTCGTGCGGGAAGTAATTGGCACACAACAACTGAACGGCGTATTGGTAGTTGATAGATACGGCGGATATAACCGGGTGCCGTGCCGAATTCAATACTGTTATGCCCATCTTTTGCGAGCGATAAAAGACTTGGAAACGGAATTTGAAGCGAATTTAGAAGTAAAAAACTACACGCGCGAGATGAAAATTTGTTTGACTGACGCGATGCAATTAAGAAATCGCGGATTGAAAGAAAGCGAATATCGCGCCGCCGCCGAAAATATCAAAGAGCAACTATTGAACTTAAGCGACCGCCAAGCCGAGCATCCAGCCGTGCGAAAATGGCAAGATTTCTTTGTGGAGAAAGCCGAAAGATTGTACGGGTGGTGTCAAAGTTCAAAGATTCCGGCGGAAAATAATTACGCCGAAAGAGAAATCCGAAAAGTGGTCATCGCGCGAAAAATGAGTTATGGTTCGCAAAGTCAAGCGGGAGCAAAAACACGAGAAATTTGGACAAGCATCTTGCAAACACTCAAGAAAAGAGAAGCAAATCCGCGAGATAAACTCATCAAAACGCTCAACCAATTAAGTCAAAACAAAGACTTGGACATTGCAGACGAACTGTTTGGAAGCCAAGTTGATTAATGTTGTCTGAAATACAAACATCAAAACTAACGACTGAGGCATTACAGCTTGGAATAAAAAACTGTTTACATCCTACCAGGGAAAAGAATATACTGGCTCGCAGATTTTCACACTACAACTCCATAAGGCTGGAAAAAGGATATGTCCGTTTTCGGTAATTTTTTTGGTGATTCGCTTGAAACGAAACTCACTGCTGAATTTGTTTCCTTTAATAATTTGGTTGATCGAGTAATTGAAAGCGAGAATGCTCTACTTCGTTCAGTCGGAATTGAACCCCCCCGCCTTGTTTCCGCTCCTCGCTTAGTAAAGGAAAAGGAGGGAAGAGACTGGATAAGTGTTTATGTAACCCGTCCGAGCTTTGAATATCCGCCGCATCATCAATTTTTTATTAGAGATAATATTGTTATTACCTTTTCCAATAATCTTGACTCACTGCTCGATATGTATTCGGTGTGGGGATTAAATCACGTTATTAACGACAATGGATACGGGGACATCTGGACTAATCGTTGTCCGTTTAGTGTATACAGGCAATTAGAAAACATGCGTTCTGGAAGTACTACCTACAAAAGAGACCAAGAGTTCATCTTTCAACTGAAACACGAAAACGAATATATTAGATAATCCGAAAAAGTTAGCTGTCAGAAAACAAAGATTGGTATAAGATTTGTTTGTGAAAAAACTAAACCAACTTACTGACAGCCATTTGAAAAACTTATTTGGTTTTTCGAGAGCTATTTTAGCCGAAATGATGACGATTGTCTTGCCGATTTTGGAAAATGAACGGGAAACAACTTTGAAAACTCGAGCCAACCGAAAAAGAAAGTATGTCAGAGATGACGGCAGGAAACGAAAAGTTTATGCTTTACAGAAGTTTTTGATGACGTTGATTTATTTACGACAAAACGTCAATCACACGCTGGTTGGACAACTGTTTGGGGTGAGTGCCGATACTTCTGAAAATGTTTTTCACGAAGTTATTCCAATATTACGGAAGGTATTTCCGTCGCAAAAATGGGAAGCCGAGAAAAAATGGCGGAAAGGTGAACAGAAATGGAGTCCTGAGGAAGTAGATTATTTGCTGATAGACAGTTTTGAAACGCCTATCGGACGGGCGAGTATCAATGAACAGCAGCGGAAAAAGTATAGCGGGAAGAAGAAGATGCACACCTTGAAAAGTCAACTCATTACCGACCAAGCGGGAGAAATCATCCAACTAGATGCGGGCTTTGACGGACCCAAATCCGACATCGAAATTTATCGGGACACAAAGTTGAAAAAGCAATGGTTGGAGAAACAGAAGTTGGGAGATAAAGCCTATCTTGGAGAAGATATTGAAACACCGCAGAAAAAGCCGAAAGGAGGCGAGTTGACCGAAGAAGAGAAAGCAAAAAATCGGGAAATATCAGCCAAACGAGTGATAGTGGAACATGCAGTCAGAAGAGTCAAAGGGTTTAAGATAATGAGGCAAGATTACCGATTAGGAAATTGGTTGTTTCCGAAAATAGCGGAAACAGTCGTCGGTTTGATACAGTTTTCGCGGATTGTGATGTAAGCAATATCAACACCCGAAGTGTGTCCGCTTGCCAATCATGGCAAGCCAACTAAAATTAAACATTTATAACTTTTTCGGATTATCTATTGTCAGACAACACGATGGCTCAGAAAGAAAATTGTACGCTACTCTCCAAGCAGTTCCACCGCTTTCTCCAACCGAAGCACTAGTCATACCATTAAGAATCCGGTTATTCAACTCCGCCACGGGTGGGTAAGTTCCAACAATCGGGGGAAAAGTCCCATAGGATTTTTGACAATTTGTTCTATTTACTAAGGTTAGTAGGATTTTTTACTTCCCATTTTCTTCCAATCTCCAACTCAGAATTTTGGGAAGGTCAAATCCGACGGAATCTTTAGTTTTTTCTTCTGAGAAATCGTATTCGCCGTGAAAGTTAATATGCTGCCAGGTAATGATTGAGCTATTTTTGAATATTTCTAACAATTCCCGGTTTTCATTTTTGCCTGTAAGCTCAGTCAGTCTTTGCGTTAAGTATAGATAATTCCAACAAATAACCATATTTTCGATCAGACGGCGGCAATTGGCGATGATGTCCTGCATTTGTTTATCGCCTTCGGAGAATTCCTGATTGTTGCCGAAGGCAATGGCTTTGGCGAATTTTTGAGATTGTTCGATTTTACTGAGCTGTTTTTCGATTGATTGGCGCAGTTCGAGGTCATCAACATATCGCAAAATAAACAAGGTTTTGATGATCTTACCGAATTCCTTTAACGCTTGATAAAGCGGATGCTGATTCGAGTAGGAATTCAGACGCTTGAAAAGCTGCGAAGCCGTGGTTCTTTTAAGTTTGATGGTGGCGACGAATCTGAGAATCGAATCCCAGTTTTCTTCAATGATTTTAGTATTGATGTAAGCATCCGGCAAGATCGCACAGCCTTTTTCAGAATATATCTTTCTCTTTTCAAATGAATAGAGCTGGTGTTTACTGAGAGTTTTCAGGCGTGGCGCAAAAGTGAATCCGAGCAGATGAGTGACGGCAAAGACGACTAAGGTTATGCCGTGCGAATCGGTTGAATGAATATCGCTTTTGAGCGTTTCGTTGTGAAGCAATCCGTCAATGACATAGGCGGCTTCTCTTTCGGAACTGCTGATGACGGTCGAATAAAAAAGCAGGTGTCTTTCGTCAATAAAACTATAAACCGACACGCCTTTTTCCTGACCGAAGTATTTGAAGGAATAATTGGCATTGAGCGACGGCACGGAAACGCCGTATTTTTGTCCGTCGCTCGAAGTATGAAGTTTATCCTGATATCGGCGGTTGTGATTGGGCAGTTCCATCTGTCCGATAAAATCAACCAGACGCGAGTTTGCCGCCAGCAGATTTTCATTTGTAAGAAACCAATTGACTGTATTATCCAGTTCGGTTTCGTTGATGTTTTTGGCGATGTGCGATATTTTCCCGATGCCGATTTCGCAGCCATACCCGATGATCGCGGCGCAAAAACTACGGTTTGACGGGCGTTTTAATTTACTTGAACTTTGCCAGTGGGCGAATTCTTCGAGAAAGTTAGCGGCTTGGTTGACGGTTGAAAAGACTTCGCCGAGCGAAACCCGTCGTCGGGTCGGAAAATAATGTTTCAAGCCGCTGATTTCCGATTTTTCAACGGGCGGCGTGGAAATCGTCCAGTCGTCCGCTGTCTTTGGTTTGAACCACAAATTGTTTTTTAGTTTTTGATTAACTTCAAGGAAAGTTTGATGAGTGATTTTTGATAGTTCAGCTTGAACTTCTGCGAAATTTTGCCGATGAGCAAGATCGGCTTTTTCCGGTAAAATTGCGGAATCGGTTTCCCATTCGGCAATTGGAATCAGATAATTTTCCAGGGATCGGTATTTGTGCGAAGCCGTAAAATTGACTGCCCCGGATTTGATGCCGCCGGCGATCTTTTGAAAAAGCAGAAATTTGTAGAGTGAAACAGGAAATTTTTTCTCGTCCGAATCAATTGCATTTTGTTCTTTTTCCGACAAAAATTCACGCGGAGCGCGCTCGTTGAGATGCCCGTCATTGATCTGAAAATGCTGCAAAGCATCGAATAAATCTTTGTTGACAGTTTTTTCATCAACCTGCAAAAGCCTGATTATATCGGCGGTGCGCTTTTGCAAAGTCAAAGATTTTTGCTGAAGAACATTGTAAAATTCAAAATCGTCGGAAGTGGAATCGGTGTCGGCAAGCATCTCGGACATGCGATTTTCAACCATCGGGCGCGAGGTGTGAAAGTTTAACAGAACGGCTTTAATTTTAGCGATCTTTTCGTCTGTCAGTAACTTCTCGGAGGCGAGGATTTCGTCAACTGACACCAGCGGCTGAAAAACATCCGTTTGGACTGTTTGAACAAATAAGCGAAGTTCGGAGCGTTTTTCCCGGCGTTCCCGGAAAATCTTGTCGCGTAATTCCTGAGTGGCGGAATTAGTTATGTTTTGGACGGTTTGGAGAAATGAATCAACGACCGCATCCTGATAACGAAAAGTTTGTGAAGCAATAAAAGCCAGCAGATGCAAATATCTGGTTTCATCCTTTTGGCGGGAAATCTGAAATAATTCGGACTTTAAAACCGCATTCGCATAATAACGCAGAGTTTCCAAACTCAAATCGAGTTTGACGATGACATCGGAGATTTGTTTGTAAATTGATTGGAGAAGATTCCAATCAGTAAGATTTGATTTAATGTCGGCAGCTTTCAGCGATTGCGAAGGATTTTTCAGCAGAGTTAATTTTGCGCGAAAACCGGTTTGGATATTTTCTGAATCCGAATCTGCAATGATTTCTAAAGTTGATTCTTCTTTTTCCAAAAGAGAATCCAGTAATTGTTTTTGTTCCACAGAAAGTGACTCTTTGATAATTTGACTGAGGAAAAGTTTACGCCGGTAAATTTCCCGCGAGATGTTCGTTGACAAAAAATCGTAACCGGGCAGAATAAACTTACGGTTGTTTAGTTTTTTGATCGTTTGGCGAAAGACCTCCGCCGGACGCGTGAATTGTTTGACTGAATCGTTAATTTCGAGAATTAACTGCTCTTTGTCAATTTTTGTTAAAGTGCGAAAACCAAAGAATTCGGCAATAATTTTCCGGTTACGGGCTAAGTTCTGTTTGGGGATTTCTAAAGAAACCGGATTCGGCAAAGATAAACGACCGGCAACAAAAGCGATGTCGGACTCGTAAAAGCTGCTTCCAAAAAAGCGTTTGGCAGCGCGGAAATATCCGGTTTGAAGAACAAAAGCGATTTTGCCGGAAGATGTTCGTAAATTTTGGACTTCCTTCATTAAATCAATCGGCAACGCGAAAAACTTTTTTCTGTTGAAACTGTCAAAGCGCGGCGGCGATTCATAATTTCTGATTTCGGTCGGCGTTAAAATTTGGATGATTGACATAAATCATACTCAATACAAAAGAAGCATATTGTCAAGAGTAGTAAAATTAAATTACAATAAAAACGGGAGCGAAAGCGTAGTCAGAAAGACTTCACCGATTCTCGTATTGTAAAGAGTAATAAAATGCCGACCGAAACAAACGAAACAATTGACCAAAATGCCAAGAATTTTTTAACTCACAGCGAAATGAAAAAGTTTCTTGAAGCCGCCCGGAAAGGCAGACACGGTGTGCGGGATTATTGTTTAATGCTGACGGCTTACCGGCACGGACTGAGGGTTTCGGAACTAATTGATATTCGTCAAAAAGACCTGGATTTCGACTCGGCAAGAATTTACGTGCGTCGCTTAAAAGGAAGTCTTTCAACTCACCAGCCAATCGAAGGCGACGAGCTGCGAAGCATCAGGGCGTGGCTCAAAATCAGGGAAAATTATCCGAACGCGAACTCAAACTATCTTTTCCTGAGCGAACGCGGACCACTGACGAGGCAGGCGGTAAATTATCTGGTCGAACAAATCGGCAAACGCGCAAAATTAGGTTTCAAAGTCAATCCGCATATGCTGCGGCATTCGACCGGCTACTATCTGGCAAACAAAGGCTGCGACACCAGACTTATTCAAGACTATCTCGGTCATCGAAATATCACGCACACGGTTCGCTACACGAGAACATCTGCCCATAGGTTTGAAGGACTGTGGAGATAAAACTCTGTGGGACTTTTCCCCCGATTGTGGGAACTTACCC
>MWWI01000271.1_pt1 | contig 11233 bp, 13 predicted proteins | sample 1047321 | NCBI WGS metagenome assembly MWWI01 (sample SAMN06349966, study PRJNA376086) | soil metagenome | isolation source: FI-1 sample Antarctic (ecotone) soil | place: Antarctica | reverse complement strand
GCGGCGTGAATCTCATTAGAGGCTTGGCTCCAGATGAGAAGTGATTTCGTGTCTTTCATCCATTCCATAAAAGTTCCGTTTTCTTCAATTTGAACGACCGCTTTATTGATGGCTGTCTGCCAGCGCGAATAATTTGCGGATTTGGATAATGCTTCTTTAACTACCGCGTTAAATTTTTGTTCGTTGTTAATTGCTAACATTTTGTTTTTCTCCGTCCTTTTGTTTATTTAGTTAATTGCTTAACTACCTAGAAGTATATTACCAATAAGTAAGTAAGTCAAGTACAAATATTACTTTTCAGTAATATACTTGAATAATTTTTTAATTAGGTATATGCTAAATTCTGTTATGACGAAAATGATAAAAATTGACGGTTGGCGGTGTGAGAGATGTTCCCACGAATGGGCGCCGAGAAATAAAGCGGAGAAGCCAAGGGTTTGCCCTAAATGCAAATCGCCTTACTGGGACACGCCAAAAACAAAAAGTGAAAAGAATTAAAGATATTGAGAAATAAATAAGAACGGGTGTCATTTCGCGCCAAATGCTTGTCACACGTTGGCGCGACAACCGATGACAAATGCTTTTGGCGCGGATTGACGCAGGGCAGCATACCGGAAAATATGAACAAAGAAGAAGCCGCACAAGAGTTAAAAATCAGCGTCCGCAGTCTCCAACGTCTTGCCCAATCGGAAAAGATTTCCGTCATTTATCGGCGCGGCGAATCAGGCAAACAAGAGGCAATTTTCAACCCGGAAGAAATAGAAAGTTACAAACGCGGGCGCGATGCGGAAATCATTAAACCGTCAGTAGCGACGACCAGTGACACGGCTTTGGCGCGGAGTGACGCGACAACAGGTGACACGGCTTTGGCGCGAAACGTCATAGAAACAATTTTTAACTTAGGATTGCAGAAACCGACCGTAGCAATTGCCGATAAGCCATTGCTGAAACTAGATGAAGCTGCGGCATTAACCGGACTATCGCGCCAGCTCTTACGCCAGGCAATCGATGACGGCAAGTTGGAGGGTAGGATTATCGGACGGGCATATCGAGTTAAGCGCGAAGACTTAAACGAGTTCATTAAGAAACTTTGACGCACCAATCGTCAGAGTATTGCCAAGAAATAAACTCTTGACAACATTAAATCAATAATGGTTAAATTATCTCAACTTACGTCCGCGTTAGTTGTAATGCGGCTAGGGAAAATTTATCGGTATCGGTGAGAAGGACATCAAAGCAATTCGCTGGAATTGTGGCGTGTCTTTTTTTATTTTTAGGTGAATGTCTAAATTGTGTAATTTTTTTTTTGCAATAGCACCGTGTTTACTGTTATTGTGCTTTTGCCGTTATTTCGGCACAGAAAAAAGCGGGCTGCCGTGCAAAGTAACCCGCTTCGCTCTTTTGATTTATTAAACCAAATTGCAGTTACTGCTTGCCAGCTCCAACTGCGCTTTTGATTTTGGCACAAGTGCTTCTAAAAAAGCAACCGTTTTGTAAACGTTCGGTAAAACACGCGCCAAATAAAGAATTTACTATATCCTGATGCGCCGCGTCGGATTACGAAAGGGTTATCAACTTAGGCAAGCGAGTTGATAACCCTTACCAATTTGAAAATTATGCTTGCCAGCCACACAAAAAAACCGCGCATTTTCGCCCGTGAGAAATCACGCCGACGAACCGCCAAAACCGACCAGACAGGTCTACCTGCAATTCTAGAACACAATTTCGACGTTTCATTTTTAACGCGTCGCCGATGTGTGCCAACTCGCCGAAAATCTAGCGACACAGGCAACAAACAGAGGGAAGGAAATATGAATGGCAAAAAAAGAAGACCGCTACCAACGGTCTTAAATCTCTCACAACTCTTAACTAAAAGCCCCCCAAGGAGGTCAACCAAACATGAATAGTTTACCACAGGCACAACAAGGGAATCAAGAGTCCTTTGTTGACTTCGCCGATGCAATTCTAAACGAAGCGGCGAGTTTAATAAATGACGATTCTGACCCAGTGAACTTAGCCGATGAAGAGATCGAAGACTTTTTGTCGAAGGCTCCACTGACCGACACTGGCAACGCGGAATGTTTCGCTATTGAATCCGGAGCCGATTATCGCTATAACGCAACCAACAATGAATTCCTGCATTGGAACGGCACAATTTGGGAGGTTGATAAAAAGGGGAAGGTAGAGACCGACATCCTTTCAACTATTCGCCATCGGCAAACGGTTGCCATTCACGCGGAAAACAGCCAACCCAGTGAAAAAGCAAAAAGCATTAATTATCTAATCAAATGCGAAAATGTTCGGGCGCGAAAAGACATCAAACAAGCCGCCGCTTGGCTTCCGACCTTTGCGACAACCATCGATCAATACGATAGCGACAACAATCTTGCCTCGACCCTAAACGGCACTTTGGACTTAAAAAACTGCAGCTTTCGAGACGCGAAACGCAGCGATTACATCACCAGACAATTCGGCGCGAACTTTGACGAAACTGCAACGTGTTCGCGCTGGGAAAAATTCTTAAACGAAATTTTTGACGATGCGGACTTGATTCGGTTTATCCAAAAAGTAATCGGATACGCGCTGACCGGGGCGACCCGTGAGCAGAAAATGTTCATTTTTTATGGCTTCGGGAAGAACGGCAAGACAGTATTCATCAACACGATCCAGGCTTTGATGGGCGATTATGCCGGAAGCGCCAGCTTCAAGACGTTTGACGCTGACAAACAGAGCGAACAGACAAACGACTTGGCAATGCTCAAGGGCAAGCGATTTGTTTCGATGATTGAATCGGCAGCCGATAAAAAACTAAACGAACCGCTCATTAAACAAGTCACAGGCGGCGATAAAGTGACGAGTCGTTTTCTTCACAAAGAGTTTTTCGAGTATTTTCCGCAATTTAAGTTATTTCTGGCGACGAACCATAAACCCGTGATTACGCAAACCGACTTCGGCATCTGGCGGCGCATTGTGCTGATTCCCTTTACCAAAAACTTCGAGGGACGCGAAGAAGACGGACTGGAAGAAACGTTGAAGTCAGAGCTGTCAGGAATCTTAAACTGGGCGATGGAAGGCTTAAAGCTGTGGCAAGAGGAGGGACTTAAACCCTTACCCAAAGCAGTCACGGATGCAACTGACAAATACAAAAAAGACTCCGACACGATCGGGCAATGGCTGGAGCTGCGAACGGAGCCGGGCAAAGAATTAACGGTTAAATCGTCAATGGCTTACAGCGACTACCGGGACTGGGCAACCGAAAATGGTTACTACGCGCTTGGAAATCGGAGCTTTAAGTCGTCGCTCGAGGAAAAAGGATACATTGCGAAGCGGCAAAACGATGCGATTTATTGGTTTGGAATGAGACTAAAACACTTCGTGTAGTCAAAGGTGTAGGCAGAGTGTAGGCAGAGTGTAGGCAGAGTGTAGGCAAAGTGTAGGCAAGCGTTCTTGTAACTATTTGGTGTTGAATGATTTATTTGATTTGTGTAGTCAGTGTAGTCAAAAAAGGTAAAGTTTTTTGGAAAAGCGCCCTAAGGGACTTTACTGCTTTTTTGTACACTGCCTACACTGACTACATGAGCAAAAACCATAAAACACTGATAGTAAAGGTTTTACGCGATGTAGGCAGGGTGTAGTCAGTGTAGTCAGCGTGTAGGCAGGAAAAAAGATTATGACAAATTTCAAACACGAATTACGAAAAGGCTCGAAAAAAGAGATTTGCGCGGGATGTTCGCAAAAAACTTTCGTTCCGTATGTTGACACGGACACAGGTCAACCGCTTGCTTGGGACGTTGGCAAATGTGATCGAGAAAATAAATGCCGATGGGACAAAAAGCCGAAAGAATACTTTGCCGAAAATCCGCAGAACAGTAGCAGAGATTTTAAGAAGGGTAAAAAGAAAACCGCTCCAGGTTACGGCTTTGCGGACAAAGAACCTTCTGCAAATTTGCAGAAGGCTAATAAGCCGGACTTCATTCCGTTTGAGCATTTCAAATCAACACTTGGCAATTACGACCGAAACGCATTTGTTCAATTTCTTCTTAATCTCTTTCCGGATTGCGGCGAAGAAATTCAGGACGTTTTGAAAATGTATTTTGTCGGCTCCTGGAAAGACGGCTTGACAGTCTTTTGGCAAATTGACAGGCGCGGCAAGATTCGCACGGGCAAAATAATGCGTTATGACACGCTGACCGGGAAACGGCAACCGGTTAGAAGTTGGATTGAAGACGGTAAAACCCGACAACTCAAAATTGACTGGATGCACGGCAAAATCAAAAAAGATTTTAATTTGATGCAAATCTTTTTCGGTGAACATCTTTTGCCGAAACACCCGAACAAACCAGTTGCCATTGTCGAATCTGAAAAATCGGCAATCATCGGAAGTCTTTGTTTTCCCGAATTTATTTGGCTGGCGACCGGCTCAAAGCAATGGTTAAAGGTTGAACGGCTGCAGAGGCTCGATAATCGGCAAGTCATTCTTTACCCGGACGCGGACGGCTTCGACCAGTGGAAAGCCGTCGCATCTGACGCGCAAAGGCAAGGCTTAACGGTCAAAGTATCGCGTCTTATAGAAAGTCACGCCACAGCCGAGCAGAAAGCGGAAGGTTACGACGTAGCCGATTATTTTGTAAGTCAGCAAACCCAGATAAATCAGTTTAATGACAAATTGCCGCAGGATATGGAAATGATTATTGAAGAACAGAAAGCGATTCTGATACTTAACGGTTTGCCCGAACGTGATGCCGAAGCCATTGTCACGCGACCCGATAATTTGCGGGATGTCGCTTTGAGCCTGAAAAAATAGCTGGAGTCTGATAAGAACCATTATGGAATAAGCGATTTTCAATGTTTACGGGCGTTTCGAGTAAGAACATAACTCTGTAAACTAAAAATAATATCTTCACCACAATATCTTGTATGCGACACGCAAAATAAAGAATATGGCAAATACACAGAAAGAACACAGAAACGAAGGCGAAAAATTCGGGCGAGGGCAACATCCGAACTCGAAGAAAAACCTTCAGCTATGGCAGCCGGGCGATTCTTCACCAAATCCGGACGGTAAACCGCTCGGCGCGATTGATATAAAAAATCGACTTATCAAGATGCTGGAGAATATCGCACCGGGCAGGATTCAGAATGCAGAATCAATCACCGCTTTTTGCGAAGGTATTTCAAAGATAACGAATCTTGATGCCGTTAATGCGCGGCTTCTCTACTGCGCGATTGTTGAGGGCGAATCCTGGGCGATAAAAGAGATTTTCGACCGCGTTGCCGGAAAAGCACCGCAGGCGATTGAAGTTGATTTACAGGTCAGCGACTGGAAGTCAGAGGCAGCAAAATATGGAATTTCAACACACGACATTATCAGACAATTACGACCACTTATCGCAGAATCCGATGTGGAATCAGGCGATGCGAGCGGCAATTAGAGAACGTCTCGAACTTGAAAAAGGCGATGCCGTGCTAATGGCTCAAAGGGCTGGCATTGAGCCGGATGCGTGGCAGAGTGACCTGCTCCGCTCCGACGCGCGGCAGATGATACTGCTCTGCTCACGGCAAAGCGGCAAGTCAACCGTTTCTTCAATCCTGGCAATTCACGAAGCCATTTATTGCCCGAACTCATTAATCCTTTTGCTTTCGCCCAGCTTGCGGCAATCACAGGAATTATTTAGAAAACTCCAGACCGTTTACAACGAACTCGACTCGCCGCTCCTGCCGCAGACAACCGAAGAATCGGCGCTCCGAATGGAGTTATCTAACGGCTCGAGAATCGTTGCGCTGCCGGGCAAAGAAGCCACAATCAGAGGCTTTAGCGGCGTTAATCTACTTGTTATTGATGAAGCGAGTCGAGTGCCTGACGAGCTTTATCAATCGGTCCGTCCGATGTTAGCAGTAAGCGGCGGACGCATCGTTTTATTGTCAACTCCATTCGGCAAACGCGGATTTTTTTATCAGGAATGGACGGACGGGGTCGGCTGGCAGCGAACAAAGATAGCCGCCGACCTTTGCCCGCGTATTGATAAAGAATGGTTAGAGCGCGAACGAAAGATGATTGGTGATTGGTGGTATCTGCAGGAATATTTCTGTGAATTTGTCGAAACCAACGATCAGGTTTTTAGTTATGACGACATAAACGCGGCACTTAGCCCGGACATAAAACCTTTATTTCAAAGTAGCAGTTTATAAATATGATGAGACGTTATCAGGAGCGCAGCAGAGAAACCGAAGCCGAAACCGAAAAATATTTATTCGCCGGTTTAGATTTAGGACAAGCAAAAGACTTTTCGGCTCTGGCAATTATTGAGTGTGTCCGCACAATCACGAACGGCGGCGATAAAGACGAGATTACGGCATTAAACTGTATCCACTTACAGCGCTGGCAGCTTCGCACGCCTTACCCGGCAATCGTTGCCGATGTTGTGCGGATGATTAACAATCTCGACCCGTTTCTTTATCCAAAAGAAAAAACAACGTTGGCGATTGATGCAACGGGTGTCGGCGCTCCGGTTGTTGACCTGTTCAAACGCGAACAAATCCACGCCGAACTCAAACCAATTCAGATTGTCGGCGGCGCGAATATATCTGAAGAATTTGGAATGACCCGCGTACCAAAACGCGACCTGGTGAGCGTCGTCCAGGTTGGTTTACAGAATCGAACATTCAAGATTGCATCAGGCTTACCCGAAGCCGAAACACTAAGCAGGGAACTTCAAAACTTCACAGTCAAGATCACAGATTCGGCAAATGACGTTTACGGCGCTTGGCGCGAAGGCACTCACGATGACCTTGTGCTTGCCGTCGCTTTGGCGCTTTGGTGTGCTAACCGACCTCCGCTTCGAGTATCGAGGCAGGAAAAAGAATTGTTTGCGGCACTCGCCGGGAACAGATATTAGACAAAATAATCAAAAAAATTACAGGAGATAAAAATAATGACAGAACTAGAAAAAATGCAATGGCAAAGCGAGCAGGATCAAATCACGCTCGATTATTCAAAATGGAGTCAGCAGCGACTCGGCGCAAAACTCTCAAACGATCACAACCTATGGAAAGAGCAGCGCGATGATGTTCTTGCCCGGCAGCAAGCCTCAAACGCCGAAACAAGGCGCAAATATCTTGCCGGACTAGAAGCGGCAAAGGCTGAAAAACAATCGGAACGTGATGCTGAAATTGACCGCCAGCTTGAACCGCAAAAGATTAGACTGCGAAATGAATGGCTCGCTAATAATCCGAATTTGACGGAGGATGACTTTGAAAGCAAGGCGTGGCATCTACTCAAAGCAAATTTAATTGAGCAGGGCGAAATGGATAACAGAGAAGCAATGCGTAACTCATTACTAAAAAGCGGACGGTATGCGGTTTAACCGCTTTTTCAAGGTGAGCAAACATTATGAATATGATTCGACGCGCCGAACTAAGACAAATAAACACCGTGGAAACCAAAACAAAAATCGAGAAATCATTAATTTGTGGTCTGGATTTAGGACAAGCCAAAGATTTTAGCGCACTGGCAATTATCGAATGCGCCCGCATTGTGACGACGACAAAAAAAGCGGCAGAAAAGCCGGATTGCACGAACACCAAAGACGAAGTAACGCAGTTAAATTGCATCCACTTACAACGCTGGCAGCTCCGCACTTCTTACCCGGCAATTGTCGCGGACGTGGTGCGGATGATTAACGGACTCGACCCGGAACGCACCGCGGGCGGAAAGCCTGTTTTAGCGATTGATGCAACTGGTGTCGGCGCGCCGGTTGTTGATTTATTCAAACGGGAAAAGATAAATGCAACACTCGTCCCGATTCAAATTGTTGCAGGCGCAAACGTATCAAGTGAATTTGGAATGACGCGAGTTCCGAAACGCGATTTGGTATCGGTCATTCAAGTCGGCTTACAAAACCGAACGTTAAAGATTGCGGAAAGTCTTGACCTTGCCGAAACACTTTCCCGGGAACTTCAAAACTTCACAGTCAAGATAACGGATGCAGCAAACGATGTCTATGGCGCTTGGCGCGAAGGAACGCACGATGACCTTGTGCTTGCCGTGGCGCTTGCCGTTTGGAAAGCTAACCAGCCGATTTTTAGAGGACTTCCCGAAAGAAGGTCAGTGAGCTATCAAACAACTCGCTGGTGATCAAACAAACAAAATAAAAGGGAGAAATAAATATGTTAAACGATAAAGAAATTGCAGAAATGAATGAAGTATTACAAGCCGTTAACGAAACTTCGGAGTTTTACAAATGGCAGGACATCCGCCGGACATCCGATAGGGAGACAAACATAAATGAAAGTTTTTGATAACGGATCAGATTTGGCTAACGCACAGAAGCCGACATATTTTTGCGGTTTGGATTTAGGGCAAAGCGCGGATTATTCGGCGCTCGTAATTTTAGAAAGGCGCGGGTCTTCGCCGCAAAATTATACGTTCGATTGCCGCCACCTCCATCGCTGGCAATTAAGAACGCCGTATCCGGAGATTGTTGCGGGTACCGTTCGATGGATGAACAGCGAAGCCGTCAACAAGTCCGCACGTGAACGCGCGACGCTGGCAGTTGATAAAACGGGTGTCGGCGCTCCGGTTACTGATTTATTCAAACGTGAAAAGATGCACGCCCGGCTTGTGCCGATTGTAATCACCGGCGGCGACCAGGTTACAAAAGACGGCGAAACGGTCCGAGTGCCAAAGCGCAACCTCGTATCAGGCGTGTCAGTTGCCTTGCAAACGGGCAAATTGAAGTTTTCAGAAGAGCTTCCATTAACCAAAACATTAACCGCCGAACTGCAAAACTTCAAAGCAAAGATTTCCGATTCAGGAAACGATACATACGGCGCGGGCGCAGAATGGCGCACGGGCAACAATGACGATTTGGTTTTGGCGCTCGCGATGGCGTTATGGACTGCTAACGATGGCGTTAAACCGCCAACCTTCTATAGTTTTTAAGAATTACAAAACCCAGGAGAAATAAAAATATGAAAAACGAAACAACAATAAATTTAACTACTCAAATCGAAACAACCGCTAACAAGTTAACGGAACTCGAAACCGAACAAGCCGGACTGTCTCAATCAATTGCAGATGCGGCGAATGCTGCCGATAGCGTTAGTTTGATCACACTGGCACACCGCCGCAACAATTTACCAATTGAGATTTTATCAAGCCGCATCTCGCTCGAAAGGCTTTATCAGCAGCGCGATGAAGAAAAATTGCCGGGCTTGGAAGCCGAAGCGCAAAGATTATCCGAACCGATTTCTGAACTACAGGAACGCCTTCGAACGGCTCAAACTGAACTAAATCGCGCCATCGGCTCGCAAACAGATGCGGCGCAAAACGCGAGGGATATAAAAACCCGGATCGCTGATCGAAGGCGCGGCATAGAGGGTCTATTGCACGAAGCGCGCAACGTCAAAGTTGCTCCAAGTCATTTAAGCGTGTCCGGCGCAAACTAGACGAAGTTTTTATTTAACCCGCCGAAGTATAATCCGCCGTCATCCGCCACTTTTCCGCCGAACAAAAAGCCGCGAGCGTAAAAAACTTGCGGCTTTTATTGTTTGCCCTGGCGCTCATATAGGCAAACGATTACACATTCGAGCAAAATGTGTAATCTTGATTTTTGCCAAAAACTTGCCTGGAACAGACAAACTCAAACTTCTTCCGAAGAAGAATTTAATATAACGCCAAGTTGCCGCTTGGCGTTATATGGATTATGCCGCACAAATAAAATTGTCCGCCAGTGGCGGAGAATTTACATTTACCGAATACATTAACCCCACCCACGCATAGGCTCGATCGGAGTTACTGAACAATTGTTCAGTAGGAACTCATTAACCCCACCCACGCATAGGCTCGATACTTGATAGACATTAGTTTGAACGTCTGTTTAGCCGGTTATGTCTGATTCACGCACGCACAGAGGCGTTTTTATTGCTGAAGCCTTGTATTGGTATGCCTTAAACGTAAAAGAAGCCACAAGGTTTAACGCTCGCGGCTTTTTTCCTCAATCTTTAGTGACAGCTTTTATAAACGCAGTCCTTAGATGTGCAAGCCATTCTCTAATTCGCGCATTGTCCTTAAAATATGCGTTCATTTCATCAAAGGACTGATTCGTTTTTTCTTTCCTTTTTTCCATCGGTAGTTTTATCAGTTCCTGATAAAACTCACGGAAGAATGTTTGTATTTCATTGATACATTGATCGCGTTCAGGTGTTTGTTTAGTTTGCGTTTTCATTTTCCACACTCCATTTTTTAAGATTAGCTAAAATCCATTCCGGCGAATCGGCATCGCCGGGGATTTCAATCAAATGTTCACCTAACACATTGTAAAGTTTCGTCGGCATTTGCGGATGCTTCATAACCCTGGATAAGAGATTCGCTAAATCTTCAACATCCTGATCCAGCTTGTCATCAAAAAACTTCTGAAAAGCGTCGGTATTGTGTTGAATAATCGCGTATATCGAATCAAGAACTCCGCGACCGTAACCATCGCCTAAATTTTCAATTATTTTAGGCAAGGTTGCGCGAACGCGGCTATAGTCGTTCTCAAAAATTTCATTGAGCGATATGCTCGATTCGATCGACGCTTCGCAAATAATTGTTTTCAGACATTCTTTTACGTCGCCGGAAACATTCTCACTTGCCAAAGCCATTTCAACTTGATGGCTAATCTGGTCTAAAGTCCGGCTTGGGACTTGACACACTCTTTCAGTTGTTTTTGTTTTCATTTTTGATCCTTCCTTTTTGTAAATTAAATCTTGAATTTCTTCATCTGATGGCTATCGGGCAATAAATTGGCCGATAGGTCTTGCTTGTCGTCTGTATCGGGCAATAAATTGCCCGATACACCAAAATTGCCGCTGGCGGATGATTAGTTTAAGATTGTTTTGACCAATGCCGCAGCTTCCATTGATGCGACGTAATAACCCAGGCAAAACGCGAGTAGTAGAGCTGTGAACACCAGCATTATGTTGAATACTGCGTCCACTGCCTTGCGTTCTTCTTCGCTTGACGTTTGTGTTAAAGTTTCTTTATTCATTGTTTTTTCCTTTTGTTTGGTAAATCGTGAATGAAAAGAGAGGCTTAGATAGTTCGTCGCTATCTAAGCCTTTCGTTTTTAGTTAATCCGAATTCTGCCGACGAACTCAGCTTTGCGATTGACTGTCGGTCTCAGGTACGGGATGTTATTGCTTTCTTCGGTTTGCGGCTCCATATACAAGCGAACCAATCGAGCGGCTGCAC
>MWWI01000270.1_pt1 | contig 11244 bp, 8 predicted proteins | sample 1047321 | NCBI WGS metagenome assembly MWWI01 (sample SAMN06349966, study PRJNA376086) | soil metagenome | isolation source: FI-1 sample Antarctic (ecotone) soil | place: Antarctica | reverse complement strand
TTATAGTTGCTTAAAACCTGCTTTTTCTGGAAAAATGAAAATCAAAGCAAACTATTTAATTAAATAAAATCAAGAAGAAATGAAAAATCTAATCACTATTTTATTATGTACTTTTATGCTTTTTAGCTGTAAAAATGCAGAGGAAAAAACTGCAGATTCAATTTTGGAAAAAATCGAAAACACGGTTAAAGAAAAGGCAAACTTGGATGTAAACTTAAAGCAACCTTCAAAAACGGCACAAAATACTACAGAAGTTCAAATAAATTTTGGTGGTAAAACCATACTCAATAAGCAGGGTTTAAAAACTTATGTAACGCTTATGGAAAGCGGTATTTTACTGGATATAAGTCAAGGAAGCAATAAAATTGGTCTTTCTGTGGCAGGTAAAGAAGTTTTTAACCAACAGCCCATCACTGGGGTTTTTTCATTGAGCTCTACGGGCAATAATAAAATGGCAGTTATGATGATTTCTGGTATTCTAGAAGATGGAAATGAAAAAAAATATAAGTCATTCCCATCTGTGTATGAGGGAACATTAACAATTAGCAAACTTACTGAAAATGAAATAATTATTAATATCGATGGGAAGGGAGGTCTGCTCGCAGATATGCACAAAAAAGAGAATTGGCAGCCAATAACTGGAAAAATTATATGTACAATGCCAAGTATAATAGCACACAATGTAGAAAAAGAAACTTTATATTATTAAAAATAAAAAAATAAAAAAATGAAAAACTTAAAATTTATATGCAGTGTATTAGTATCATGTAGCCTTTTTATGGTAAAAGCGCAAGCCCCTCAAATAGATTGGGAGAAAAATTATGGAGGCAGTCAGTTTGATGGTTTTTTTGATATGATACCTACTACAGATGGGGGATATTTGATATCGGGGTTTTCATATTCTAACAATGGGGATGTGGATGTAAGCTATGGAGGTGGCGATATTTGGTTATTAAAAACCGATGTATCTGGAGCAATTCAATGGCAAAAAACATTTGGGGGCAGTGGGTATGATATCGCAGAAAAAATACTTCAAACAACAGATGGGGGTTATATTTTGGCAGGAACAACAGATTCTTCAGATGGTGATGTAGCCAATAATTATGGGCAAACAGATGTATGGATTATAAAAATTAATGCTTCTGGGGATTTGCAATGGGAAAAAAACTATGGCGGACAAAGCAATGAGTCTGCAAGAAATATCTTAGCAACCCCAGATGGAGGCTATTTAATTATTGCAGATACAGATTCAGCAGATAATGATGTATCTGTCAGCTTAGGTGCATCTGATATATGGGTGGTAAAAATAAACAGCTCCGGAGTTATTCAATGGGAAAAAAGTTATGGAGGCTCAGACCATGAATTAGCCTATGGATTAATTGAAAATGCAAGTGGAAATTATGTTATTGCGGGCTATACTATTTCAAATGATGGAGATATAACACAAAATAACGGAAATAGGGATGTATGGGTATTTGAGATTTCACCCACAGGAGATATGATATGGCAAAATTCTTTTGGTGGTAGTAGTGATGAAGGGATTTTAAGCATACAGGATACCTCAGATGGAGGTTACTTGCTTGCCGGTTATACTGCTTCAAGTGATGGGGATGTATCCATTAATACGGGTATACAAGCTGCCTGGTTAATTAAAATCAATGCAATCGGAAACATGGTTTGGGAGAAAACATATGGAGGTTCTGGGGTTGAACTTTTCAGAACTTTAAATAAACATCCCAATGGTGGTTTTATTGCAGCAGGTGTGTCAACTTCCTCAGATGGGGATGTGAGTGTTAATAACGGGTCAGACGATATGTGGATCGTGCGTATCGACGAAACCGGTGAAATTATTTGGGAGAAAAGTTTGGGAGGAAGTAATATTGAAGAATTAACTAGTTTGATAATTAATTCAGATGAAAGTTATATGGTTTCAGGATATACTAATTCCACAGATGGTGATATAACGTCAAATAATGGTAATTATGATGCTTGGCTTGTAAAACTTGCGGCAGACCCACTTTCTATAAGCAATTTTGAGGAGGTTAATACATTTGTATATCCTAATCCGGTAGTTGATTATTTTACAATTAATGCCTTTGATACAATACAATCAGTAATCATTTATGATGTTTTCGGAAAAGAAATACGGAAACAATTTCCCAATAAAAATATTGAAAATATTCAAGTAGGCCATTTACCTACAGGCACCTATTTTGTTAAGATAAAAACAGAACGTGGTGTTCAAATCCATAAATTAATTAAAAAGTAATTTTTTTATAAAGATGTTATTGATGAAAAATAAAGTGATTTGCTCAACTTTATTGGTGATGTTTGTAATGTTGACAACATCAAATACTTATAGTCAATTAGCTGCTGGCCACGAGTCTAATGGGATTTTTAAACTATCAACAGATAATGAAATTCGTTTTAAATTAACTTCTCTGAAATCAGAAAGAATAAAAGGAATTTTGGTTTCTGATAGGGGCGTTCGCTTGGCTTCTTTTAACGGGAAAATTAGTAGACAAAATAGAAGTATTAAAGGCGATTTGACCTATTGTGATGGTAATAAGGGCGAACTTACTTGGTACTTTGATAGAAATACGGAAGATGCCGCGCAAGTTTATCTGAAAATTGGCAAAAGTGAACTAAAAGCTACAGCAACACGCACTAAAAAGGGAGTGCCTGATTTATCTGCTGCCTGCCCCGCTTCTACACTATCTGCAAATACAAAATCCACTTGGACAGGTACATGGGATACCAGCTATGGCGAATTGCGATTAGTGCAACTTACTATGACAAATCAGTCTAAAATGATAGGCGACTATTCCAATTTTGGGCACATAGATGCAAACTTAAAAAATGGAAAATGGGAAGGACTTTTTAATAACGGAAATAGGGAAGGGCAGGTAAATTTTGTATTGTCTGAAGATGGAAAATCTTTTACAGGCACCTGGAAATTTGACGGGGACACACAATGGCAGAACTGGAGTGGAACAAAATCATCGTCCTCAAAACCGGTTATTACACATCGTTCAGCAACACTTATTATAGACCGTATAAACCGTGAAAACAACGAAACAAGTAGAAACTAAATATATAAGAAAATGAAAAAAAATGCATACATTTATCTGATAGTAGTTTTGGGATTTTTTGGCTGCCAAAACAGTAATAATTCCCAGACCCCTGATTCAGATCAGGCTAGTGAAGGTACCTCAAAAGGTATTTCTTGCAATTGCTTGGAAAACTATAATGGTGACGCCACATTTTTTGATGCTGATTTTGCTAGTGAATTTGCTAATGGTGAAACGGTAAAAATCGAGAAAGCTGGTTCTAAAAAGCATATCTACTACACAGCAATGTGGGATGATGGCGATAATACTGCCTTTCTTTCTTTAGATAGCTTTAGCACCTTAGCGGAACTTCAAGAGAGTTATCCCTATGTTTTTGGAAAAAAGAAAGATTTATCTCTGGTAGATTATGTAAAAAAAACCTATCGCAATCAAAGTGATGAAGAAACAGCAAAGCATGCAGCATTGCTCGATGAACAATATGAAAAACAAAATAAAAACAACTCCCTTAACGAAGTAAATGCAAAAGCAAAAAATTCCCTTCAAAATACACTTTTAGATATGGAACAAAATGCATATGGGGAAATTGAAGGTCTTGCTGATTATGCTGTCTATAACAGTAAGTCTAAAAAGTTATATGTGGTTTGTGGGAATGTTTTTTTTGAAATTAGCGGGCAAGTAGGCCCTTGGAATAGCCAAGATGTTGTTAAAGGCAAAGAACTGGCCTTAATGGGAGCAAAAAAAATAATTAATACCTGTTCATAAAATGAAAATAAAACTAAATATATTTTTGATTGGTTTACTATCCCTTAATATTTCTGTGGGATGTGCTCAAACTAAAGAAACCAATATTAAAGAAGCAGTGCTGGACCTGCCCGATGATGCGCCTATTTATGACCCTAGCAAAGTTGTTTATTTTAATGAGGTGCTTATCTATAAGTATGCCTCCCCAGGTGAAGAAGGCGAATTTTGGGTATATCTAAACACAGAAACAGGCAATTTGCTTTTTGATCCCAATGATGAAATGGTAGATTTTGTAATTGCCGACCCATACGGTACTTATTACATTTTTGGGGAGAATGGGCATGACGAAAAAGTGGTTACCTCACAAACAGTTTATGGGGTTACTGATAAATTGGAATATGATTATCCATATGATTTTCCCAAAACAGACCAGTTTTTTGAGTTTACCAAACTATCTGAAAATCGCATTATAGATAGATCTTATAATTTTCAACCAGATATTGAAAGTGCCGGATATAAAATGGTTTACAAAAAAATGACAGGACAACAAAATATATTTTTTACTGAAAGTATTCCTGTGAACGCCTATTTATTGTATGGTTTCACCCGCTTGGGGGAGGAATTGAGAATTCCGATTGATGATTTATTTTTTGTAGGTGTACTCTCCAAAAACCAACTTGTTACTCACATAGAAAGGGATAACTTAATTTTAAAATTGGAGAATTATGGGCCAAATTCATACCATGCCCCTGCCAGTGATTACACTTATTACGTGCAAAAGGAAAATGGGGATTGGGAAAAGCAAGACCTACCATTACTAAAGAGTAAATAATTTGATTTTTATAGGTGTTGAAAAATCCCGGCCATTATGGTTGGGATTTTTTGTTAAAAAAAAATTTGATGTTTACAATTTTTTTTTGGGGGACACTAACCTTAAAACAATAAATATTTTATGGAAGCACAAGTAGAAAGTACGCAGGAAAAAGACAATAGCATTGCAGTTATTGCTTATTTGACATTAATAGGTCTAATCATTGCCTTTGTGATGAATAAGGACAAGAAATCTGCCTTAGGCAGTTACCACATACGACAGTCTCTTGGTTTATTATGTTGTGGTTTTGCATTGGGGGTTGTAGGTATGGTACCTATCCTAGGTTGGATAGTCTCCTTTTTGGGAATTTTCATAATGCTGTATATGTGGATAATAGGTTTAATGCATGCCATAAACAAAGTGCAAAAACCGCTTCCATTTTTCGGTAATAAGTTTGAAGAGTGGTTTAAAAATGTGTAAAAGCAGCATGTCTTAAAGGATAAAAGGAATGAATTCTATTTTAAACCTTATTGTTTTTTGTAAGAATTAATAAAAAACTTGTTTACCTTTTTTTAATTCCTACACCAATAAACATTATTTAAAACTAAAATATAGGAATTAGGAATTTCTTAATACAAGTTTTAATAATCGTAAAATTTTAACAATAATAAAAATAATACCAGAATGAAAAAAACATTTATTTTATTAGTAACCTTAGTAATGACAACACTTTCTGCTCAGCGGTCACCATTAGTAGAAAGAAGTGTGGAGTTAAAAGACTTGTATGAGCAAGCTATACATCTTGAAAATTCCACCCCTCAAGAAATTGAGGCAAACAGGCTGGCAATTAAAAATGCCTGGATGCAAATTGATCCAGAAATAGGCAGCTTATATAAGCCTGTTGAAACGTATGGCAAATTACCTGAAATTATGGAAAACGTTCATATCAACGGTCTACACTCGACCGGTGATGAAGGTGAGCGTGTTTTTGAAGACAATTCTCAAAATCGATGGGGTACAGATATTCAAATTTATTCTGGTTTTGTTGATGGTGGTGTAGATGTAGTTACAGACAATTTAGGGCATATTTATTCTCTCCATTTTGAAAGTTTTGCAAGTACTCACAAAATTTTTATTCACAAATCGACAGACGAAGGTGAGACATGGTCTTTATATAGGGAACAAGCAATTACAGCGCCAATTCTGCAAGCACAATTAGTATCCATTCATGGAGCAGGAGACAATTACTTATTGGCTTATTTTTTAACTGATTCTAACACCTTTCAAGCTTTGAGATGGAACACTACTACAAATGGCTCTGTAGAAGCCCAAGTAATGGCCACAAACGTTTTAGAATTTTCAGTGGATAGAAATTATCCCGGAGATACTTCTAGTCAACGTGTTTTTGGTGTTTATAAAAAATCAAACAATGATTTTGTGCGCTCAGCAAGGAGTACAACTGGTTCATTTGGATTTGATTGGGTAGATGAATCAGCAGATATTGTTATTGCTAATATGACTGATTTTGCATATGGGAGAGATGGTGCTTGTTACTTTGCATCAGTAGGTGGTATTAGTGGAAATTTATCTGTAGATATCAACGATAATTTTAATGATCCGGGTTCTTGGGTGAGCTTTCAAAGCATTGAGTTAGGCAATGATCGAGAGTCTCTCAACCCAACGATAGTTGCAGCAAGGGCGGGATTGACAAATGATAATGTTCTGGTATTTGCTTCTTCTCGCGCTGTTGGTAGCACAGAGGGATTTGATGCGAGGTATTATATACGTACCAATGATACTCCTTTTGGTGCAGGCCTTCCGTTTACTTCAGGTAACAGTAATTTAAGCATCATTCACCCAGATAGTTACATTCGTTTTGAAAATGGTGCAAATACTGCAAGGTTAAGTTATGTTAGTCAAGTTGTTGATGCGTCTTCAAACAATGAAAACAGATCATTAACTTATAATGGTTCCAGTTTAGATCCATTTGAACCGGTTGCTGACCCAAGTAAAAATCCTTTTTCAGGTTTTAAATCTACAGTTACCGGGGAAATCTTAAGTTCTCTAGAACCTTACATAGTGTTTGTCGGAACTTCTAGTGGCGGTACTTTTGGAGTAAGTTTATATTTTGACAAACAATCAAGTACATTAAGTACTATAGACTTTAATATGTCTGACATACAAGTGTATCCTAACCCTACCAGAAATATTTTACATGTAAATGCAAATCAGAATATTGATCAAATCGAAGTTTATAATTATATGGGACAGTTAATTAAAATCCTTCATCCCAATACAGTAAATACAGAGGTTTCAATGAGTGAATTTGCCACTGGATTTTATCTTGTAAAAATTTCTTCTCAAGAAAAATCTATAACTCATAAAATCGTCAAAAAATAGTTTTTAGTTTATTTAAGTTGACCTGAAATGGTCATGGATTTAGTTGTTATCCCTCAAGTTTTTGTAAACCTGAGGGATTTTTTAATTTTAATGATCCGGGTTCTTGGGTGAGCTTTCAAAGCATTGAGTTAGGCAATGATCGAGAGTCTCTCAACCCAACGATAGTTGCAGCAAGGGCGGGATTGACAAATGATAATGTTCTGGTATTTGCTTCTTCTCGCGCTGTTGGTAGCACAGAGGGATTTGATGCGAGGTATTATATACGTACCAATGATACTCCTTTTGGTGCAGGCCTTCCGTTTACTTCAGGTAACAGTAATTTAAGCATCATTCACCCAGATAGTTACATTCGTTTTGAAAATGGTGCAAATACTGCAAGGTTAAGTTATGTTAGTCAAGTTGTTGATGCGTCTTCAAACAATGAAAACAGATCATTAACTTATAATGGTTCCAGTTTAGATCCATTTGAACCGGTTGCTGACCCAAGTAAAAATCCTTTTTCAGGTTTTAAATCTACAGTTACCGGGGAAATCTTAAGTTCTCTAGAACCTTACATAGTGTTTGTCGGAACTTCTAGTGGCGGTACTTTTGGAGTAAGTTTATATTTTGACAAACAATCAAGTACATTAAGTACTATAGACTTTAATATGTCTGACATACAAGTGTATCCTAACCCTACCAGAAATATTTTACATGTAAATGCAAATCAGAATATTGATCAAATCGAAGTTTATAATTATATGGGACAGTTAATTAAAATCCTTCATCCCAATACAGTAAATACAGAGGTTTCAATGAGTGAATTTGCCACTGGATTTTATCTTGTAAAAATTTCTTCTCAAGAAAAATCTATAACTCATAAAATCGTCAAAAAATAGTTTTTAGTTTATTTAAGTTGACCTGAAATGGTCATGGATTTAGTTGTTATCCCTCAAGTTTTTGTAAACCTGAGGGATTTTTTATGCTTATAATATAAACTGATAAATGTATTTTAGAGATACTAAAACTCAATAGCTGAACTCACTTTTAAATTAATTTTCTGACCCACTTGCTCTTCAATGAGATGTTTAATTTTCTTCAATTCATAATCCTCAATAGATTTTGGGGCAACTAATCTTATAAATACTGTAGAAGGTGCCCCAAACCTAACCTTAACTTCCCGTCAAGTGATATCGTCTATTTAATTCCTTCTAGGCTCTTAATAATTTTAGCTTCCTGTTTAATCCTGTTGAACGAAAATGTTAATGGTATACAAACCAGAATAATTATAAAAAACGAATAAAATAAGCCTTTTCTTGCCGTTTTAAATGGGGCAAAACCTAAAATTAAAAAGGTAAGACCGGCAAACATGATGATTCCAGAAAGGTTTGTCAAATATAAAAGGAAAGCTCCTGCAAATACCTCCCAATTCCACCAACCAATCCCAATTCCTGCGACCACTAACGGAGGAACTAACGCTACTGCAATAGCAACTCCTGCAAGGCTTTTAGCGATGCCTTCTTTAGCGTGGGCGTATGCTGCTTCTATACCTGAAACAACAGCTATTCCTAAATCCAGCAATGTTGGGGAAAGCCTTGCACTTATCTCTGAGGTAATGATTTGAAGAGGTATGATTAAACTTACCGCTGCTGCAAATGCAAGGGAGGCAAGCGTCCCATTCATAATGGTTTTTAAGCTGTATTTAGGCATGTTCACATCATAGCAAACAACTCCCATGGAAAAAGAAACAATAGGGGAGATTAACGGTGCTAAAATCATTCCGCCTATAATTACCGGGGAAGAATCTGCATACAACCCAAAAGCAGTAATCCAAAGTAGAAAGTACCATCATCACGAGAAAGGAATTTTTTAAAGTGACATTTTCACGAAGTACTTTAAAGAGTTCTTGAAATTCTTCAAAAAGGCCCTTCGCAACCACGGAAGTCTTCTTTTAGTCAATTCAATCCTGTTTTCGCCGGTAGGCAAAGTATCTATTTTTACACTTTTATTAGCTTTTTGTTCTTTAGTGGATCGTTCGTTTTTAGTGGGCTGGACCAATTTAAGCGGTATAGGCAATATTAAGAAGTCCAAATTCTATGCTTCCATTTTTTCGCCATCTAAAGTATAAATAATGCTAGAGTTGTTAGATATATTTATTGCAGATGCTTAGATATGTCCAATAAAAGAGGGTTTTTTTTTATTTTTTTAGGACTAGGGGAAAGACTTTTAAATATAAAACCAATAAGTTGTAAAATATTTTGAGGGGCAAAAATTAGCATATGAAAAAGCCCGTCATTGGTAATGTCTTGTGTAATTAATCTCTTGGCAACTATATAACTGTTCGAATATTCTGCAGCTATAATACCTATAGCCGACGTGTCAATAATTTTTTCGCCATCCATATTTATTGTAAATGGGTTATGGCGTAAAAAAGGTAATCTTCTTATTTGTTTAAAGAAACGGTAAAACTGTCTGTAAAACCCTTTTCTTTTTCCGTCATCTACTAATGCAAAAATTTCTCCGATGTTGACAGATTGAAAAACAATCTTTTCATTACAGCAAAATAAATCTACTAAATAAACTTCTTTTGTGTCATTTATAGCATCAATAACTTCTTTGTTTTTCAAAGAAATGCCTAGGCCCAAAGCGGCATATTTCATTTTAGGATGGGATAAAATTCCCACTTTACATTCCTTATTAGCAATTGTGGGCAACACTACTCTTAAAGATTCATCATCTAAATAGGTAAGGACACAATCTGTTTTTTTAAATTCAAATTCAGAAATTTCAGAAATACTACCAATGGTATATTGTCTCCCTTCAAGTAATGGTAGGATGGATTCTTCAAGATTCTGGAGGTCATCAGATTTGTGAATTAGATACAGCATATGGTTTTAATAAGTAGTATTAAGATATATAATTCCAGATATTTTTGTAACGCACTAAAGCTTCAAAGGTACTGCGTATCGAACTATTTTCAGGCTTTAAAAGGGAAGGATCTTCTTTTAAAACTTCCCAGGCAAGGCTTCTCGCTATTTTTAAAATATCACCATCTTTCATGAGATCAGCAATTTTCAGATTTAAAACACCGCTTTGTTGTTTTCCCATCATATCTCCGGGGCCACGTAGTTTTAAATCTACCTCTGCAATTTCAAAGCCGTCGCCGGTGCGCACCATGGTTTGTAAACGGGTTTTGGCATCGGCGCTCAACTTGTGTGAGGTCATTAATATGCAAAAGCTTTGTTCTGCACCTCGTCCCACACGACCACGCAACTGATGCAATTGAGAAAGACCAAACCTTTCTGCACTCTCCACAATCATTACACTGGCATTGGGAACATTTACACCCACTTCAATAACGGTAGTGGCAACCATAATTTGTGTTTCTCCTTTTATAAACCGGTTCATTTCATATTCTTTGTCTGCCGGTTTCATTTTTCCATGCACAATGGAAATCTGGTATTTTGGTTTCGGAAATTCACGATCAATACTTTCATAGCCATCCATCAAATCTTTGTAATCCATGGTTTCGCTTTCCTGGATCAAGGGATAGACAATATAAATTTGACGTCCTTTTTCTATTTCGTCTCTTATGAATTTGAACACTTTTAAGCGATTAGAATCATACCTATGTACCGTTTTTATTTCCTTTCTTCCGGGAGGTAATTCGTCAATTATGGAGATGTCCAAATCGCCATAAACACTCATGGCCAAAGTGCGTGGAATAGGGGTAGCGGTCATCACCAAAACGTGCGGCGGAAATTCATTTTTATGCCACAATTTTGAGCGTTGTTCCACACCAAAACGATGCTGCTCATCAATAATTGCAAGTCCTAAATTTTTGAACTTTACCTTGTCTTCCAGCAGCGCATGGGTACCAATTAATATGTCTAAAGTGCCATTTTCCAGATTTTCGTGAATTTTTTTTCTTTTTGAAGTTTTACTTGATCCTGTTAGTAGTGAGATACTGATTTCTAATTTATTACACATCTCAACTAAACTGTTATAGTGCTGGACTGACAAAATTTCAGTCGGCGACATTAAGCAGGCTTGAAAACCGTTGTCAAGTGCTATCAACATTGCCATTAGAGCCACAATCGTCTTGCCGGAACCTACATCCCCTTGCAACAAGCGGTTCATCTGTGCTTTGCTGCCTAAATCGTTTCTAATTTCTTTGATTACCCGTTTCTGTGCATCAGTTAATTTAAAAGGTAAATGTTCTTTGTAGAAGGTGTTGAAATG